>Ga0247758_1000206_pt1 | contig 50230 bp, 52 predicted proteins | sample UWRJL156409C4_FD_180950 | JGI IMG/M metagenome (GOLD analysis project Ga0247758, IMG submission 180950) | Plant litter microbial communities from Arlington Agricultural Research Station in Wisconsin, United States - UWRJ-L156-409C-4 | ecosystem: Environmental > Terrestrial > Plant litter >...
GGTGGTGGTGGTGTCAGGAGAGGGGCGGGAGGCGAAGCAGGGGGTTGTTGGGAAGGGGGGCATTGTGACTAGAGGGGAGGTAAATGTTATTTTGGGAGGCGAGATTGGTTAAGGTCTGTTAAGTATCAAAGTTGTAAGCTGTTGCTGGCGAATGGAGGGTTACGTTTTGGTGGATGAGAAGGGGGCTTAGGTTGGAATTGAGTGGGTGTTAAGGGGTGTTTATAAGGACGGAAAATCAGTATGGCTGTCGTTGCGGCATCTCCCTTTCCTGGTTGAATCATATGATCATCAGATGTTAGGAAATCGGTAATGGGCTGAAGTTCAGCTCCAAGCCGCTTCTTGAAGTGTTGATTGGTTCTTCTGTGATTGTGGCTTGCGAGGCGTCCAAGAGCTTAACCCCCTGAAAGCCACGAAGCTGAGTGATGTACGATGCAACTTATGATTGTCGCCTGACTTTGGGCAGTTCTGGTTCAAGCCCATTGTCAAGGGAAGAGTTATCGAGGTAGTAGTAATGCATGATAAGATCACCAAGGTGGTGTGGTTGCTTCTTGCCTTGAGAGAATATTAACCAGAACCGCTTTTGCGGGGCATTTAGAGACGATGGCACCAATGACGGGTACCAGACGGACCGATTGGCCAGGAAAGCTGAGCGTATAGCGGTATAAAGGCTGGATCCAAAAGAAAGGATCCCCTCAGCCAGGGCAAAAGATGCCTTCTTACCAATAATGCTACTTATGACTTTAGTTATGGTAAGCCATCTCCCATTCTGTAAGCCTTACATACATTTTAAAAAGGCCTGTTTATGCCTTACTGCATTCTGAAAAGGCCTTCTCATCTGCTGGAAAGGCCTGTAAGGTGGTAAGCCCAGGCCTTACAGTCCCAGCACAGGGCGTGTGAGTATTCTCACAACCTGTTTTCGCACAGAGATAAGACACCCTTTCTATTGGCCTGAGCTTTCGCATTGCTCTCTCTTCTGCTCAGTCACTCCCTTTCCAGATGTACATTTCATACCTGTATTGTCCGGCGATATCCCCTTCATGGGCTCAGGGTTGCATTCGTGAGAGTTTCCCACCCTAGCATTCAACAATCAATAATCGGGTATGGTGTAGTGGCTAACATCGCTGACTCTCATCTTAGCACTCAGCAGCCCGGGGTTCAATTCCCCGTTCCCGAGTTACAAACGGCGAAAAGCTTCATTTTTTGCATGTGGGTCTGTTTTTTTGCCAAGTCACTCCCGAGTCATGCTTGAATATTCTTATTTTCTGTCCGGCTATGTGCCTACTCCAAAATAAATCGCTTTCTATGCTTGCTTGATAGCTTAGTATATGACCACCAGAGGTCCGTCCGTTATTATGTGAGCTTTCAGTTATGATAAGCCCCTCCGTCACTATACATTACATGTACGGCATTCTTCCATTACCTCTGCGATGACCAAATAGGGTATTCTTTTTCCAAACATGAGATGACAATGACCGGTATGCTACCCATTAGGTACATGAAGAAAAAGAAAGTTACGCTTTCTCAGCGACAGATTACCAACCACGGCGAGTGGTTGTGGTGCAAGGCGTTGAAGCCTCTGGTAGTGGACCATGCGGCTTGGAGGGCTTATGCGACGTATGGAGGGTTGTCTGTAACCAGGGCGTGGGTGTGGATGGAGGTGGGGGAGGGACATGTGTGGTTGAGGTGGTGCACGAGGTGGAGGTCTTGGGAGTTGTTGGTGGAGGTGGGGGCGGAGGCGGGGGCGGGACAGAAGTGGTGGAGGTCCAAGTTGTAGGCGGCGGCGGCGGCGGTGGCAGCGGGACAATACTTGTGGAGGTGGTGCAAGGTGTAGATGGCTTGGGCGGGTACGGCGGCGGCAGGGGAGGTTGGACATGTGTCGTTGTTGCCGTCTCCGTCTTTGTTTTCTCAGACCAGGAGGTTTGGGTGGTCACCTTTGTTGTCTCTGCCGTGTGTGTGGTCGTCTTGGTCTTCTCAGTTGTCTGGGTGGCTGTTGTTGTAATTTCTGTTGTCTGGATGTTTGTTTTCGTTGCTGTCTCGGTGACTGTCTTGATCTCTGTCTTGATCTCTGTGGTTGTGAAGAATATTGGTGCTTCCAACAGCTTTTACACCTGTTAGTCTGTGATCTGGAAGGGAGCATGGGTTGACGTACCTTATCAACAACGTGGGCAACACCGTTCTTGATGATCGCATCGCCGGCAAGGATCCGGGCTCCACCAATGAAGATATCGGCGCACTGAACTGTAACTGTTACAGTAGTGCCGGCGAGGGTCTTGTAGGTGTCACCATGCTTCAGGTCCGAGGTGAATACGGGCAGGCCGACGATGACATGCCTCCGCAGGATTTCGGCAAGGACGCTGTCAGGCAGCCCTGGAGGGATGACGGAGCTATCTGGAGCGAGGAAGGTAATGCCGGTGCGAGTATCAAAGTCTTTGATAAGGCCTGTCCGTTGCAAAATTCCAAGAGTCTTGTCGGCGCCGATGAAGGGCAGCGTCACGGACAGAAGACGCGGGAGGGTAAACAGGCCAGAGACAGGGCGGATGATGCCCTTGTTGTAAGGGATATCGAGTCCCGTGACCTTGATGACATCGCCGAGACCGGTGTGGACGACGGGCAGGGCGCCTTTCGGCATGTTCTTCTGGACGATGCTTGAGTTCTGGCCCAGCGGGAGGTTTACAAACTCTGGATCGCTGAGAAGCGTCATCAGATCCACAGCACCAGGAGCCGTCACTTCGGTGCAGACGGCATCTCTCTTGCTCCTCTTGTCGCCTGGGGAAGTAGGGACGCATTGATTTTCGCCGATTGCGGTGTCATCACTAATGGAGCGTCCATACAAATCCGTGGCCGCTTTGCGTCGAAGAAAAGCGGCGTTGGTCGGAGCATAAACCAGCAGGTCGGTAGGGAAGTTCAGAACATTGGCTCCGGCAGGGCCTTCGAGGAATGCGGCGAACTCAGTGAAGCCCTCTCGACGAAGGACCTCGAGGAGGGATGACTGGGGCTGTGATTGGGCGAGGGATCCGACGGCGAGCACCGCAAGGAGAGCAAAAAGCTGGAGCAGGAACTTGCCGGCCATGATGGTCTTCGGCAGTGAGGTGGTGAGGGGTGAGTTGGTGAGTTGGGAGCTCTGTCAGGTCTGGTCTCGCAGTGCCAAGCGGGGAACTAAGTACGAGAGCTCGAAGGAAGCTGCGAAGCTTGATGCAGCTATGCTCCCGGACATCCGTTGTTCTGGCTGTGCCGTGCGACGCCAGTGCTCCACTGCAGCTCGAGTCGTTCCTTCCAGTCCGCACCCATTGCCAGCCCCCATCCGGCGGTGTACATGTAAGGCTGGCCCGACTGGGGCTCTCTGCGGCAAGTAGGTCAGCCGTCAACATGGATTGCGCGGTTGATGCGGCTCAAGTCTTCTAAGTTCTGTTTTGTGGAGCATATTATTCGTTGGCTCGCAAGGCTGTGTGTTGGGCGCGTTTGGTTGGTGCGCGGGGCGCACTCTGGTTCCCGATACATCTTGGTGCGTCTGAATCCCCATCTTTAGGGACGGGGCGGGGCGGGCAGTGCAAGACTGGGCTGCGGAGTCTGCGTGATAACTCACGGTGGTGTCCAGTTGCAGCTCCTAATTTTGCGGCACCTCCCATGGGCTGCGATGGGATTCGAAGACACTGCAGGACACACTACAGAAGAACTGCAGGCTGGCCTCTCAGCAGCCGGCCGGACGTGGATGCGCAGGATGGATGCTGCGGGGAGTTTGTGGTAGTGCACCGCCAAGGACGTTAGGCAGAACCCGGTCCCGAATGGGGCCTATAATTGCAGAGGGGAGGCTGAGAACAACCTGAGCTTTTGGAATCTGAGTAATCTATTAATATGGCGCATCTCTTTGGTTGGTCGAATCGACGAGCCGTGTTGAAGCCGTGTCGACGTGCTCGTGGTGACACCACTCGATTACATACATGGGAATGACGATATCGGACACGCACTTGAGCATTTGTCGAAGCCCGTCTATGTCTCCGTTGATTTTGGCGTTCCAGCGGCGAGCATCTTGTGGCACTAAAGTGGTTTCGCGATCATTTTGAGCTTTCTTTTTCTTCTTTCAGTTCCCAGACCGGCTCGACGTCGAGTCGGCGTCGTTGCGGTCTTCTCGTCGAAGGGGATGCGATTCTCGTCCTGTCTGACGCATTTGCACCGCGTTCACAATGTCGACGTCCAACATATCCAACCTCTACAGCGCTGCACCGGCGGGGGCGTACATGCTCCGCACAGGGTTCGACATGCCGACTAATGCGAATCGGACGGTTTGGGCAATCGCGTTCGAGGCGAAGACGGGCCAGTTCATCAACGCAGCGCTCAGTGTTGTGTTCACGCTCATCTTCGCGTGGCTCTGGGGGCTTGTCGCGGCCGCAATCATTTACGTCGCGCCGCACCGGTTCTCGCGGCGGCGGCTCGTCGCGCTGGTGGCGCTCCGCAACTCGGCCGATCCGTGGTCGGCCTTCATCGCATTTGCCAGCTTCACGCTCGACAGCATGGGCTGCTTCCGCCTGCGGCCGCGCCCCCGCCGATACCTGCGGTCGACCTGGCAGGACTCCCTCTTCGGCTTGCTGCTGGTCACGCTCGCCCTCGCCGTTGTCGTCGGCAGCATCGTCATGGGAGTCTTGGGCCCTCCATACCTCCAGATTGGAAATGCGGCCCCTGTCAAGCGTGACGTCCTGTACTCCCCAAACGCCGCAAAGTTCACAGACATTGACCCCGCCACGTTGCGTGCCTTTCGGGGCGGCCCAGCGATGCGGGCGCTCAGTAACGTCGAGCTTTTCGAAGACATTGTAAGGGACCGAGTCACAATCACGCGCCTGAAAGACTATGGGCTGCGGTACCAATATAGCATTACTGGCGTGGAGCTCGGCTTCAAGCACGCTTTCGACCTCAAGATGTCCGCCATCGGCGAATGCAGACCGGAGTACAACTGGATCCAACCCAGTCCCGGAGACCCGGAGAACGAGGACTACTACGAGCTGTTTGACGATCCCATGAACAACTTCACCGTATTGTTGAGTGGGGATCACTTGAATGTCATACCAAAAGCTGCCTTCAAAACTAAGGCGACGAAACTCGCAAACAACGAAACGAAAATTGGCAACGTGTCCTACGCTGTGGTGGGTGGATTGGCCCATCGGATGAGCCTCACAAGCCAAGACAGCGACCCGTGGTATCGGACTGAATTCAACGAGTCTGAGGGCCTTGGGGGCGAAAAGCTTAAATGGCGTATCAAACGCGGTCTGCCCGCCCTCTCGTGCTGGCACCAAGACATCTGGAGTTGCTGTGGGGGGCAGTCGGCGAATGGCAGCAGAAACATGGAGAAGTTGATTGGCATCGCCGTGCCCGAGGTGCTCCGCGACGTTGTGGGGACTGCGCTTCTCTACCCGCCGGTCCAGAGGGTCGGCTCCTTTGCCGGCATGTCTGCGCTCGCATCTGTTGTATCAACGGAGGAGTCTAGCGATGGCATTCTAAATGCCGAGAACTCGAGCATCTATAAGGATCTGGAACGTCTCATTTTTGCCGGTTACATAAGCGCTCTCAACATCCTTCCTGACACGACCAGAGCCCAGCCGACAAAAGAGTTAATGAGAACCAAAAACCTATTCGTAAACGAGACCACGGGGATATTGCCTGGAGCAGAAGACTTTGTCGTTACAACCCCCGATGTGCAGACTTTCAACCTCACAGGGCTGATCACCACGGCTTGCGTGGCATTTGTCCTTCTTGTCGTCAAGTTCTTTCTCACGCTCAAGCTTACGCTCTATACCAACAACATGTATCAAAGCTACACGGACCGAAATCTTGAGATCCTCGACCCCCATCAGGATGTCTCATTCTCACGCTTCAATAAGGACCGATGGACCCGCTTCCGGGCCTTTTCGGCCATCCATCTCCTCCGCAACACCTACGAGGACGGCACTGGTGTTCCCGAGGATGACTGGGTGTGCTCCGAGGATCTGCCAGAGCCTAGTGAGAAGCCCCTAGCACTGGTCCGCTGTGGACGCGGAGAGTATTCTTGCGCCGGCCACATCGCAACTGCCCCTGAGCTATTGGGGATCCCACAATCAGCCGCTCCATCTGGGAAACGCTCAAGGAGTCACAATAATTCTGTTTCAACTCTGGGGCCGCCCTCGCCCAATGAGAGTTTCAGGTTCCCACAACAAAGTCCACCGGTGACGACACCAGCGCCGGCATCGGCGAGCTATTTTGCTGGTCAGAGGTACCAAGACGATACGCAAAACTCTGTGCCATTGCTTCCGGTACACCGGCCGTGTTCTTAGGGCTACGAAGGGAGTAACTCTTAGTCGCAGTAAAGATTGATCAGATTTTCAAAGAGCACAGGAATGCAAAAATAATAATCGACTTAATTATAGAACGGAAGGGCTGCGAGTAATTGGTACTTAGTTTCTTTCGTTCTGTCTTTACCCAGCGTAGCGTTTGGTGAAAACGCCTGGAATTCTGATACTTCGTGTTTCCTTTAGTTTAGATACCTCAGATCTGATATGGTCAAAGTCGTAGATACTTTTCTTCTCAAGTTTAGGAGAGCCCGCAAATGCACTTTGTTTTTGATGTCTTGGCTTGCAAAGTTGAGTGTTAGTGCACCCACCAAGTTTGCTTTCATGCACTAACACTCACACCCATCACACCATTACATCACACCACCACATCAGACCACCATATCACGTGCATACCGCCTCATCAGATATGGCCCCCCAAGTATAACTGGCAGCGTCCATTTATTATCAGCAAGGAGTAGACATATTTCGAAACCCAATAGACCGACGACCCAAGCACAGCTACTCTTCAAAGTACGGTACAGCGATGCCCATGTCGGCGGCGATCTGACCGCAACGCAGCACTGTCATAACGTCGTCATAGTAACACACCCACCCGCCAACATCCTGAGAACAAGAGGAAGAAATGTCCCCTTTGACCTCCACCCCAAATCCCCCCTCCCATCCACCCACCTCCACCGACCCATCAACCACGACCACCAAAATGCCCTCCGCCACCCAACGCATCCTCGTCATTGTCGGCGGTGTCGCCGGCGGCATGTCCGCGGCCACACGCGCGCGCCGCCTCGACGAAAATGCGTCCATCACCGTCTTCGAAAAAGGGCCCTACGTCAGCTTCGCCAACTGCGGCATCCCTTACGCCCTCAGCTCTATCATTCCCGACCCGGACTCGCTCCTCATTCAGACCCCGGAGTCGGTCAAAAACCGTTTCAACATCGACGTGCACATCAACCATGAAGTCCTCGCGATCGATCGCGGCAAGAAGGTGGTGATGGTGCGGTCGAAAAAGGACGGGACCTTGGAAGAGGTTCCGTACGACAAACTCATCTTGTCGCAGGGCGCGAAGCCGGTTCGGCCAAATCTGGAGGGGGTGGATTCGCCGTGGGTGTTTCAGCTGACGACGATTGCGGATCTGGAAGGGGCGAAGGAGTATATTGCTTCGCATAAGGTTGGGAAGGCGGTTGTGATTGGAGGGGGCTTCATTGGCTTGGAGGCGGCGGAGAATTTGAGGCTGTTGGGGCTGGAGGTTGCGATTGTGGAGATGGGGGCGCATGTGCTGCCGCCGATTGATGCGGATATTGCGGAGCCGGTGCATGCGGAGTTGAGAAAAAATGGGGTGGAGCTGATGCTGGGGACGACGGTTCAGAAGATTGAGGGGGATGGGGTGGTGGTGGAGGGGGGAGAGAAGATTCCCGCGCAGATGGTGATGCTTGTGGTGGGAGTGCGTGCGCGGACGGATCTAGCGAGGGAGGCAGGGTTGAATATCGGGAAGACTGGTGTCAGTGTCAATGCGCAGATGCAGACATCGGATCCGGATATTTATGCCGTGGGAGATATGGTCGAGACGGAGCAGAAGGTCACCGGGCTGCGGAAGGTGCTTGCGCTAGCGGGGCCGGCGAACAGACAGGGCCGGCTGGCGGCGGATCATATCTTTGGGAAAGATGTCACGTACCGCGGGAACGTGGGCGCCGCGGTGGTCAAGGTGTTTGGCCTCACCGTTGGGATTACGGGGTTGTCGGTTACCGAGCTCCGGAAGCTGGGCCGGGATCCACTGTGGGTCTCGGCGCATCCGCCGGACCACGCCGGGTACTACCCCGGCGCTCATCCACTTACGCTCAAGGTGGCGTTTGACCGGGAGTCGGGGAAGATTCTGGGAGCGCAGGGCGTTGGTGTCGCGGGCGTGGACAAGCGCATCGATGTGCTGTCAACGGCAATCCAGGGGAATATGACCGTCTTCGACTTGGAGCATCTCGAGCTCGTTTATGCGCCGCCGTACGGCGCGGCAAAGGACCCAGTCAACATGGTCGGGTTTATCGGCAGCAACGTGTTGCGGGGTGATGTGGACATCGTCCACGGGCAGGATTTGAGTCCCGCAGACTTGAAGAAGCTGCAGGTGGTGGATGTGCGGTCCCCTGGCGAGTTTGCACGCGGCCACCTGAAGTGTGCGTCGAACATCCCGGTCAACGACCTGCGGCATGATGTCGCGACGCTGGATAAGGGCCGTAAGACGCTGGTGTATTGCCAGGTTGGCTACCGGGGTTATTTAGCGCAGCGCATTCTGAAGCAGAAGGGGTTCGATGTGGTGAACCTGGATGGCGGTTATAAATCGGTCGCAGACGGCGGGCTGCGGGACTTGCAGGAGGTGCCCGCATCCGCATGTTGATATATTTGCTCTCCTGCAGTCTTGCAGTGGTCGGCCGCGCAAGCCGTCAGTGAGCTGAGCAAACAAGCTGACCGGTGGCGTTGGGCGTCCACCTTGTCACCAATCTCTTGGACGATCGCCCACTTCCTTGCGTGCCTGTGACCAATGAGCTGGTGATGCGTCGGACTCATCACTTCGGGACTGCATTGCCAAGATGCTTCCCCAGAGGCTGGTCCGGAAAGATGACCAGTGGCGCAGCTCGGCGTTTGCGCGACCTCCGATCTCCCGCCCTGCTGGCAAGCTGGCAAGTGATTCAAATGCCCCGGTTTCCCACCCCGAAGCAATCTGCGTTCCAAACCTTATTTTGGTCCTGTTTTGCTCTCGCACCGTTCCGATCCGCCCCTGCCGGCACCCAGCGCAATTTGCAATTTGGAAGTGGAAGCGACAAGCGGCCACCGATGGCGGGCACCCGCGACTTTACCAGGACAGCGGGGTTTCCAGCCCAAACCGCCGAATTTACCCCACCGGAGGGCGGATGCCCCTTCACCTACATTCACTCCGCAAAGGCACCAGCACCCACCACATCGCTCTGGCTCGCCTACAGCTCCGGCGACGCCAGCTCCTGCTATCCCAGCAGCTTCTACGAAAACTCCGGGACCTTTAGTCCCGGTCGCTGCCCATATTCATGGGCAACAGCCACATCCTACACCCTGCCGGGCGGAACCTCCGGCGCAGTGTGCTGTTCTTCGTGTGTCCCCTCCCGTCCCCTCCCGTCCCCCTCACTCCACTCCATTCTGTCCGTCCAACGTGGCACCACTATCAACTGACACCACCATTTCTCCACCCCACAGCGGCTACACCTTTGACGGCGCGCGTTCCCTCGCGGCCAATGACAACCACGATTGGTGCACGCGCACCGTGCCAACTAACACAGTCGGCATCTTCCAGACTGATTTGCGAAATATTAACGACTTCGTATTCACCGGCGACACCCCGAAGACCGCGCTCGTGCGTGCACTGCATGTCCGCTGGCAGGAGTCGGATATTGCTGTCCTAGGCTTGCCGCCTGAGACGTCTGCGCCGACGGGATCGAATGGCCCGGCACGGGAGACGGAGAGTCCGGGTGCGGTTCCGGGGCTTGGGGGGCTGAGCGATAGTGCGAAGGCAGGGATTGGCGCCGGGGTGGGAGTGTTGGCGGTGACGATTCTCGCTGCAGTGTTGTTGTTGCTGCAGAGGAGGCGGAGGGGATTGCGAAGGGGTGAGAAGGGCGAGCTGGGGGATGGTGCGCGGGGATTGATGGCCGGTGCTGCGGCCACGAGCGTCAATACGGGGGGAGACAGGGGGCTAGAAGCGAGCGACACGTTGGTGGGAGCCCCGGGGAGAGGACGACAGGAGGTGGTGGCTCAGGATGGAGGCCCCGAGGTGCAAAGGGCCGAAGAGATGCAAGGCCCGTGGTCCGAGTACATGGCCCGTTGGGCGGCGAACCAGCAGGACTGGGCTGCATATCAGGCTGGCGCACAGCAGGAAGATCTGCCCAGAGAAGACGGCGGGCTGCATCAAGACGATGCGCATGCGGGGGCGCTGCCGGTTGATGGCAGGACACCGCATGACTTTGCCCGACTCGAGGATTCGGCGCATACGAAGGCCGGCCTGGACGATCTCGACGATCTCGACGCCCTCGGGGACATGAAGGCCCGGGTGAGCGAGGACTCGACGTTGGATCCTCCGCCTGCTGGGGAGAAAAACTGATCTATGACCAAATTGGATTGTCAAGGGGTTGTCAGGACTTTGGTGTATTGGCGCTTTGGGTTGCAATTTGTTGAGATAAATGAACCACGTGGTCTGGCGTTGGGGTGTCAGACAGGTCCCTTCTTTTTAAGATCTTGTCACACAGAATGAGCGAAAGTAGGTAGAGGAGAGGAGATCAGTATAAGATACCCGTTTTAACTTGTCCGAGTTGCGAACATGTGACAACTTATCTACGGCTTCCTTCCTCCCAGGGCCTAACTCAGTTTCCAGCTCAATTATGTAGAATCCAACTTTTGCTACCCCTTGGCCTAACAGGAAACTCTAGCACGGCCATGAATCAATCAAGAACCAATCATTAATTCGATATAGAACAATGACATGCCAATTCGACGATCAACGCAGAACTCCGGCTAAGATTGAGCTCATTTGTGTAGCACCTCAAATAATCATTCAAGGCTCGCTTTCGGTCCAGTCATCGCTATCGAAACAGAATTGAGGGTTGTTTCCCAAAAATGCCCGAGCAGATCTGAGCGACACTCACCTCGTTGCCGGTGCCAGTGTCCCGTGAGTTTGACCTGATTGCACGTGTGCGTGTGCCCTTAAACGGTGATCTTTCGGAAAAAATAGGAAATCCACGAGTTTGTCCCACATATGAACAAGCCTTACCGCCTCGTGCGATCAAAAGTCCTCGCGAAGGACCCCATCGCAAGTCGCCAAAGACGGTATAAGCATCGCATAACCCCTGCCAAGCACTGATCCTTCTAAGCAGGCTCTATCGACACTGCAGCGACATGGAACCTAATACAAACAAATACTCAACGTGGCGGGTGATGCGAAACCAAAGCACTACCGTCGAGCGAGTACTTCAAAGCAGCGTTCAGCGGCAATCTTTGCGCTCTGCAAAGAGCAGAAATCGATCGTCAAGGAAATGCGGCAGCGAGACATGTTTGTACCTACCCCTTTTCGAGCACAGCAGAGCGGGCAACGACGAATAGCTGCCACGTGGATGACGATTGGTGAGGAAACTTACAATTTGCATTGGATTGGCTGAACGGGCTCCTCTCTCGTCCCGTAAACAATGTCACACACAATTGGTGCGGTCATGCGGGCCCACAACAGTGGTCATTCTGCCTTTGTCTCTACAATGCATTGGGGTAACTGGTAGGACCGTCCCAACTGCTACAGCATGAGGTCACAACCGCGGATTGGCGCTGCTAGTCGTGCACGTGGCATTAAATACCCTTAAGCAATCATAAGAGGGCTTGAAATCTTTGGACGGGACCGCAGAAGCAGGTGAAAACATAACGGCGTGACCCATCAATCATGTGGCGGCTGATACGTTCAACGAGTCGAATGCAACAACATAATCTGGAAGCCAGAGGGAACCGAGACCATCCAAGCCGATAGGTACATTCAACTTAGACTTGTGATCAACCTCGTACACAAACGCTGTGGTTCAACTAATGCATCTCTGCCAAGACCTGAATTGTCAAGCGCCGTAACAAGGTGCCAGGCGTCATTTATACCTCGGTTCCTTCGGGTCCTTCTGCAGACTCGGACTCTAGCGCACTCGACTCCTGAACCTGGATGCAAGGACGCAAGGAGCGACATCATCATGCTGTCTTTCGGGGGCTCCGCAGTGCTGGTGCTTTGCACCATCGGATTGGTCCTGTCAAGACCCACAGCTTCAAATACCTCGGACCCGGAAGGGGGGCGGTGTCCAGGCTACAAGGTCGGAGAAGTCACAACTGGTCGCAACTTCCTGACTGCGTCCCTCAAGCTCGCCGGCAGTGGTTGCAATTTGCATGGCAGGGATATCGATAACCTCAGACTTTCCGTCGAGTACCAGGCAGGTGAGCACGACGTAGACCTGCTTTGAACGGCCTGCGCCCCAAGAGAAATGTTTGCTGACACCGATCGCAGATTTCCGCCTTCATGCCCGAATCGAAGACGCAGACTCTCACGTGTTCCAGGTCCAGGAGCAGGTGCTTCCGCGGCCGTGGCATCTCAAGATCAGCACACCGAACACGAGCTTGCTTCATTTCAACTACACGGAGAGCCCTTTTACGTTTCAGGTGACACGAGCCAAGACCGGCGAGATCTTGTTCGACACGTCGTCGAGCCCTCTCATCTTCGAGACACAATACGTCCGGCTGCGCACTTCTTTGCCGGAAAATGCAAACCTGTACGGCCTTGGCGAGCACTCGGATGGCTTCCGGCTGCCCGAGTCCGACTACACGCGGACCTTGTGGAACTCGGAGTCGCCGTTTATTCCAAAGAACTCGAATCTCTACGGCAGCCATCCCGTGTATTTCGACCACCGCACAACTGGCACACATGGCGTGTTCCTCCTCAACTCCAACGGCATGGACATCGATCTGGGAAAAACGAACACCGGGCGGTATTTGGAGTACAACACCATCGGTGGCGTGTTGGACTTCTACTTCTTCGCCGGACCTGAGCCAGCGACAGTCAGTGAGCAGTACGCCGCTGTCGTGGGGCTTCCTGCGATGATGCCCTACTGGTCCCTGGGCTTCCACCAGTGCAAATACGGATGGAAAGATCTCAACCACGTGAAGGAAGTGGTTGCCAACTATTCTGCCGCTGGCATTCCCCTGGAGACAGTGTGGGGTGATATTGACTACATGGACCGCCATCGGGACTTTACCTCAGACCCCAACGCCTTCCCCCTGGACCAGTACAAGGAGTTCATCAACGCCCTGCACAAGAAGAACCAGCATTACGTCGTCATCCTCGACCCTGGTATCGCGAATGCGCCTGGCTACCCAACCTTTGACCGCGGCGCACAAACCGGCGCCTTTCTCCGGGCCGAGGATGGCTCCTTCTACCGCGGTAGACAATGGGCCGGCGAAGTCGTCTGGCCGGACTGGTTCGCCCCCAACACCCAATCTTGGTGGACCGAAGAAATCCGCCGTGCCTTCAACCCCCAAGCCGGCCTCAACGTCGACGGGCTCTGGGTCGACATGGACGAAGCCTCCAACATGTGCGACAACACCTCCTGCTTCAACGAATCACCCACTCTCCGCGCCCGATACACTCCCCCAACCGCCCACCCTCATCCCCCAAAGCTCCACCAAGGCCTCCCCGACCGCGATCTCTTCACCCCTTCCTACCACATCGCCAACCACGTTAAAGACCACTCCCTCTCCGGCGGCACTCTCTACACCAACCTTACCAACTCCGACGGCACCCATCAATACGACACCCACAACCTCTACGGCCACATGACCGCCACCGCCAGCTACACCGCCCTGCTTTCCCGCTCCCCAGCCCTCCGCCCCTTCGTCCTCACCCGCTCCACCTTCTCCGGTACCGGCGCCGTCGCCGCCCACTGGTTCGGTGACAACGCCTCCACATGGAAGCATTACCGCACTGCCATCCGGCAGCTCCTCGCCTTCGCCGCCCTGCACGCCATGCCCATGGTTGGCTCTGACGTCTGCGGTTTCAACGAAAACGCCACAGAGCACATGTGCGCGCGCTGGGCCGCCATGGGCGCCTTCCAGCCCTTCTTTCGAAACCATGCCGACATCACCGCGCTGGACCAGGAGTTTTATCGCTGGCCTGAGGTTATCGTCTCGGCGAAGCGGGCGATTGACGCGCGGTATAGGCTGTTGGATTATGTGTATACGGCGCTGCACAAGGCGAGTCGTACCGGACGGCCGGTTGCGAGCCCGCTGTGGTTTGCGTGGCCGGGGGATGAACAGACGTATGGGATTGAGACGCAGTGGCTTTGGGGGGATGCGCTGGTGGTGTCCCCCGTCGTGGACGATGAGAGTCAGGATGTGACGTTTTATCTGCCGAGGGAAGTGTTCTATGACTTTTGGACGGGTATTAGGGTCCAAGGGGAGGGAAAGGAGGTGCATCTCACGGGGGTGGGGTGGGAGGAGATCCCGGTGCATGTTAGGGGGGGAGCCATCATCCCGCTGAGGGTCGCGTCGGGGATGACGACGGCGGAGGTAAGGAGGCACAACTTTGAGGTTTTGGTCGCACCGGGGGTGGATGGGACTGCGAGGGGGAGTCTGTATTTAGATGATGGAGTTAGTTTGGAAGTGGGGGAGAATAGGTCCGAGATTGAGTTCAGCTGGGATGGGGAGTTGTTTGTGATGAACGGGACGTTTGGATTTGGGGCGGATTTGGTGGTAGAAAGGGTTAAGATCCTGGGAGAGGATGGGGCGAGGGTAATGAATGGGACATGGGTGTTGAGGAAGGGGTTCAGTTTCCGGTTTTGATGATCTGGCTTGGAGTATCCGCCTGGAATACCTGGTATTTTGTCTTGAGTTTTTAGCATAATGGGATGAGTCCGTGGTGGCGGGCTGGGAGTAGGTCAGCCGCGGCAGCCCAATCGTATTGCTATTGCAAACTTTTCGCAACCCATTGCATGGAGCTACAAAAAGGAAAAGATGCAATGGATGATAACGGCAAAAACATACAACACTAGGAATTCGCTGGTCGTCACCGACCCAACTACTGATCTGGCCCTCACTGGTTTATCGATGGGAGAGCGGACGGGATCCCGAGTTCTCCAATGGGTATGGTCGTATGTGTCAGCCTGTTGTTTGGACTTGAATAAGGAGGGAGTCATGACTCTCACGCAGATATCGACTATAAGTACCTACAGATGAAGCTAAATGTTGCTGCCTCACTAGATTTCCAACATGGAGACGCAAAATGAAGCACAAAAACAGTCATTGTTGCTCAGGGTCTTGACAAAGGACAAGAATAGGGCGGGGGTGTTCAAGGTGACCCGGCGGAAACCACAACGGGGCCGGGCAATCAACTATCCATTACACAGAAGGGGTGGGTTGTTTAACAGGTCTCCGAGGAGGGGGTGAGAGGTTGATATCCTGCGCCAGGACGGTTGCCAAGAACCCACTTGTATCCATTCCGGACAACAGACCTGGGCTGGTACCGATATATGTATGACGGACTCCCAGGATAACAAAGACTAGAGCTTGTGAGTCGTAGGGGTACTCTCCCGGACATTCATACTTCTTTTGGCGTGGTGAACTTGGCATCACAGTGTCACTCACGCCAAGCATCCTTCCGGAACATAGTTGCAGCCCCAGTGTGTGGTTTACCCCGCGGGTGGTGAACAGTGACCGCCTCGCTTGTCAGCCAAGACGAACTTCTTATTTTACCGTCCTGCGGGGGGTACAGGAATAGCAACCTACGTAGGGATTGCAATTTGTATAAAGGCTTGATGGTTGCCAGACTCAAGTGGCTAGATATTTTTCATCATCATTCACACTTTGATTCACATCTTCATACCCTCAAACACACCTACGATCAAAATGCAGCTCTCCCAACTCCTCTCCCTCCTGGCCATCGCCTTCATCAGCACCGCCGCAGCCACGCCCGCCCTTGAGCCCCGTGGCGGACGGCCCTGCAGTCTCTCCGATCCATCCGCCGAGCCCTGCCCGTCCCAGTGGCCGGTATGCATCAAGTTCCCGTCCAGTTGCAAGTCCAACTGTGCTGGCATCTGCGTCTCGGCATAACTTCCATGAAGTACAAGACCGATATCGCCACTCCCAAGGGTGAGTGATCCATCTTATCAGATGATCTGATAAAATTTCGACAGACACTTAACGTGAGGCTAATGCAGTCAGACCGCGGAGCACAGGTTCCAAACGGTGCTAGAGCCAGGGGTGATTGGGCTGTGGACAAAAAGACATGCGGGAAGGGGGCTTGGCGAGAAGGGGTATTCTCAAGGGGTCAGTGTTCAACAACATGGCTGGGTAGGTCAATGATTTGACAAGCCTTCATTGCTATTTACACAACTGAAAGTGACGCTATCTATCTGGTAGAGCATCATAATGATATCGCCCAGGGCGATCATAAATGGCATCCGTCCCTCTGTTTTGTCCGTGGCTCTGCTCGCGTAAATTTCCCTACCTACCCTACGTTCCCAGGATCGCCACCAGGAACGTATCATTTGCTGACGACAACGTCTGATCTGCAAGGCAAGAGCATTTACCCGGCTACCTTGACTAAATGTGGACCAAGCTCCAAGTCTTCCGAGATTCCCACGCCCTGAACAGTTCTGAATACGACGTATACTAGCTCTCAATCTTCCCCACGTTACCCTCACCCATCATATCCTGTCTTGGCCCCTCCGATCCCGGCTCGTGGTCAATGACACCGCGCCGTCAATGGAGGGTTAGTACCACCACCACACATCACGTCCCCCTTCTCGACACCAATGCAACTTGATATGGATGAGGGGCCGGTTTCTCCGCGGGGTCATGTCCCAATCCCCTTGGCGTTGTCGGACGCCGTCCAAGATAGGACTAGAGCGAGGAGATTTTCCATCTGATTATGCGGGAGGGCCAGTTCATCACATCTGATTATGCAGGCCAAGACAGCCGCCGCGCTGTGGGGACTTTTGTTCATGAGTGCGCACGCTTTCATGAACTCCATTCCTGTTGTGAACAAAAAGTAAGCTGCAGGCGGGGCGAAGGAGGAGGGAAAACCCGGTCGCATTGACCGGAGCGCGTAAAAAGCAAGGGTACCTATGAAAAAGGGCAGGATAGCCGAGACCGGATCGTAAGCCGGAGGAAATCGAAGCTATCCTGGGGAGAAGATGAAGGTGTGCAAGATGTCTTGACATTGGACATTGGTTTGTGATGCTGTGGCAGTCCATTCAATGGCGTATTATTCCCGCTCCCTGTCCTGTCGACATCAAACCAAGCAAAGACGAAAGCGTAACAAAAATACGAAGCGCATATAAACTTTATTCTGTTCAAGTTAGTTAATCAAGGAGAGCATCTTTCCACGTCCAGTCACTTTCACTGAAAGTTCTCCTATCACAACCGCCGCTAAGCCCCTGATAGATGCCCCCACTCACCTCCCGGCTCCGGTCTTCCAGGATCATTGGGGCACCGCCCTCCTTCCCATCCCCTGTATCAGTCCCTTATTTCTCCCCTTCTAATCACCCGGACTGTTCGGGTTCTGGCCCCAACTCGATTCCCGAGCGCTACCGGTACCATCCCAGTCGCCACAGTTCGCGCTCGCCGGATTCTGCACGCTCTGCGAGTTCCGTGGGTACAAATAGTCCGGTTTCTTAGGTGGTCAGCGGGCTAGAGGGCGGGAGTAAGCGACTATGTATGTAAAGGTGACGGCCACCTTAAGTTGTGCAGATCCCGAAGCCACCCCACGACATAGGGGCTGTTGCATCGTGCTCCATCAAGTATCACATCGTGATGCGAGGTCCGCTGGCTCAATGGCAGAGCGTCTGACTACGATTTAAGGTGTTATCAGGAGGTTCCAGGTTCGACCCCTGGGTGGATCGAACGCCTATCTTTTTGCTCCTGTGGACTATTGACTACTGTGGAGACATATCGTGGTGGAGGTGAGCTGGGTGTTGCGAGTTGTTTGATGTGGGGCAAGCCAATCTGCGCCAACGATGGGTGAAGGCATTTGCTGGTGACTAAAATTGAATTTTAGCAAATTGAACCTCATTTACTGATGGAAATGGCCTCTGAAGTGCGCAGCTTCGGTAGGCTGGCAGTCTGGTACCGCAATGGCGCTGTCTGGGGCAATCTTGAGCCGCCCAGGGCATCGGGTTGTGACCATGGTGATGTCGGTCGGTGACGGGAAACGATTTGATAACGGCACCACGGCTGGGGTGATCCGGAGAAGAAGGGATAGTTGAGCAGAAGTGAATACAGGCCCTGGAGGAATCTATGAGACCATGGGCAGGAATTTCGCGTTGTGCATAACTTGACGTGAAATCGCGCGAGGACGTTGAGGACGGTGAGGACGGATTTTGCAGGATGGCAGAATTGTAACTGAGCGGGTCTTTGAAGGGAATTGGAGGAAAACACTGCCAGGACGCACTTTAAGGGAAAGCAGCAAATGGCAACATTTTAACGGTTCACACCTGGCAGCGTTCCTCACCATTTTTGCAAGGGTTGACCTTACTAAAAGCCAATTGCAGACAGATCCTCGTCAAATAAATAAGACAATTGCATCTATGGTATCTAGTTTCACATTCACATTCGTTTTACATAGCAGCGTCCGTATTCAATACACAAGAATATTACATCCCCCGACCCCACCCTCTCACGTCCGCCGCACTTCAACATCCTTCGAGACCACCAAACCAGTGATGCTGCCAGACAAGCTTGTCCCATCGCTCGATTCCTCATGCGAGTTTTTCTTCCCTCCCCTCGACGGCATCGCAATGTCACGGTCCCTGCCCCTCAATTTGCTTCCTCCCGTGACAATTGTCTGGTTGCCAGTCATGCGCGAAATCCGATCAGCTGTGCCGCCCTCAGTGGTGTCCAGCTCGTAACTTTCTGTCGAGCCCAAGATCCGCGGTAGCATGCGGCGGAAAAGGAGGCGGAAGCTGGGGAGACAGGGGCAGATAACACCTACGTCGAGCTCGATGACAGACCAGACGGTGACTGCGACGGTGTCCACTGGGATTGAGTTAGCGGATGAGCGGGGGGGATAGGAATCATTGGGGTTGCGAACTTGTTGGGTTGTGCGTCCTTGTGAACTCGTTGATGGTCTTGAGCCGGATAACACTGACGATCATGACGCTGTACCGGTCTGTTAATTCTCGTCCGACTCGGACTACATAGGGGTGGGAGTGAGGAACGTACCAGGTGCCGACGCTGAACATCAACCCTCCCATGAGTTTTTTCTTCCAATGCAGGTTCAGAGCTAGAAGCTGGGGGAAAGGTATCACCAGCAGCCAGACATCAAATGCAATGCCTGTCGTGGCAGCCAACCATGCCAGGAGGTTGGCGTCTCCGCATTGTTTTGGACCGTCCCATCCTGTCCAGTACATGTTGACTGGGTTGCATTGAAAGACCACGGCGAAGAAGAACCCCAGATTGTAAAGAACGTTGAATACCATCGTCCAGCGGAGAATACTGTGGAGTTTACTCGTCGGGCTCGGTGGGAAGACACGAACGTAGAAGAGAATGATGGAAGCCCTTATCAGGAAGCGGGTGGCTGTGTAAAACAGCATGTTGATAAAGAAACTCTGAGATCTTGTCAGCCACAGCTCGTTCACGGTGGAGGGATTGGGTACCGTGAGCTCACTCTTATTAGTTCAGTAATGTGTTCTGGGTCGACGAGCCAAACATCTTTGCCCAACCCCCAGTTGACGGCTGTGTCTGGCATCAGTCTTGTTGGAGGTGTTACGTTCAGCGGCCAACTCACAGTGAATGGAAAGAGCAGTGAAAGCAATGCAACCTCCCTGTGTCATTCGTCAGTCCCCTTCGGGTTCCAGAGGTGTTTGGCCGGCGTACCATTGCGAAAAGGTTGAACAAGTCATCCCACCAGAAGTAGGCCTGCGTCAGGACACGGGCCAGGACTCTGAGCAAAACCGCAAGCCCAACGAAGCCAATGAAGATGACGAGAACCGGCGTGATGCTGTTGTCCTGCCTGACTGGATCATTGCAAAGCAGGGACGTAATGTTCTTCGCCGCTGTATCGGGCATTAGCATTGCAAGATGGTGGCGCGTGAGGGAGTTCGCTCACATAGAACCTCTCGGATTGTGCATTTGGCTTGGACACATGCGGTTGTGCCAAACCTAAGGGCATCGCTAGGACAGAGACACTTGATATCGGTCATGTTGCACCCAGATGCTGGGACTGTGCTCTCGAAGCAGCTGAGCTAAAGGTTGAATAGGCCTGGTCAGTTTCCGGTTGCGATCGCTGGTGGAAATACACGCAGAATTCCACTTACTGCGCATGGAGACAGGCCGGCCAGGACCGAAGAAAGCGAAAGAGGCTCCGAGTTTGCGACCACCACATTTGACATGGCGAAGAGACACAGGCCCGCGGCCAATGCCGTCTTGACAAAACCCATGATACTCGAGGATCCAGACCGAGTCACTCCGAACTTCCCGCGAGATCAGGGAAAGCGGGACCTGAAGCCCCAAGTCGCCGCGTGGGTGAGTGGCGGAGCTGTTCATCTTTAACAAAACAACCCGCGTGCCGATTCTGCGGGGAGTTCTATGGCCAGGGTACCGTCTCCACGGTTTCCATGTCTCCGGTACGGATTCGGGCGGACCCCGGGCGGATCGGGTGGGCCGAGAAGATTTGCCGATCGGCCATGATTCCTCAACGGGGTAGCTGGCGCGCAGGCGTCATCCTCAGCTGAGGCGAGCTAGAGAGCTCCGTTCCGCGGTGGATGCAGCATCCATTGGCCCTCGATCCTGCGATGCGTCCGGGCCAGCCCCGTGGCAGTGCCATCGGCCAGGGGCTGGAACACAATGAGCAAGGAGGACCGAGGCATCGGGGCCCACCCCCGTGAAAATCTCAAATGCTGTCGGGGCGGGATTGGGCGGGATAGAGCGAGAAGGCCTGGGATAGGAGCCCATAGCGGCAAAAAAGATCGCGAATTGTTGAGAGACTATTTCAACTACAGCATTAGCACCTGTCACCCGTAATTCGACGTATGTTGCTTTAACGTTGCGGCGTTGGCAATATGCGGCTCTCTGGATGCGTGGCCGTGGGTTTCAGCACCTCGACGACGGGCCAGGAGGGAAATTACCTAGGGCACGTCTTCCCCGGATCTAACGATGGCGCTAGCGGTGAGAATGGGGCGGAGATAGCAGGCAGACCCTGCCACGTTTTCTGTGGCATGACTGGCCACACTTGGCCAGATGAAGAGATAGATCGTTGATTTCCACGGGTAGAAGCCAGCGATCAAGGTCTGCACGAGCGGAAACGAAAAGCGTCTCTCTTCTAGGCCTTGGGGCGATCTTGCAAAAATGGCAGGTGCAAAGGATTGATACCCCACAGCAGGAGGGGCACTCTCACCTGAATCATGCGTCGCGACTCGCAAAGGGATGAACCTGCCCCACATTCTCATGGTGGGATGGCAGCCTGTGATGGGGCGATCGAGAGCAAAACGCTAGAACCTTGATGGATCGTGATGATAGCATCCACAACGCTGCTCAAACATCGGTGGGGAAAGCAGGAGTTGCGGAAACGGAAAATGCGTGCTGACAATGCATATACAAATCGATCGTCTCCCGGACCTCTTCCCACCGCCGAGACCTAATTCCCGTCCCGAAGCCCCGCCTAGCGCCGCTTCGTCGCAGTCTGGCGCCGATAACTAAGGGTGCGTGCGGTCCTTGATACCGCAGCATGATTCCGCACGGGCGCCGGCCTCATTGTCTCGCCAATGAACTTGGAACAAAACATGGCACTTGTCCCGGCAGTCAAGCCGGCAGAACATACGAGGCAACCTGGTAGCGCACGAACCATGATGCTACGGCTGAGTCCTAAATCTCAATTTATTTGGGGTCCTTGGATCAATAGATTGCTATCGAGATAACCGGCCAACCGGTTTTCTTTTCCTGGTTGCAAGTCGCTCCGGGTCAATCTCCGGGCCCACCGGACCGGGGCGGGGGACATACCCGACATCCAATCCTGGACGGAGATACGTGGAAAATGGGACACGGAGCTGGGAATTAATCGCGAATGATGTTCTTCATAGTGTCGCTAAATCATCAATCATCGTGACCTCCGAGGTTGAAGGCCTGTATAGTGTGTACGTAAGCGTTGCGCACCCTCGTGTAGGACTTTCTAGATTGGCGGCTCTGACATAAAGACGGCGGGGGAAGGAAAAGAACGCATTTTCCACAATGAAGGTACCAAATCGTACATATCATACAAACTTGTCAGGTTTGAACTTTAGTGTTGGCAGTGTTTTGCATAATCGCGATGAAGGCCCTCATTCTTGCCTCGTTGGCTGTGAACTCCATTGCCGTAAGTTGGGATTTGTAGCAAACATCCTTTTCTGCCAGAAACTGATGGAAATGAAGGCAGGCACAGGACCATACTCAGCGGTATGTAAATCTAGTGGCTTGTTCTTCACTCGCTCTGTTGCAATTGGAAATCTTACACTGCCAGTCATGGATAACCGATACCTCATTGCCCAGCCATGTCATCTACGCACCGACGAATCCGCCAGCTGGTCTCCGACTGCCAGTCCTCGTCTGGGGCCAAACAGGTTGCACTTACAACGGCAGAGTATTCGATGCATTCCTAACTGAGGTTGCGTCCCACGGCATCCTCATCCTCTCCAACGGAACACCGAATGGCCCAGGTAACCCCAACGGAGTCGCCGAAACCGGAAGCCCAAACACCACGCTCCATCGAACTGGCATCGACTGGGTGACGAAGGTAGCCGGAACAGGGAAGTATGCCGATGTTGATATTTCGAGGCTGGCTGTCGCTGGCCAAAGCTGCGGGGGGATGCAGGCCTTATTTGTTTCCCCCGACCCGCGAGTTACGGCAATCGGAATATTCAACTCGGGCGTCATCAACGCATCAGACCCGCTGCCGTCTAAGACCACCAAGCCGATCTTTTACTTTCTTGGGGGGTCAACCGACATCGCATACACAAACGTAGGTTTCTGTTCTCTCTAAAGCTCTGAGAAGAGGGGGAAACCCCCTGAAAAGCGTGGCCGCTGATACTATATGCGCTCCTTCCAGGGCGAACGGGACTACACGTTCCTTCCTGCCACCACTCCGAAGTGGAAGGGAAATCTGAACGTGGGCCACATGGGGACGTACTCACAAGCGAATGGTGGCAAGTTCGGTGTCGCGGCCTCCAATTGGGCGAAATGGTTGTTGCGAGGGAATACCACGGCTGCTACCTTCTTCACCGGAACTGGTCCGGGAACTGCGAAAGGGGATGGCTGGAATACTGTCAGCGAGAGCTTGGATGGCGTCGAGGTTTCCGGCCTCAACTAGGTCAAAAGTTCTGTTTGCGAAAGTGTCGGATTTGGACGACTGATGGAACTCAGAGTACTGTTCAAGTGGGAAAGCAGGTATTCCGTCTCGACGCCGACATCAAGGAGGCAAGTATCATATCGAAAGTTTTGGTTCAGCAACATCCATCTGGCCGTTTTTGTGAGTTGTATTACGTGCCGATGATCATAGATTGGAAGGAATGCCACCATCCTATTCCGGCATCTCGCACTATCGCAACCCCGTGATAAGACCACCTGAAACTGTTAGTGACTGATAGCTAGGGCGGTGTTTCCCCGCGATTTGCAACTCACCTTCCAATCTAGGCGACACTTCTGATTGGCTACGATGACTACTCTAATTGCGCAATGCCCCACCGTCAGCGGCACGGTCTCTCCAACACTCCTGCTGAACTGCTGTTCTGTTTCACATCCGTCTTTCACCTCAACACACCATCGCCATCTGCGAAGACGAAGCCATGGATGCAAAGGACGCCCCACCCGCCTACAGTCCCTTTTCCCAGAACCCGCCCTGGAGGCGCGGACGAGTTCGCAGGGCGAAGGCATTCAGAGTCGTTGCGATCACGTGTCTTGCGTTCATCGCGTTCGCGCAGTGGAGACAGCTCTCATCCCCAGCCCCGCCAAGCGCAGACATCACGGTTCACGGTCTGTCGGTCAAGCGGTTGCAGGAAGACCTGGCCACGTGCAGCAAGCTGCGCAAGAAGCCCGAGGACCCAATTGGCGCCGGCCGGGACCGGAATGCCCGCTACATTGAAGGCCATGCGCCGACTCTGATCAAAAACGCGACCGTGTGGATTGGCGAGCCCGTCGAGGGGACGTCGCTCGAAGATGTACGCAATGGAAAGGGGTACCGCTGGGTCACCTCGGACGTCTACCTGGAGTACGGCCTCATCCAACGCGTCGAGGCCTCGATTGCTGCCTCCAGCGTCTCCAAAGATGCTATCGTTTTCAACGCCGACGGTCGTCCACTCACCGCCGGCATCATCGACATGCACAGTCACGCTGGCGTTGGCTCTCTCCCTGGCCTTGTAGGGAACGATGACAGCAACGAACTGTCGTCCGACATCACCCCTTACGTGCGGTCCATTGACGGCATCCAGGTGGATGACCACCAGATTCAGGTCATCAAGTCCGGTGGTGTCACTACAAGCTTGATCCTGCCCGGGTCCGGCAACAACATGGGCGGTGAAGCTTACGTCATCAAACACGCTGTCGGCAAGCCCGACGGCCGCAATGAGACGAGCGCGACTGACCTGCTCGCTGACCCAGACCGCAACTGGCGTTTCATGAAGATGGCTTGTGGCGAGAACGCAAAGCGCGTGTACGGGAAGTATGGCGAACATGGCCCGACAAGCCGAATGGGCGAGAGCTGGGAGTTCCGTCACGCGTTCGAGCAGGCCACCGAAGTCGTCCACGATCAGGATGATTGGTGTGACGCTGCAGCGGCAGGAGGTCTGGAGAACCTGAAAGGCTACCTGCCCCAGGAGATCCGTTGGGAATCGCTTGCAGCGCTGCTGCGTGACCAGGTGCGATTGAACACCCATTGCTACACAGCTCCGGATCTCGAGGCCTTCGTCGACCACACCAATGAGTTCAAGTTCAAAGTGAGGGCATTTCACCACGCGCATCAGACCTACTTGGTCCCGGACGTAAGCACTCAGCTCTTCTATCAGACGCCATGACTATAAAACTAACGTGGCCGACAGATTCTCAAACGTGCCTACGGAGGGGAACCGCCGGCCTCTGCGCTTTTTGCTGACAATATGTACTACAAAGCTGAGGCGTATGTTGCATCCGAGTATGCCGGAAAGATTCTGAACGACCACGGTTTGACCGTTGTCTACGTCAGTGACAACCCGGTCTTGAATGCCCAGCACGTTGTATTTGAGGCGGCCAAGGGTTACAGATACGGCCTTCCCTACCATGTCGCTCTGGCAGCCGTGACCACCGCACCGGCCGAGCTATTGGGATTTGGGAAGAGACTTGGCAAGGTCAAGTCCGGATTCGACGCCGATATTGTGGTATGGGATAGCGACCCTCTCAGCGTTGGAGCCGCCCCAGTTCAAGTTTGGATCGATGGCACAGCCCAGTTTGAAGACCCAGTGGAGCTGAAGAAGCCAACCGCCAAACCAATCGTACCGGACGAGAAGCTCTCCGAGATTATTGAGGAGCCGGTGCTTCTGGACCAGGTGGCTTTCACTGGCGTGTCCAATATCCTGACCGCAGATATACCATCAACCGGCGCGCCTGGGAAAGTTTTGGTCTCGAACGGCAAGATCACCTGCGTTGGAGCTTGCGACGCTGAGTTGGAGGCTATGAAGACCGCAGCCAAATCCAAGTTCCCGGTTATAGAGCTGAGAAACGGTTATCTCAGTGGATCATTTACCGGCTTTGGTGCTACCATCGGGTTAAATGCAATCGATATGGAGGCTGGGACTGACAACGGGGATGACGGGGATGTCTTCAGCCGTGCCGAGGATGGCCTCCAGCTCGACGATAAGAAGTTACATGTTGCGTACCGATACGGCGTAACGAAGGCGATCTCGGCGCCCAAGTACGGGGGAGGGGGCACGCACCACGGAACCAGCGCCGGATTTCTAACAGGGTCGACAACCGCCCTCGAAAACGGAACCGTCTTCGCAAGCGACGTGGCCGTGCACTATACCTTTGCCCATGGTGAACGTGGGGGAGGCACTGTGTCTGCTTCCATTGGCGCACTGAGACGCAAATTGTTCGAAGCCGCTGCACTTAAGGAGGCTCCTGCGGACAAGTACTCCGAGAGTGCCTTCCTCCAGAAGGTTGTCAACGGCAGCCTGCCATTGACCATCACCGCTCACAGCGCCGACATCATCGCATCCGTTCTCAAGGTGAAGGTCGCTGTGGACGCATCAACGAAATCATCCATCCGCCTGGTTATTCTCGGAGGCGCTGAGTCCTGGCTCATCGCTGAAGACCTCGCTGAAGCAAAGGTCGGCGTGGTCCTGTCCCCACTGCTCTCCTACAGAACCACTTGGGAGGAGCGCCGGGCACTGACGGGCGCGCCACTCACAAATGGCACAGCAATCGACCGCCTGCTGGATGCTGGCGTGGAGGTGGCCATTGGGCTCAAAGAAGACTCCCAGACGCGAAACCTAGCTCTTGATGCGGCAATTGCGTACAAGAATGGAGGCGGCCGTCTTAGCGAGAAGCGAGCTTTGAACTTGGTGAGCACGAATCTTTACAAGATTCTGGGAGTCAAGGAGCCAGGCGTCAAAGACGGGCATTTCGTGATACACGAGGGGAACCCGTTGGAGATCGGATCGAGAGTCAAGGCCGTGTCTGGTGGGAAGAGTCAAGTTTCTGTCTTTTGAGATGGTCTGTGTCTGCCATCCCTTTGCGTGCGATACACGAAGAATATCAATTTTTGAGAGAAAAGGGCGGAACACGTTATATGCACTATATATCTACCAGCTCTGCATATATCTGTCCTTCCACTTCCATACCTCTAGACTGTCAAGTAATAGTACCTTGTCGCCTCATCATACTCCATCAACACCTCCGCCTCGATCTCGTCAGCATTCACCACAATCTGCTTCCACAAATTCACCAAGAAAGAACCTGGCAGCAGCGAGGGCGTAATAATTGCAGCCAAATACCTCCCCCCACGATCCTTCCCCTCTTCATCCTTACTCTCAACCCGCTTACCCATCAGGTCACACACCCTCTCATCCACTGCCGACGCCGGACTCAGAATCATGGCGTACTTCTTCTCCCGCCAGTTGCACCCCAAGAAGTACTTCTTCGGGCTATGCTGCACTACCATCCCCGGCCGAATGCGCTGCATGAACGGAATAGCCTCGGCGCCCTCCTCCGGATCAGCGCTGCAATCGAGCTTAACCTGCCTCACAGTTTCTGGGTCGAGACCGAGGTCGTCATCGCCCTTAGCGGTGGTGCTGGGGCGTTGCTGCTGCGCGTCGACGTGGGCTTTCCAGAATTTTGTCTGGAAGGCTTGGGCTTGTTCGGGGGAGACGCCGGGGGTTTGGAGGCATCGCGAGAGGAATGAGGGGATGGGCAGGCGGAGGAGCTGAGGGCCGGATTCGGTGGGGGCGAGGAGGGTGGAGGAGATTGGGGGGGTTCCGGACTGGATGGGGGAGAAGGGTGTTAGTCACTGCTCTGGAAGGGGAGGGGGAGAGGTGGAGGGAGAAGGATGGGGAGACCAACGAGATGGGAGAGAAAGATACATGGGAGAGGGGGGATGGGTAAAGCGAATGCTAAGGAGAGGGGCCTGTGGTAAAGGGAATGTGGCAGGGGAGGAGACACGCACATTGGTATCGATCCATGCGCGGAGCTGCTCGTTGTTCCACGTCGCGGGGACATTGGGCTTGTATTCGACCAACTTGGCTTTGGGGACAACCACGCGGAGCATCTCAGCGTAGCGCAAGGTATTCTTGCTCGCGCCGACGTCAGCGAGACAGGGATTGACGCAGGCGACGACAACAGTCTTGCAGCCGCGGGCGCTGGCGGGGTCGAAGACGTGCTTGAGGGTCTTGGTGAGGGTGCTCTGGCGGAAGGGTACGTATGCGGCTTTCTTGGTGGACTTCCCAGTGGCTTGGATGTCGGCATCAACCATGGCGCGGCCACGGATGCAGTCTTTGAGGACCGACAGGCTGGTGTTGATCTCGCGGGCTTCCTTCATGCGGGCTGTGTCGTGGTCCGAGCGGTCTCGCGCGGCTTCGGATCCGGCGAGATCGACGAGGTATAGCATGCCGTCTTCGGCGGCGGGGACGGAGGGGTTCTCGATTCGGATGCGACAGATGGCGTGGGAGCGGGAGGATGTGTCGTTCTTTTGGGTTGCTGCGGTGCGGCGGAGCGATGCGGCTGTTTCGATCTGCTCGATGAAGGAGTCCAGGGATGTTACGTTGTGCTCGAGCGCGCCGGCCATCTGGGAGGTGCCGAAGGAGTCCTCAAGGATGGAGATTTGCTTGCGGGTGTTGAGGAGGTCGTACGCCGCCTGGCCGGCAAGCTCGATGACGCAGACGTGTATCTTGCGCTCGCCCTCGAGTAGGCCGCCCATCAGGGTCTCGGCGACGTGGCGCTCAAGGCCAGAGACAGTGTATGTCTTGCCAGAGCCGGTCTGGCCGTATGCAAACAGCGTCCCGACGCCACCGCCCCAAGCCCAGGGAACCAGGGGCTTCACCAGACTTTCGTAGATTTCCGCCGTCGTCGCTTCGGAGCCGAAGATGTGGTCGACGGTGAAGTTGAAGGAATTGAGCGAGGGTGTGCCGCGAACTGACCTCTTCAGCTCGTGGAGATCGACGATGTTGGTCGCCTTCCGGGGGAATACGCCAGAGGGAAAGCCCTGGGCGGCTTCGTCTTCCAGCATGGGGCGGATTCTTGTGCTGACAACCATTTCGGGATTTCCGACTCCTGTGCTGTCGCCAGCGGCCTTCTTGTCAGGTCGCGGCTTGTAGGCCGCCACGAGCTTGTGGTAATGCGCGGCGTTGTCGATCAGAAACTGCTCCATGACTGCGATGAATGTGTTCAGAAAGCTGTTGGTTGTTCTGGGGAGAAAAGGGTTTGCTAAAAAAAACTGAGCAGTCGACACAAAGCCACGCCAGTGTTTTTAAGCCCAGCGAGAACTTCAGTTTCGCTCGCCTGAATTGTCTTGGCACGGAAAGGTGATGCCTGTCCCGCCATTTGCCTGAGCTTCCAATCAAAACAAATCCCAGCGTTGCGCCAGGCTACAACAAATCCCCAGCGGCAACCCCGTGATCGCTGAGACAAGAAGGTGCCAATTTGTGCGAGTGCACAAGATAGCAATGATGCGACTTGCACATTGATGCTGTGAACGGTAATAGCGGCAAGGAAATGTCTCAACCTGCTGTGGTTTTTTGGCGGTTGCCTGATGAAGCCTTAGGCAGAAACAATTCAGGGGGCTTGCCAGGGGTTGATTGCCTGAAAAGGGGGGGTCAATAGAACCCAATCAGAATTTATCCTTCGAATAAATCCTCCTCTCCTCCACTTAAACAACAGAAATGATAATCGGTCCCATCGCTATCGCCCTCGTCGTTGTCCTCCTCATCGCCTCCCTCCTCGTCTCCCTCAGCTGCCAACTGGGCATCCATCTCATCCAAAATTCTCATAGCAGTTGATGCTGATACCCCAGGTATTTGCATAGGTTCAACCCTTATATTGGCTACTAATTCCGACGGTTAGCATCTCGTTGATATTAGGAAAAAGAAGGACAGGAGTAGAACTAACGTAGCTCCCGCACCCACTCAGACCCTCTGAGAGCCTGAGCTTCTGGAGATGCACCTGATACTTCTGCAGCTTCTGCAGCTTCTGCCCGTCTGAGCGCCCGGGCCATCCTCCAGTGATCAAGGGCTCTACGTACGACGCTCACGTCGGCATTTCCACGAGGAGATCAAATATGGCCAGAACCATGCGCTCGTTGTGCTTCATCCCCTCCAGCTGTTGGTATTTCTCCGGCAAGTCCAAGTTCCCATTTTCCGTGTCTGGGGTTATGAAAGCAAAATGCCTTAGGCTCGTCCAAAGCCACCTGAAGTCAAAGGTACATTCCAGTGGTGTCCTTTGGTTCAGACCAGGAGCTATGCCCACCAAACGTATCGTATCCATCCTCATTACCATCCTTAGCTCCTCGATCAAGATCCCACGTGATATTGAGCACCGGCAGCATGCTGAGGCCACCCTCACGCCGGCGGTCGGTGGGCGAGGGTGATGCCGGCCCCGGCTGCACGCATGCTAGTGCCAGGCTCTCAAATTCCTGCCGTCCCTTGAGTGGCACGATGTCGCAGTGTTAGCGGGCTCTAATTTAGTACCGTGCGATAAAATATGATTCAACTGGGACATGCTAGAGAAGAGGCGCAAAGGGCGTCTAACTGGGCTTCTTCGTCAATTGACAAACATTGCTGGAGGTTTCGCCTTCCAGTGATGCACATTAATCGAAATCGATAAGAAAATGTGCGCATGGTTGTATAGGTCTGTCTATACATACATCAAAGACTCCCATGGATGCGAAGAGCGGGGGAGTTCAGCTACATCTGGGGGTCCCTTCACCATCCAGAGCCTCAATCGTATGCATTTTGTATGTACAAACCTTGTGAGTAATAACCTACATATGTTATGTGTGGGAAAAAGCCTGCTGACTGTGATAGTAAACTTTACCCCTTTTTGATTTAACCGCTTACGGGCCTTCTTACGTCCCCTGGGTCGATCTCGGGATCTCGACCTAGCCACTCGGCGCCCCAGAGCACATCCAAAGCTTGAACAATGTTAGGTATCTTAGCCGGCAACGCTTGGCGGGCAGTTGGAGGCCATAATGGCTGAATTCGCGACGGAAAAATCGTACCTATTTTTTGGTCTGCCTTGCCTAAACGAAAGGAAGCTCCGGCATTTCGTACAGAGGATTCGCTGAGGCTCGTTTCATCGGAAGGTTTAGAAGACCATACAGAGGGAACCATCGAGCAAATTGACATTTTCGGACATTAGAAATAGCAGCGTGTTGAAGTTTCAACGGCAGTCGGATACTAGCACCATTTTGAACCGAAAGAGAAATGCAAGCATCGGCGAAAGCCGCAAGTCTTCCAGAAGCTGAACCACTCGAAGGCTCCTTCCGCACGGAATCACCAACTGCCAGCATCCGATTCCGCCATGACCTGGCGAATTCGATAGCAAGCCGGGCGTCTCCGAGCCTCAGTCTGCCTAGCAAGGTCGTCATGCCGCATGCCCTACCATGCTCTCTAAAATGGATGGGTTTGCTAGCGATTGCCAGTCTACTCGCCAAGCACACCCGCCCATCTTCTCAGGGAAAATTTGTTGACTTGACTACTTCGCCTTGGGGATGTCCGATTTAAGGCGATTAATCCTAGAAAATATCTATTTGTACCTTACCTAGGTGCTTTATTAGCTGATCCTTTGAGGGCTTTCTCCAGCATAAACAAGACCTTTGGCAATGGAGCCACGGCCTTTCCAATGCTTTTGAAACTATCGTTAAGGCCGTTTGGGTTGCAGTCAAACCCTTTGCAATGGAGATAAAGCCTTCAATGTTAATACTGTCCGGGCCTCTTACAATACAGATGAAGCCGTTTCCGTCTCGCATTCCGGTGACTAGCGCAAAGCGGTGTGTCCTATCGACATGGTTCCGGGTTTCCATCATATCCATGGCGACAGCATGCTGGGTCACAATGTTACAAGCCGACTCCTGAGCTGCTATTCCGCGTACTAGCCTCCGATGGTGTCCATGGCGTTCCGTCACTCTCCTCTATTTGACTGTAAAAGCGGCCTAGCCTCCTACATCTCTTCTGACTCTTGGATCCATAATTCTCAAAGAGTCCGGAATTCAAGGCAGCGGGAACTTGTCTTCTGGGGTGAAGAAGGGTATTGCCGCCAACTGGAACGCCGTTGTTCGAATGCCGGTAGCGTTCAACGGATTCGAAGGTCTTGAGGAAGGCATCAAAGGCCTCGTGGGGGAAACGATGGAGAAGAGGGGGATATCTGAAACTTCATGCTGTTGTTGGGTGCTAGGTATAGATACTGGCGAGCACCCGGCTGTTATCGGGGCGGCGATGTCTGCACTCGAGGCAAGTTGTTGGCGTGGTGAGGGGAGGTCGTCACCTTGGTCACAACATGTGACACTTGGACCGTCAGTGGAAATTTTATGAGACGGATGACAAGACGCGGGCGAACAAGATCCCCATTCTTCTTCCGCATCGCTAGGTTTAAGCGCTAGAACAAGGGACTCGCTGCTTTGTTGTCGCGTAATCGATGTTTTGTCGGTGTGGATATCCGGCAATCTCGAAGTTCCAGTCAATTTTGGGTCGCCTCCGTAGTACTGTGACTGGCATGACTGCTCACCCGCATGACTGCCCTCCGAGGTCAGAATCACGGCGGGCATAAAATCAAGTAGATGTCGAAGAAATGTGGCCAGGTCCGGGGCTGTAATGGCTGTCCCGCTATCACCCCTCTCAGAGGAGTGTGACAGAGGAATTGGTAGGCCTTCAAGTGTAGGCTCCTGGTCTACTTGGAGATCTGATCCAAAACTGGATGGAACAGTACAGTCCCGAGTCCAAACAGATACTGACCCTGGCCCCCTTAGTGTCTCTACATGGTCTTGCGCTAGTTGCATGACTTCTCCCTTTGGCGTGTGCTTGTTGTCGCTCGAATACGTGCTGGCGGACGACGAAATAGACGTCGCCGATCGGTACTTGCGGAATGCTTCGACAATTCGCTCATCGGAGCTTGTTTGAGGGGCTGCTGCTGGTTGGGCGGTGGTGGATTGAGATATGTCTTGGCGAGCGGCGCTTATGTCGGCGCAAACGGCAGAGATGTGTCTGATGGATGGCGCCTTTACGATGCTTGATAGAACGGTAGCTCGAAGTCTTTCCACGTGTAGATTCGTGTCGGCGATGCTTTGCCTGCCTCTGGTTAGCCACGATTCCAGGTTGGTTGTCTGTGGCGCTTACATTTGGAAACACTGCACGACGGAGAAGATTGCGCTATGCTGTCCTCGGAGTGTCTGTAGGAGATCCTTCATGCTACTTTCTCTCCATAGCAATCTCGCTCTCACCCGTTTCCCGAGGTAGCCACCGGACCCGAATCCATGGTGGAGACGCTCGATCTCGCTATCGAGACAGGCGAGCACCATCTCTAAGCTGGCGATGGCCACGACGAAGTTGCGTTGCAGGTCGGGCAAGACCTCAAACCTCTGCTGCACCAAATCCGCATTTTTGGGATCTTGAAGAATATGCTGGAGGAGCTGCACTGAGGCGGCAACCGCTGTCGTTTCGGCGTGAATAGCTGTGATGGTGGTTGTGGCGTTTCGATACTTGTCGAGAATGTCATAGAGCCCCTTGGCGGTGATGAGACAGGCCTGGGCAATTGCCAAGGCGGAGACTGCCGCCTCCATGCTGCCGGGAAACCCGCTTGTGCCGGATTGTCACGATGTGTTGTCGTCCGATGCTGAGGCGCTTTAGGCGGGCGCGGGGCTGGATTTTTGGGAGCCCCAGAAACTGCTGATAAGATCTCCCAGAAAGCAGCTTGAAGAGATGACCGACAAGGCCCGGATGTTGCTTTGCAGACGCATGCGGCGGGCTCGCGGATGGTCGAGTTTGTGGGCAAGAAAAGTCGGTCTGGGATTTACCGCTTTGTGGGCTGATGCCTAATGTTTCTGAGCTGGACACCCCTGCTTTGTGCATCGCCTAGCGTTCGAGGCACTTCGCAAGGCGGTATGCCCCACGCCCTCCATATGTCAACTGGTTTGCCCTGAAAGCCAGGAAGAACACAAAGCAAGCATCAAGATGAGCCTGCCGAGGGGGTACGGATTTAGATATACCGTTTCGCTCTCCTCGTCCCATGGGCGCACTGAGGTGCTAAGTGTTGGAGCTTTTTAAGGACCAGGCGTGCACGCACTTGCAGCAAAAAGCCTCATCTGGAACAGCGCGTTCCGTGGCGTTCTTGGGGTGACGGAGAAGAAGTGGGGAAGAAAGGCTGCAGCGCCCACTTGCAAAAGCAATAACAATACGGATCCGTAACAGGGCCACCCTCTCTGGATGTTCTTCGGAAATCGTCGTTCCTGACAACTCTCCCACAGGCTAGATTGCGAGACCCGATATCACAACTCGTGTCGCCACAGACGCCGCTTCTTCTCGCAATCCGTCTTTCGACAGCGTCTTCCAGGACACAAGCAAAGATGTTGTTCGAAGCTGCCTCCAGGCAGCATATTCATGAAATCCGTGCTTCCAAGGGGCTCGAGGGAAGCAGTGATGTCCCTGAAGCCATCATCCAGGACCTTGAGGCAGCCAGTACAATGTAAGCGCCCGACTACCCATCCATTCACTGCCCAATTTTGACCGCAACCTGGAACTTCTCCGCAAGGGAGGGGCACTGACGTTTATTGGCTAGGTTGTCCGAGGACCTGTACCAGAAACCTACCCGCTTCATCATGGAGCTGATCCAGAACGCAGACGACAATCGCTACGCCCCGGACCTGGTCCCAACGCTGCATTTGACATACGCGAACCGCTATCTACGAGTAGACTGTAACGAGCTGGGATTCACTCGCGAAAACGTCGAGGCCATCTGCAGCATCGGACGTAGCTCCAAGCCAAAATCGGCATTCGCCGGGCAGTATATCGGTGAGAAGGGGATTGGCTTCAAGGCCGTGTTCAAAGTGGCGGACGTGGTATGGATCTCTTCTGGCGACTACTCCTTCAAGTTCGACAAGCGGGAGCGGCTCGGCATGATCGCGCCTATCTGGGACAAGCTCCCGGGGGAGAAGCGCGCCGGGTGGACGTCACTCTACATCCAGCTAGAGAAGTCCTACAGCCCGGACGACATGGTTTCTGAGCTCAAATGCCTCGATCCGCGGCTCCTTATTTTCCTTCGGCGTCTGAGGACAATCGACATTACGATAGCCGGCCCGGGCAAGGAGGTTTGGACCAGAAGCCTCAGGCGGAGGGAGAACGACCTAAATTTCGATGGAATCCAGGCCATACAGCTCATGCAGAACTCGGACTTCATCAATTATATCATCACTCGCCACAAGATCAGCGGTCTCCGGGAAGAACGCAAGCGACCGGGTATATCCGACTCTGAGGCCATGCTTGCATTTCCCATCGCCGCGAGCTGGCAGCCCGTAGCCCAGAACCAGCACGTTTTCGCTTATCTACCCGTCAGGGACTATGGATTTAAGGTCAGGGCTAGACCGGGTGTCCCGGCAGGTGCTTGTTGCTAATATAAATTCTGCAGTTTCTAATCCAAGGTGACTTCTTGCTCGTGGCCAGCCGAGAGGATGTCGCAAGCTCCTCCGATTGGAATAAACGAATACGGGACCAGCTCGTCGATGCCTTTCTTGCATGCGTCCAAACCTTCAACTCCAAGGACTTCATCAAGCGCACATGGCCCATATACCTACCACAGAGGCAGTGCCCGACCTCTGGAGGGGATTTCTTTTCGGTGCTAAAGTCAGCTTTGCTCGAGCGTCTCTCCGGTGAACCTGTTGTGGAGAACTGGAAGGGTGACTGGGTTAAGCCGTCTGGTCTCGTCTCGGTCCCCCGATTCTTTTGGGACGATTCCGGAACCCCTTTGACTATGACAGATGGAAACAGCAAGAATTATCTCTCTCCAAAATACAAGCGGGGGGAGGTTGAGTGTCTGAGACATATCGGGGTTGCTGAGATGGACTGGACAGTCTTTCTTCGAGAGCTGAGGGATCTCTTGACATCCTTGCCTGAAATATGCAACAGGAAGACTGACGCATGGCGCTCGAAGCTAGCAGCTGTTTTATCAGCCCTTCCTGCCGAGCTGAAACCACAGCTCGACAAGCTCCCAGTAATCCGTCTGAGAAGCGGTCATTTAGCTTGTGCCACGGCCAACGATATCTTCTTTCCCGGTACAGGGGGTGACTGGGAAGTTCCGGGAGGGCTGGATCTTCTTGTTGTGCACCCGGACGTTGTCAAAGATGAAGCGCAATATCATCTCTACCGTAAACTTGGAGTCCGAAACCTCAACAAAGCCGATACGACCAACCTGATTATCAAAAAGCACAGCGACAGGCAAACCGGCAGATCTCTGACGATATCAAAGGCTGACTTAGTCTCCCAAATCCGCTTTCTCTACGATACTAGATGGCGAAACCGCAACCTCATCCACCTGTGGGCTACGACGGACCAAGGCGACCGCGCGCTCAGCCACACCCTGTACATTGATCATGCCGATGGCACCACCAGTCCTGCAATGAGCTTCTTTGCGAACAACAGGGCGATGCACAAGTTTCTTCATCCCGACTACCTTGCAGCCGACACCGAAGACCCGAAGGGTTGGTTCTCTTGGTTAGAGACGAATTTGCGGGTGTCCGCCCTGCCTCGTCTCGTTACCGTCACGGATTCGGATGAGCGGAGGCTCTCGTTTGTAATGAGCGCGGACTTTGCGTTTATCATCGACAACTCGCCTTGGGTTGACGTCCTGTTCTTGCTGTGCGACCATTGGCGGGACGTTTACGGCCAATGGCTGCTCAACACAGACAGAAACAAACCCCAATCATCATTCGATCAGCTGAAAGCTAGGCTCTCGGACCTGCGGGTAGAGACCACTCGGGGTCGCAACTTGCGGCTTAGAGAGACTTCGCTACCCCTGCCCGCGATGGTGTCTAGGTCTATGGACGTTCCCTTTCTTAAGATACCCGACCCGCAGCACGACCGCTGGAAGTACCTGCGGCATCTAGGTGTCGGCATATCTGACGATGTCATCTTTTATCTCCATTGCCTTGACAGCCTAATCGGTACAGACGCCACCTTTGAACAATTCACCGAGATCTTGGAGCAAATACAGGCGCGAAGCCATGAAGATGAAGACATGGTCAAGTCCGTCCGCACCTGTCCACCCACGTACCTATGAGCCTCGTAAACTAACTCGCCGGACTGATCTAGAAAGTACTTCAACGACAGATCCCATACTGTTTTGTTTACCATGCCCAACTCAGTTGCCCGGCACTGGGTTCCGCTACACCAGTGTCGATGGGCTGGCCCGACGTTTATGCGTCGACACTTTTGCCTCCACCAAGTATACCCGTCGTGTGAGCGTCTCCTGACCGGCATTGCCCAATTAGGAGATGTGTCTTTGCAGGACGTGGTGAACGAGGCGGTCAGTTTCGATCCGAGCGACCCTTTGGATTATCTCCGTTTGACACTCATCCACATTAGCGGTTTCGTTGGCAGAGACAAGGACTACATGCGGCTTTTAGAACTGATCTCCACGCGCCGAATATGGCCTGTCAGTGATTCTCCACGAGCCAACGCCGATACCGTCGACCGCCTGGCTGCTGCTTCCACCGCTTCTCACGTGAAGACGGGCTGGTTCATCGCCGACACGGGTTCCCACATGGAGGCATTCCTCGGTCTTGTACCCCTCCTCACTTTCCCGCCCGAGAGCCTAGAAAAGGTTGACAAGCTGCTGGCTGCCATGTTTCTTGATGGCCGTAAGCTGAGTCGCGCCGCACACAGCACTCCACGATTCGAAGGGACGGTGCGACCCAGCGCTCAATATACTAAAGAATTGAATTTCAGATCAGAATTCATAAAACGGTACGCATCTCTCCTATCACCTCTATTGCCAGCACTAACATCGGGGCGTGTGCGCCTACCAAGGCTCGTGCCGCACTCCAACGACGACGCCACAGGGGCGGAGGACGCCAAGAAGATCCTCCACCAGCTAGCAAATATCGAAGTATTCATAGCAGACAGGATCTTTCAGCAATATTCGGTCAAGTCTCGTGGGAAGATCGTTACCAGCCGCGAGTACCACGCCTCTGTCATGTTAATGCCGCACGACGACGGGCTTAAAATCTACCTCGAGAACAGCTATCTGGAGACGGAGCGAATCCCAGAGGAACTTGTTACCCGCATAGCCAGCTTCGCGGGTATCGATCGCCGGCCCGATGGCAAGGGTCTCTTTCTCCTTCTCGTTGCGTTTGTCGAGAGTAACCTTAGTCGGATCATGTCGACCTTCAAGAAGGCTGATATCCCCGTCTTGCGGTCAGAGGACCTAGAAGGGAACTCGTTTGACTGGCTGAGCTCTGTTCAGATGAGGCTCGCCTCAGGGATGATGCCAACCATCACTCTCCACGAGGGGCTGCCCTTCGACATCAATCCGTGGTCCGGGGCGGGTATTCCAGAAGTGGATGAAGAGGTTGCATTTCAAGGCGAACATTGTGTAGGTTACCTCTTTGAGAAAACTCCCACGTGCAACCCGCCACTTACAACTGCCTTTTAACTCGGCGTGCCCGACAAATAGTTCTCCAAGTTTCTTGAGCGCACCTTGGGCAAGCACTACAACCCTGAAGAACACTGGACGAGCCCGCTGCGTTCCAGGGCTGGAGTCCCCCCATATCACCCGCGTGGGTTTTATGACGAGCGCCAAAGATGTCCATTCACCATCAAGGACTGGGATGGGACATGGACAGCTCTGGCGTCGAAAGCTGGGTTTCCTGAAGCCCAAGCCTGGATTTCGACGGGCCCGACGTGGCACTTCCTTATCAAGACTACCGAGGGTCCGCTCTGTGACCGGTTCATCGTCACGCCTGGGGAGCTCGACAAGGTCAGTCGTCCTGATGAGGACTTTTATATATAAATGAGCCTTGAGACTAACCAGCCGGTAATTATCCAAGTTCAGGCTCGCATACTTTCACTCTATAGCCAGCAGGCGGGCTCTGGCATTCCCTCAGACGTGTTGATGCTCATTCGCGTTTTCAACATTGACGAGACTGGTCGGAGAGAGCCAGAGATGAAGCTATTTATCGACCCTTGGGGTCTCTACACGGATGGGGCGTTGCAGCTCGTGCCGAGGGGATATTTTGTCGGTGCCACTAAATAATAGAGGGCGAATGCTATGCTGGTTCTGTATTATATTAAGATTACTTTAATGCCCTCAAAACAGCCTGTAACATTTCTACTTCAAAGATGGGACACATTTTGGCCATCTTTATGTAGGAAACCAGTTCTGGTCCGCCTCGGCTAGAGTTGAAGCGATTCGGTAGGCTGCGCCGTAGCCTGCCGAAAATGGTAATTAGGGTGAGCAAAGGTGAGCTAGCCTGAGCAAATCCTGATTAAGGACTGAGCCGAGCCTGAGCTAGGGTGAGCAACGTCACGTGCGCGAGGTACAAAAAGGAAATTCGGTGTGCCCAGATTCGTCGCACATTACAGTCTGCACCTGCATCGATTAGCACTCGTAGTACGGAATCATGTCCATTCGATGCGGCCAGTTGTAGCGCCACATGGCAATCGTCCGTACTGTCTTCAATCCTCACTCCTTTTTCTAGCAACATGCGTACCATTTGCGTGTGGCCACTGGCTGCTGTTAGGTGAAGAGATGTGACACCCCCCATTGCTTTGGCGTGTACATCATCCCCGGCCGCCAGGAAGTCCCGAGCAGGAATGTCGATACCGAACAATGCAACGACGTGCAATCGATTTTGATTTAACGTCATGCCCCACCTGTGGGGATGAATAGACAGATTTGATCTGTCCCGCCACAGCACCTGATGTGTGCTTAAGACGCTGATACTGCTGCTCAAAAACCCCAAGGCAAGTTCCTTGACGCCGGGGGTCATTCCATCGCGTATATGATCTCCCCAATATCTGGCAGCATACCGCAAGAAGGGATACCGGTGAATACGATCGGCTATTTCGTCGTTATCCACGCAGGGTTTCTCAGAGGACGGGCGGAACGATAAGCATGTGAGGCATGTCTCAGCGATTATTTAAAGGAGACACTTGCAGCAGAGCCATGCCGATACGCTAAATGTAGTCTTGAGTTGTGTAGTGTACGAGACTTATTTGGTCGCTGTCCTCGTCGACGGTGACCAAGCCGGCGCATGCCGACACCAGCTGCCCCATGTCGCAGAGGCCATCTTCGTCGAGATCTTCATCGCCGGGCTCGATGGCTAGAGCATGCCGCAGTTCTTCCGTTTTCACGGGCCGTAGCGTGCGCACGATCAAGGGCAAGACTCTATGAGCAAGAGTAGCTCGACCTTTGTCTTGCCCTCCAATCCGCTCCATGGCTTGATTGTACGTGTCGTCCAGTTCCCTGGGGAGGATGGCCAGTGCAGACCGAACCTGGCGAACCGTGAGTTTTTTCGATAGGCTGTCCAAATGCATTTGCGCGAGGAGAAACCTATTCGTGCACTCTAACATAAGCCTAAGCCAACAAATGAGGAGGGGGTGAGGGGTGTAAAGGACGCACATTCCCTGGCTTTTCGCAACGACGGTGTCGATGATTTCGTCCTTCAGGGTATTGGAAATGGCACGGCCTGCCAAGCACATCTCTGTGTCAAATCGAGCCGCTACATATCGCTTGATATCCTCATTTGTAGCGCGAATATCAATGTGCGGGACGTTCTTGAACCTTTCGTGAAGCTTGTGAGAGTGCCTGGATGTAAATAACATGCGAACGTTGCTAGGAAGCTTTTCGATCTCGTTGAGTAGCTTACTCCTTCTCATCTCGAGTTCAGAGCATTCATCAAGAGCATCGACCACGAGAAACACATCTGAGAAGTTCTGTGCCTGTTTTATGACAATGCGAGTGAGCTCGTTGAGCTCCGGGCGTGCTCCTTTCTGTTGACCGTTGGCGTACAGCTTCCGTGTGTCTTCATTGAGCTCTTTCGTATGCTGAACGATTTGTTTTAGGAGGCTTCCTATCATATTCTGTGGCGTGTGGAGCTCTTCTTCTTTGTAGATGTGAAAGATGAGTACAATTTGGGGCGCCTTACGCAACCCCGAGCACCACAGAACTCTGTCCTTTCCAACAAGCAAGTGCTGAAGTATAGGGTCGGATACAAGCCACTCCCCCGTTCCGATCTGTCGACGATGAAGAAAGTCGGCATGCTTGGCTGCAAAGTCAATAGCCGAGAGGTAGTCGATGACAGCCCGGAGGTCGTCGTCTGGGTAGGACCGTACAGTTAGATTGTAAGTTCCTGAGCAGGCCAAGAAAACTAACCCTTTTGTCTCACGGCGGCGTCACTGATGACCCCTTGTAGGTCCTCTTTGACATCGCCCAGGTCTTGTCTCACGGCCAAAGTAAGCTGACTAAAACGACGATCAGCCGACTGGTCAAAATTCTCAACTGGAAGAAGCGACTCACAACTGATCATTTTGCAAAGCAAGCGAAACCAGACCCTCGATCCGCGCAATCTGCGTCAGGGCCTCTTCAACCTCCTTCTTGCCAACTGCCCAGATTAAGGCTCGTCCCATTTTCTTCAGCGGCCCGGACGGCGGGTTTAACTTTGAAGCCAAACGCTCCATTTGGTCACGCAACTGATCCAAAGGGCCGCCTTCAATTCCTAGCGCCCGCAACCCTCTGAACCATGGGTCTGAGAACGATTCGGCAGTGAGTTGTTCCCTGACTACATCACCTACTTTCTGCGTTGGTTGCGGGAGAACAGAGACGGCCGATCGGACCAGAAAATCCTCGAGCTGTTCATGGGAAAACCGGATTCAGGACCCCGTGGGCCATTTTTACAAAAAGAAGAGGGCGAGGCTACCCGAGGAGAAGACAATTTTGATTCCTGCAAGGTTTCGAGAACGTTCATCAACTCGGTGAGTGGTGGCCATCTGCTTCACACAGAACGAGGTTTGATGGGGATGGCTTCAGCAATGGTCCAGAAGGGCGATGCCATATGCGTTCTTGACGAAACTGGGCATTTGGGCTACACAGCTCAAGAGACTCGGAAATTCTCCATCATATGAGATTCATCAGCGTTGGCAATAAGAACCAATCATCAACCCCCTTTTCAGAGCTCAAACTGTAAAGGAACGTGTCTGTCGTTACAATTCGCACTCGGGAGCCCGGCCACCGCTCAACTCAAGACCTTCACCGAAACCAGTCATGGAGTCAGGAGTCTATCACATGAATGACGCTCATGCAACGTCCCTGGTAACGACGGTGGCATCAGCAGCACTTGAGTCTGACGATCAGCTGATATGCAGGTGCGTGGAATCAGGCTTTCTCCCACCAGGCAACGGTAACCGGGCTGGCTCAGCTCAAAACACTTCGGGCAGGTGTGAACCCGGTCAGGGGGAGTGACGGCCGGAACCGTGCCGCAAAATAAATTAACGACAGCGAGCCGACCACGTCACAGCAACGCTCTGGAAGGATCCTCCCGAATCACCAAACCACCGCCTGGCGGGAGGATGCGGCACTGCGAGATTGGGTTCTAAATCTATGCATCGAGCCCCCGCTGCCAAGCGATATTGTGGCTAATCCCTCTACGGTTAATTTAACCGTGTGGCTTCACGCCGGCAGTGGAAGTACCCGCTGACCAGGACCGATCAGTCCACTGGTGCGATTTTTCTCGCTGCATACCTCGGCGGCAAGGGATTCCCATGATGATCTGACAAATTCGTGTCGATGGAATCGGGGCAACCACTGTTCCCAATCGGGGAGGTATCAGTGATGGTGAGTCAGCCAACCGTATTTCTTTTCTTCTGAATCATTGTTCGAGGGATGGGGTCCTTGGCCGCAGTTCCAGCCCTTCGAGGGTGAACTGTGGTTTTTGGAGTTCTGTACTGTACGGGCTGTGCCGCGCGGAGACAGATCACTGACATCCTACAGATCGCTCGGAATCTTCTGGTAGGGCTAGGTGTTCGAGTTTCACACCAAGGCTTTTTGTCAATTGGTCTCTTGCTATAGAGAATCCAAACCCGATGACCATGAACTAAACTCGTTGATCGCCACATTGCCATCACGCAGATGCGAAGGGGTGGACACACCCGTGAGTGGTACGACACACTCTTACGGTTGTTTACTGGTTCCCAGGTGCAGGACCCCTCCTGGCCAAGCCGCTGATTTCTCGGCCGCGGTGGGGAACAATGGACGGTCGGAGGAGCGGCCCCTCACACCGGCCACACTTTGGCAAACTGCGAGTCCGCCCCGCTGGCTTCGTGCATTCCCCCTCAATTTCCTTCCCATCATGCACAGTACTGTCGGTTCCGAGCGCGCGGGCGCTGCAGTTGTAATCAATCAGTGCAATTGCCGGCGTCTCAGCGCGACATCTGGTTGTGTCGTCCATGGGCTCATCTCCCTATCCGCGCTTCGGTTCTGCGAACGCGTCACAAACAACGACCGATCAACACGGGGCCGCTTTGACTGTGCCACAGCAAATGCGGTCGACTGGTGAATCGAAACGCACTCCCTTCATGGTCGTTGGTCGATCTCTGCGGCGCACAAAACACTTCCCCTTTTCCCCAGAAAACACGAAGCTGTGCCGTTGCCGAAAACTGGCCGTGGAGAGGCGCGACTTCTGGTACCGCGTGCGGGAAATGCGGTTCATGCCGCCTCGTTCCTGTCGGCGGATGTTGCGCAGAGGTGACAGCACCCGCTAGAGCAGCGTTGCGATCAGGTGCTGAAAATAGCCACCACTGACATGATGGACCGACCAATGGTGAGGCCGGTGGGGGGCGGGCGCACTGTCTCGGCCCGGCCAGTGCAGCGGCGGCGGCGATCATCGGGCGATGTGGGAACACCGGCGGACCACGACGGCCACGAGCAGCTCCCGGAAGGGCAGCTCGACAGTTGAATCGGACATTTTCCCGGAATTTCTCGGTTTTCACTTCTGCCCATACCTGAGGTTCTCATCTTACCCGCCTATTCAAACGGGGTTTTCCCGTGCCCCACATTGGCTCTCTCCGAAGGCTCGGACTCGCTCAGCCCTGCCAAATGTTTCCTATTGTGGTAGCCGAGCTAAGAGTAAGCATAAACTGACAGAATCCCTAAGCGAGATCTGAGCCCACCACTTGCTCGCTGCCTATGGATGCTGTCAGTCGCCCAGCTCCAGCGGTCCCCTTTTAGGACTGCGTTGGTGGCAGCCACACTTACACGCCCTTGGCTGCAAAGTCCCCCTGAGCCCAACGCCCTTTCTCTTGGGCCTGAGGAAATACGAGTGTGACCGCATCTCACACAGAAGGATCAATGGGAACGTTTCCTGTTTTTCTTCCCCTCTCCAGCTTCCCCAGTCAGACTCGGAGGCTGAAGCGGCACTGCCAGCGTATAATCGTCCCATGTTTTCTGGTCAGGGGGGGTTGCCTGCATCGACTATCGAATTTTGACGTCTCCTCCCCCGAGGATTCTGCATCATCCTGACCACCCACCGCGGCCAAAGCTATGGGCTACTCCCTCATGATGGGATTATGCCTTGCTATGGCGGCTTCCCCATCATCGACACCACCCTGGCGTTGCGTCTCACCACGTGGAAAGGGGCTGCGTGACTCGTCCAAGACACGCCTAACGCTTTGTCGGCCTATCAAGATAGGGGCATCGACCAAGCACATCGGATCGAGGCGCTGTCTCTCAGGTTCACATCTCATCATACTTTCGTCTGTTGGTCAGCCCAACGTTCCATCCCTTCGAGACCGAGACATCTTCCTGTTCTTCTGAGGAGATATAAGACTTCTGTCTGGCCCCCTATCATCTATCCCCTCCTGTTCTATATCACCATCAACATATCTCCTTCTCGTCTACATCCCTCTCCTTTTCTCATTAGCTTCTGTCATCATGAAGCAGTCACTCACTTCCGTCCTTGCCCTCGCGGCGGGCGCTTTTGCTTCGATCATCCCACATCACGATTCTGTGCAGCTCATCCACGAGCCAACACTCAAACCCCGCCAAGCTTGCGAGAATACACCCACCTCCCGGGAATGCTGGGGAGAGTACTCCCTCGACACCAACTACTATGAGGACATCCCCGATACCGGCAGGACAGTCGAGTACTGGCTTACCGCCCAAGAAGGCCCCTGCTCCCCTGACGGCTACCTCCGGACGTGCATGACGTTCAATGGAACGATTCCCGGCCCGACTATCATCGCTGACTGGGGCGACAACGTCAAGATCCATGTCTCGAACAACATGGCCAGCAACGGCACAGCTGTTCACTGGCACGGCGTGCGGCAGCTAGACAGCTTGCTCGCCGACGGAGTACCAGGCGTCACACAATGCCCTATCGCACCGGGCGAGAGTATGACATACGAATTCCGGGCTACACAGTACGGGTCTTCCTGGTACCACAGCCACTTCAGTCTGCAGTATGCTGAGGGTCTGTTCGGCGGTATGATCTTCAACGGCCCTGCAAACGGGAACTACGACGAGGACCTCGGCACGCTGCTCCTCCAGGACTGGTCGCATATCGAAACCTTCAACCGGTGGAATGTCGCCAAGCAAGGCAAAGCTCCGACTCTCGAGAGCAGCTTGATCAACGGCACCAACACCTTCAACTGCGCCGGATCAACCGACCCCAAGTGCATCGGCGGCGGCAAGAAATTCGAGATGGTCTTTGAGCCCGGCAAGAAGTACCGCCTCCGCCTCGTGAACGTCGCCGTCGACGGCGTCTTTCAGTTTAGCATCGACGGGCACGAGCTAACAGTCATCGCCAACGACTTCGTCCCCATCCAAAGCTACACCACCGACAGCATCCAAATCACCATCGGCCAACGCTACGACGTCATCGTCGAAGCCAAACCCTCCGACTCCGCGCTCGACGCCTACTGGCTCCGCGGCGGCTGGGTCAACCGCTGCACGCCGCACGGCAACATCGCCGACATCACCGGCATCGTCCGCTACAACACATCCTCCACCGCTCCCCCCACCACCCTCAGCACCATCACCCCTTCGACCCACTGCCTCGACGAGCCCCTGTCCAAAACCATCCCCCGCCTGGCACTCGACGTCCAAAACATCCCCCCCGCGGGCCTCATCCTCGAGAACCTCAACTTCACCAGCGGCCAAGTCTTCCAATGGACCATCAACTCCTCCTCCCTCGTGCTCGACTGGAAGAACCCCACCATGATGCACATCTTCAACGACGAATCCCTCTTCCCCACCCCTTTTAACGTCGTCCCCATCGGCCACTCCTCTGCCCCGTCATCCACTCCCGAGTGGGCCGTCCTCATCATCCAAGACGTCGGCACCATCAAGCTCGCACACCCCATCCACCTCCACGGCCATGACTTCTGGGTCGTCGCGCAGGTCCCCTCCGCAAAATGGGACGGCACCACATCCTCCTTCCAAACCACCAACCCTCCCCGCCGCGACGTCGCCACCCTCCCAGGCGGCGGGTACCTCGCGTTGGCATTCCTCTTGGATAACCCCGGCGCGTGGCTCGTGCATTGCCATATTGCGTGGCATGCGTCGCAGGGCTTGTCGCTGGAGTTTGTGGAGGACCAGAAGGATATCAAGGTGCGGGTGCCGCCGCATGAGGAGCAGCAGTTTAGGGATACTTGTAGTAGCTGGGCGGGGCACACGCCCGCTTGGCCGCAGGATGATTCGGGAATTTGATTCCGGGGGGTGTTAATTCCAAGTTTTTGGGGATTGTTTTGTACGAGTGGGTGTCTGTTTTGTTGTCTGGGGTTGGGCTGTTTTATACTATACCAATGTTTGGAGTTGGCGGTTGGCTTTTAGATATCACGAACGGGTACGATCATGGTTGGATACAACTTAGGAGTATTTTGGGTACTAATAGACTTGCGTGGACATGGATTAAGAACTGTATATAGGGGTTGGTTATCTCCTTGGGGTATATTCTGCATGATGTAGAGCGATTGATGCTTATTTCCAACCTTACTAATAATAGCATCTCAAGAACTCGGCAAAGTTTCACAGTCACTATCCACCTAGTGAAAGACCTAGTGAGAATCCAAACAACCTTGCTCACCTTCGCTGGTACTAAGACAATCGTGAGCCTCCTGGTCGAAAGCTAGCATCCCAAGGGTCAACACAATAATCAAAGTTAACCCAAACAATACGCGACGGTTCAAGTCCCTAAATTCCAGACGCTCCTGCTATGCTAGATTACTATACAACTGAATGCGTTGAGCCAGAGCCGCTTCGTCGGGAGCCCCGCCCGACAAACGCGGCCCAGTCTCGGGTATAACTTTCATCAACCAAGGTATCAAACCCATCAGCCTTTCCTTTTGCCGTTTCCGCTGTGCTATAGACCCAGATAAATGCAAGCCCGTCATCATGACCTGTGATATCTTGAACATAAAAACCAAAGACAAAGTCGCAAGCTAGCCGAACAGTACCCAAAATGCTGCACGCCAGTGTAACGCCAGGTATCCAAAGAGGGGCAAATGAACAACCCGCTGCCGCAAAAGATTATTACATCGCCTTGCCAATAACGACCGCTCGGGTCGGTTCATATTCAATCATGATTTCTTCTTCTTTCAAGATCCTCCCAGGCGGTGGTTCCGGATACGTACCCGCTTCGCTATTCCGATTACTCCCCGGGTTGCTGCGGTTGGTGATGAAGCCCACGCTGAGGCCACTGAAGTGACTCAATTTGCTGAGCTGTCGGAAGTGGCCCTTCGGATAGTATTCCTTGCCTAGCCGGCTGTTGCTTCGAGAATTGGAGCTAATCACAACACTGTTTCTACCCGTGCCCTGAGCATTTTCTGTCCCAGTGTACATATCAAAGGTGTGGTAAAAGTCTGCTGGTCCAGGTGGCGGTCTGCCATCGCGCAATAATGCTCGGAGAATAGGGATTGAGGCAGCGATAATCGTGATGGCACTCTCGGCGCATCCTAGAATAACGAGTTGCGCGGGTGAGTCCGTGAAACTTGCGTTCGAGATGGCTGGTATCTGCGTGAGTTTGATGATCGAGGTGATGCCGGCGCTGAATTGCGTGTAAGCGTTGCGTCTCAATACTAGACAGTATGCAATGGAGAAACTCACAAGATACCCATGCTCATCGCAACTAGCACGCCAAACTTTTCTTTCTTGTTCATCGTGAGGGTCAATATGACCTTCCATGGAATGACAGCCAGAACAATATCCATCGTGCCAGAGTAGACTGGAAACCCATTAGCTCGGGTGATCACTACGGCTTTGGAAGCTGCGGACTCACTGGCTGTAAATATGTTGTACCATATCTGGATGTCTTTTGGCCAACACTGCCCTGGCATTTTTGGCCTCCATGTCTTGTCGATCGGCGTACATTGGCCCCAGGTGATAGCGACCGCGGCACCGAGTGCGAGGTTCACCGTGATGATGATAAACCAAATAAAGATCTTGACCCAACCTGACGATATGCGCAACACCGTAATGGCGAACGAGGTCTTGCTCCAACACGCGGCGAGGATGGAGAAGGAACCCGCCAGATTGGTGACGAGCAGAAACTGTTCCAGTAGTTTGGGGTTGAATTGCGAGAGCGGACGTCCGAAGCCCATGTTGATGGACGCCGAGACGAGGGAATTCGATGTTGCGAGAGTGAGCTGCGGCTAGGTTAGCTGGGGTTTGCTCTATCTGGGATCTAAGGGCACCCACCCATGAGGCAATTAGGACATGATCATCCCACCATAGCCCGCGATGCCTCAAAAACTTGCAGTATACCCGGAGTGCAAGGAAGGCAGCGGAGAGTGCGGTGAGGAGCCATATTATGAAGTTGACTTGTGGGCCATAGTCCTCCATCTGGGTTACCTTGAACGGCGAGGACCCACCCGAGCTAACCGTCCTGTTCGACGAGTGTGGTCTGTTATTGCCCCGAAACCCCGTCCCATTGCGGCTTCTCGAGTGTGAAGCGATGGGGGTGGTCGCGAAGGTGTCGCCGGCCAACCCGGCTGCTGCTATCGTGGCGGCGAAGAAGCCGGACATGAGCGATGGGCGACGACACGCCGGAGGCTTCCGACTTCGTTAAGTAACGACAACGACAACGACGCGATCCAGCTTGCCGATAGTGTCATTAGGGTCGCCAAGTATGTGGAGCAAGTAAAGGAAGAAAGGTTCAGAGCAGATCGTCCATCCCGAGGACGAGAGGTGGGACTGCTGCCGAGATATTGGGTGAGCCGTCTCATCATGGATTCCCCGGACTGGCTTCCCCTCCATCTTGGGTAAACAGTCGAAGGCAGGGAAACGAGACAAGTGGGGGCGATCCCGCTGTCGGAACCGGGCGATCTTCGTCTGCAGTCCCAATGCAAGGCGAAACCGTCGGAGGAGGGGACCATTTTGCTGTGCAACGGATCTGCTGCCCAGCACTCGGCGCGATCTTGTCCCTGTGTGCCGATGCGCTCCACATCGGAATGGCGACATGAACATCCATCGCCGACGTTCCTTGGCATTGGCTAACTCGTTGAAGTGGCTTGACACACGATGGCAAGCGTGGGCGTCTTGTCGACACAAGATCCGGGGTTCTTGTTTGGGAAATCGGGAGGCCAGACCGAGCACGGGGCAAGTTGTGCCGTGTCAGAGCTTGGACTTGTTGTCTCACAATGCCCAACTCCCGGGCTCCCAACCCTTGCACATGGCGATCAGTCACGGCGACGCTGCCCCTCGCTGCCCTGACATTGTCGGCAATGCGACCGAAGAGGCAAGGAGCCATGAAAATGCAGCCCGTGTGCAGTTGCCGGATGAGATTGCGGAGAGAAGGACGATGACAGGTTGGGATGTCTGCGACCGCTTTTGCTGAAAACCTCCGTGCGCCCGCGCTCAGCGCCCTCGCTGGAATCTTGGCGTCCGGCTTTGTGTCCTCCGCTGAACAACCGGACGACAGGACCCGGTCCTGACTTCTCGCGTCTGCATTGATGCGATGAGTGATACGGGAGAAGACGCATTTAGTTGCACTTGCACGTGTTGGCGTACGGAGGCTTGGTGTTGCTTACTTCTATAGTGTGAAGCGGTGTCCGCGAGGTGATGCTCACCAATGTAAGTAGAGTGTTCGGCGGGGGATGGCTTTGCGTGGGCGTACGAACGGCAAGCAGATTTGCTGATAACGGTATAGGGGATGGAGAGCCCTGTCATTCCCCGTCTCCAGAACAGATGGAACCGCAAACACTCGCAACAAAAGGACTTCAAGGTTGGCCGGAACTCGGAAGTGGGAAGTTTGGGGGGCCCGGCCGCCACCTGGGCGTACGGGCACGGGCCGCCCCCACCGTTCCGGAGCGACAGCAACTGGCAACTGCCTGCATTCCAAATTCGTGGCTTCCTCTCAGCAAGGGCATCCCAGCTCAACCCACTTGCCGCAATTGCCGCACCTGGCCATTTCACAACCTCATATGTCATTTTCGTTCGATCAACAGTCAAGGTCTCCAGGCGTCATGCACCTCTCGGAACAAAAGTACGGAATTTAAGCCTTGGAGCATCGGAACAAATCAACTCGATCCCACGGATATTATTCCGCCTATCATTCCAACGTTTCGTCCGCCTAAAACACGCGCAACAAGGTATCCAACTCCTTCGCCTGCTGATCAACAACCGAGAAACACAGAAAACCTAGCCTACTCCCCAGCAACGCATCTTTCAGCAACGCCAACCGGGCCAGTTCTATGTCATGAAGATTTCTAGATGTCCGCCGTTTGACCACCCTTGACAGCCGCCCGTGGGATTCCCATCGGGGTCGACACTTTGCACCGCGTTCGTGCCTTTGCACCCCAGCAGATTATAGGTCCCCGCATCGCCGCACGAGTCGGTGTCGGTGTCGCAGGCATACACGCACTTTCCCATGTCAGCCACACACTCTCCTGTGGCGGTCACCGTCATCGAATTCCCCGACATGGTAACCAGCCGCGACACGT
>Ga0247758_1000207_pt1 | contig 50229 bp, 63 predicted proteins | sample UWRJL156409C4_FD_180950 | JGI IMG/M metagenome (GOLD analysis project Ga0247758, IMG submission 180950) | Plant litter microbial communities from Arlington Agricultural Research Station in Wisconsin, United States - UWRJ-L156-409C-4 | ecosystem: Environmental > Terrestrial > Plant litter >...
AGGGTGATGATGGGTAGATGATTAATTAGGGCGAACTTGCTCGGTCCGGAGTTCTACGATGTGATTGGGAGTGCCGGGACGATGGATTATTGGTATCTGTTTCATAGGTCGCCGCCTGAGGTGGTGGATTGCTGAGAGTTGGTGGATGTTCTTCTGTGATTGGAAGATGGCGAGGATGCGCAGGATAACAGTGAAGACACTACATCAAGTATGAAGTCTGCTGTACAATAACCCATGGGTATACGGCCGTGTACAGACGACCTAGACAGAGCGAGAGAGTGTGAGCTCACGTGGTTGCGTCAGGTCTGTATGCCGAGGCATCGTAGGTACATACCTACCTAGGCATAGGTCGAAGAATCGGAAAGTATCTGCATCGGGGTTGCCAGGGCTGGGTCTCAAATCTTTTCAGGAGGTGATACGGGTATAGAGCTTATCACGTTGCTGTGGCAGAAAAATTGAAGGCATAGACGGGCAGGTTACGATGAGAGGACGGAAGGGGCACTAGCAGGCTACTTCGAAGCATCCCGTTTCTAAATACAGCAATTTCACCACCCTAAAATCGACACCACGAATTTCTCTTTCCTTCTTTGGAACTGAACAGTTGCTGCCTTAGCCTGAGCCAAACTGAGCCAGACTGAGCGAGGGGGTTACTGTTCTGAGCTGCCTCGGCATAGTTGCCACGGTCTAAATGGCCGTGGAGTTGCAAGGGCCAAGTTTTGGGACCTTGCACCACCACCTAGCCGTGCTTTCCTTCACTCCAACAACAGCAGAGTGTGATGACCCCGCTGGTCGTCACTAGGGCCGGCGCGGCCCGACGATGTCCCCGCGTCCAGAACAGTGCACACTGTGTCGTGCACTGGGCCAGGGGTGCAAAGACCCGAAGCCCCTACGACCAATCAGGAGTTGCTCAACGTGCTCAACGTCGCCAGACCTTGAGCACGATGAGCACGTTGAGCAGGAGGTACAAGTTACCTGTTGGTTAGCTAGTATAGATACCATCGTCGTGCCCGCGATGGAGCGTGAGGATTCTGGTTCCTCACGCTAGCAATTCATTGTTCATTTGTGCACTACTGATCAGTCCCCGACTGTCCCTTATAGTGCAGCGACCTGCAGTGACAGTGAACCCCGTCTGTGGTGCTAGTCTCTTCATTCAGTCTTCAGATCGCCCCTTTCGCATTGGCGTCCTGCCATACGCTCTGTCTTAGTTCGACCAGTCCCTCCAGGATACTGCCCCGAGTGCAGGTCGTAACAGAGAGCAAAAAACCTGCGATTTTACTACGTCGATAAAATATAGTATATAATATTCGCAGTCCGAAAGTATTGCTGTAGGCCTTTTCCAGTGTTTCTGAGCCCGTTGCGACTTGGTCCAATTCTCCATTTTTCTCGAACAAATAACCGACTAGTGTAAATACTTTTTTAACAGAAGCGTGATGATAATTAGATAGCGCGGCATGAATGATTACGATTTAGCGCTATGACTCGGGATTGCCAAAGAGGGAAATCAGAAAGTGGGAGTCGGTACCTGCTTTAACCATAGGTTAAACGTCAGTTACTGATGTTGCCTAGTGTATACCGGTATATGTTGTAGGATAGTACATAATATACTGGCACTTAAAGTATACCAGTATAGGATGTACTAGCCTAGAGTATACTGGTATATAACATACCGGTTTAAAATACCAGTGCATAATTCCTGGCTTAGAAAATACCAGCATAATAAATTAGCTTAGAAAGTGCACCAGTTTTAATGCTTGCCAAACGTAGGTGTCTGACGTTACTTTGCACTGTCACCGATATTCTATACAGGAATAGCTATTTGTGATGTAATGGCTGTTGGATTATCCATATGCCTTAGCATGTGGTTGAGCCCCCTGGCCGTGGCGCCGATCCATCTCAGGGGGTGGTATAGGGAGCCCACGAAATAATGCCAACGCCATTTAGACGTAGCTCCCATCCTTTGCGGGAAGCAAGGTAGACTACGATATCGACCCCGCCGTCCAACTTCGCGAAAGTTCAAAGACTTGGCTCTGCAGCTTCTTCTTAAGATGGCGTTTATTGAGTTGGCACCCGAAAAGCCCGAGTTTCCTCCCAGCGGATGGCATGCCGAGGGGTAAATGAACGAGCACATTGTGGCCACAGCCTTCTATTACCGAGAGCCACCTCAAATTCCGCGCCTAGGTCGGTGAGGGTCAAAACAGAAAGTAGAGCGTTCGGCAAGACGGTTATTGCTGGATAGAGAGCCTCTACGGGGCCAAGCTCGGAGGCACCGCTAGTCCCTGCCTGCAAAAGTATGGGAGCGTTATCACGCGACAAGGTTGGCTCCTGGCATTTTCCAACGTCTCCCATCACCGCGTCTCGGGATTCAAAGCTGCAGGATCCCTCAAAGCCCGGACACTGACGGCTCATTGCTCTCTGGCTCGTCGACCCCTTCACGCGCATCGTAAACACGGACAACGTCCTGCCTCAGCAAGCAGAGTGTGAGACGACAGTGCATCCGGGGCTCTCGGTAACAAGGGCGGCAAAGAGACGAGTAAAACTTCATCGACCATGCCTCCGGAGGTCGCCTCGCTTCTGCTCGGACAGGGTGTTGGGAGAGGTTGTCTCGATAGGGCTTTAGAGAATGGGGAGCTTGGCCGCCTAAACTGCCGACAGAGGTTATAGACATAGTGAGGAAAAACTTTGGGGATTTCCTGCCAATGACCCGCGAGGATGTCGAGAACCACCGTCTTGAGCTCATAAAAATACGCTCTGCATTTACAGACAAGGTGCAGAACGATTGGAACGGGTTACGAGTACGGCTTCTGCGAGCACCGATGACCCCTTCGGCTAGTCGCAGGGAAGCTAAGATCTAGGGAGTGTCTGCTTGACACTGCTTGAGAGGAGGACCAGCTCTCAACTGCGATAGGTTGTTTAGTTGTGGAAGGCTCTGATAGGTCACAGCCCGCTGAGCAAAGTTTTCCAACTTTTGAAACCCCGCTTTTCCTACCTCCTCTTTCTTGCGGTTCATATATCCAAGTAACGGTTCATGTTGTCTTCAGCCTGCCAAGCTGCTTTTGATCTCCAGTTGTATGCCCGGAACGCAGTCTCAGAACATAGACAACTTCGGCGTCGTGGCATCATTGCTCGTGCAAGCGTTCCATCCTGCCCACGGCGCCGCTTCGTACCGCGGCCCGGGTGCGAGAGGCCATCGCTCGCCCTAGATTCGTTGGATTCGGCCTCGATCAGAGGGATCTGCTCGAGGATCCATCACGCCGAGCGCCCGGGTAGCGCTCATTCTCGTTAATCGGCCAGTGAGTATTCGACAGGGCGGGAAAACTTGGGTGGTGACCAACCATTTTCACAAAGACGCTTCGTCGGGAAAAGGCAGAAACAGGCTAGCCAGACCAAAGGACTGTATCCTGAACTCCTGGCATCATCTGCACGTGGAGACATTGGTTGTTGCAACCCTTGCACCTTACCCCAGCCTTTAAGGCGGCTCTGCGGATCTATCCACTGGCGGCCCGTGCAGAAGGTTCAATTTGGCTTCAGATGACTCGGAGAAGCCTGTTGCGGGACTGACGTCAAGGCAGACCCCCTGGCAAGGAAACAGCCAATGATCCAGACCCTTTCTGTTCATACTCGTCATCGCTCTGTCCGACGTGGTTAAGCTTGAGCATAAGAGCTCGGCTCTGTGCCTACAGTATCTTGACCATAACAAGATGTGTGGGATTGTTTCTTGAGAACCTACCATCCGTGTCATGTGGCCCTCTACATGGTCTGATATTTCAGCCACTTTTGTCCCCTAATGATTCCAGCTCTGCATCTACATGTCCGCAGGGAAATTCTAATGGTGCCCGCTTTGAGGCGTTAAGACTTTCGCCCTATTGCTTCGGTTATTCGCCCTATCAGACAAGAGGATTCGACGAGTCTGCGGAAAATGCACGAAGCCGAGAGTCCGGCCGGATACACCCTGTGCAACCGCCGTTTCGCAGCAGGGAATGGTCTGGTTCTGTACTGCGTTTGGCCGTATGAGCGCTCTCTGTCTCGGCGCTCCAGTTGATGCCCAGAGGTATATAGCCTGGCTCCCTCCTCAGCGAAATCATGACTGGGCTTGATATCTACCCACCTGATATCAGATGCCGCCGATCTTCTATCACCACTTATATTATCACCACCCTTTACGTATTGCACACACGAAGTCCAGACTCAAACTTCTTCATGAAGTTCCCTGAATTCATATTCCTCCTTTCCCTCTGGATCTTCGCTGGAAAGACGATCGCTGATTGCCAATATTGGGACGGGACAGCTCCATTCTGTGACGGCAGCTGTCCTGGCAACTGTCGCACGGTCGCCACCAGCAACAGCGGCAACGGAGCATCTTGCTGGACCGGCCACAAGGCCTTATGCAATTGTTGTCCTGGACCAGGACCATGCACTCCCACACAGACGGAAACAGCTTGCTACGGCGTCGTCTTAGTCTGCAGGAATGTCATGCTCTTCTTCGGCCCCAACAGCGAACAGAGCATCACTTGCTCGACATTCGTCTGCGGAGCATGCTTTGGAATTTTGTTCTTCCTTGAGGGTCAAGAAGGGACGGCCCCATCTGGGAGGGTAGTGCCCTTGCTATCGACACACCGCGACGTGATTGTCAGAGGGCACAACACCACAGAAGAGGAGATCGAAGAAGTGCTTGTGAAAAACTTTGGTCGGAAGCTGTCCCCGGATGAGATGAAAAAGACGACGGTTCTGAAGACGATCCAGCCCGACATATCCCTAATACGTGGGACGGAGGGCTGTCCTCGCCGTGACAGTCTGTCTGCATCCGAGGGCCAGTTCAGAGTCCAGAATCCAGCCGCATATCATGAATAGTGCCGACCTGCTGTGGTGAGTTGGGAGACCTAGGGGGAGAACCTGTGCTAACAGCTGAATCGACCAGGTTCGATGTAGAGTTTCATTTTCTCCAGGAGGTAGGACGGCTGAGCGGCGGCGTACTCTTTGCAACAGACCTATTCGAGCCTCAGGCAATTCGTGGCATGGTCGCCATCTTCCAGGATATCCTACGCCACGGCCTCGAGCAGCCTCGGACACTAATCGCGACCCTCCCGCTCACCGAGCACGGTACGACGAGCGCAAGAATCTCGGAGTTACGAACATACCACGACGGTAGATCCAGGCTCTCATGGGCGTCGAGTAATAGTGCTTGGAAGCGGGCAACGGAAGGGCCGAACCGGATGAGATGGTGCTAGTGACAGAGTAGGAGGCGGTGTTTACAATGCTGCGGGTGGCTGGTGATCGTCGGGCACTCTCGCATATGTGCCGGGTCGGGCGGCCGTTGCGGCAGCGGCAGACGGGGAGGGAGGAGCACTTACCTCCGCCGCGACAATGGAAGACGCTTTCGATCCGTGTTCTGCATTTCCTCGATTTGATGATCCAATGTCTGCTAGAGAATCTGAGTTACGAGAAACCTTGCAATGCTAGGCAGAGTCTCACCATACTCGTCGACGGCGTGGCAGACGAAGCCGGCGAGGCTCCACGATGACGCCCGAGGAACTTCGATCACTTCGTCCAGGACTTCAGCGTAATGATGGGTCCGATCACATGAAGAGCGATGAAGTTGACTGAGCGAATATTATGTAGATTTCAACTAAACCCGTCTCTACGTACCATGGCCATATCGAAGTACTTGAGCTGTTCCTCAGGCAGCAGTCGAGCGATCGCAGCAGCTACTCAGTGATCTCATGCCGCAGCCTCATTTTCTGCGACCCGATTGCAATCTCAAGAAACTCGAACTGCGACTGGTAAAGTTTTGTCAAAAAGTGCTTGCTGCTTGCCGAAGGCCTCGACGGCGGCTTTTCGAACACTGCTGTCTTGATCTTCGAGCCTGGCGGCTACGCCTTCGGAAACTTGTCGATTAACGCTCCACCACTTCCCGGGCAACCTCTTCGCGGGCCGCGCTCTGCGATACCAGCGTGGTCTTTGTCGAGCATATACATTCCAGTAACTTCGGCTTCTGAACGTACTTCCTCATAACGTCCACGCCAAACTTGCCAACTATATCATCAGGAATGTCAATATCGAGGATATCCTTGGGGTTTTGTGCTGCTAGAGATGGCCATCGTCTAGCTATGTTGTTGAGAAATGGTAGCAAAGTATTTCGGCCCAACTGTTGCACTCTACTGACCACAGGGCACTGAAATTGGCTTGATTATTCTGGCTTTCTGGTGAAGCCAGAAAGCCCTCATTTATAGATACAAATGTGGGTTTAGGCGGAAGCCGTGGTGGTGACTCCCATTCTAGGCGGCACTAGGCTTCCATTCAATAGTGCTTACAGGGGGCCAGGGGCCCCTGAATGAAGCTGTCACCACTTCCTTTCTCGTGACACCAACGTTGGCTGGCTGGCTCGCCGTCCCATCTCTGCGATTCCACGGATCACGATCCTGAGCCAGGCTGGCCGAAGCGAACCTGCAGGTTCTCGTGGTAGCCACGTCACAAGACCGACGCCAGAAATACGACCATTTGGCCGTCTGCGCGGTGCCACGACGACATCCTCCTCAAAGCCGCCCCAACGACCTGCAACCCCAACAAAGAAGGCCCCTGCACCCTCGCGGACCACCTGCTCGACTGCTCCTTTGACAACCTCTGCGTTCTCAGCCTCCACGTCCGCCGCGAGATGCGCTACTACACCATCACCAACACCACCACAACAACAAGAGGCAACAGCCCAAGACGCCCCGACCAGCTCCTCACCCTCGCTCCCTCGCACCCCGCCGATCGCCAGCGCTGGATCATCAACCGCCTACGCGTCCTCCGCCGCCTGCTCACGCTCAACAACATCCTCTCCGAAACTGTCCAGCACTTTGACCGCATCTCCATCAAGACGCTCCCCCGCACGGCCTCCGGAAGTCCCGACCCCGCCGCAGAAATAAAGCCACTCTTCGACCCCAGATGGGACACTAGCTCGGGCGGCAGCAGGGGGCGAGCGTGGCACTATCTGCGCCGTAGAGACTCGTGGACTTATCTCGACGAAGAGCGTGTTGATGAGATGGAGGCGGGGTTATCCAATCCGGGCGGAGAGGATTCGCCGCGGTGGCGAGCGTGGGAATGGGAAAGGCAGGTGAGTGTTGTGAGGGATGAGTGGTTTTCGGAATCAACGTGGGGATTTGCGTGGCGGGATTTGAAAACTGTTGTTAAGAGGGCGGTGCGTGGGGGAGACGGGGCGGGAGGGCAATGGATGGGACCTGCCCGGAAGTGAAGTGAAGGTTATAAGTCGGTGGAAGGGAGATGTCTACAGGGCTGAAGTAGGATGTTGTGCAAAGCACAATGAATCTCCTACCTATATTACTGGGAGGGTTAGATTAGGTAGGTAGTTAATCTGGGCTAAGGATAGGTATTTTGAAGTGGTGAGTGATAGGAGGTGCGATGCCTAGGGCGCGTAAAAGCTCTCAACATTACATTCACGAGACTCGGGGTCCTCTTCGACAGCACATGTCCCCTGATAGGTCCGATCCGGCCAGGCGAGAGCCAGAAAATCCCAACCGCGCTGCACTGTTGATCATTTTCATCACATATTTTCCATAACCTTTTTTCATATTTCTTTCGCGCAAGAGGTACACAACTGGCGCTCTCTCTTTAGATTATTACGTTGGGTTAACAAGCTTTCATTTGCAGACCCGCCGGACCTATAGCCGCGCGAATACCACCACCCAGGTTACCGGGTTTATGTTGATGAGGTGCTGACTGGAGCGGCAGAAGCGATCGGATTCGGCGGGCCTTTACCCGCCCATCCTGATATTAACATCCCATGTTTGACTGCCGGACCCATGCGGTTGGGTACTCTAGGTATATATCTCGACTCTCTTCCCCCCTTGGCGGTGCCAGCCAAAGGAGACTATGACATGCGATTGAGAAAAGAACTCGTCGCCATCTCCACCAAATTACTAACTCTGCCAGGACTCCCGTGCCTCTCAACCACTAACCAGGCAAAAACCATGGTGCGCACGTCCATCTTAGCGGCCATCGCCAGCGGGCTGCTCCCCCTTTGCGTCGGCACGCCGGTTCATTCCGACCCTCCGAATGGGCTTCAACCTCGCCAGGGAAGCCCAAGCAGCGGCAGCGGTACAGGCGGCTACCCAGCGGCAAGTCCCCCAAGTTCCCCCCTCCCCAGGCAACAAACACTTGACTTACACCACTGCATCACTTGACTTACACCACCGCACCACCAGTCCTACTTCGAAGACGCCTCCCTCCCCCTGCACACCATCTACATGCCGACCAACCCGCCCGCCAACCTGACCCTCCCCGTCATGCTCTGGGGCGAAGGCAACTGCGTCGGCGACGGGCTCGCCTACAAGGACTTCCTCCTGCAAACCGCCAGCCACGGCATCATGATCATCGCCAACGGCTGGGTCAAGGACATCCCCGGGCGCGGCAAGAACGGGCGCGACACGACCCTCAACATCACGTACTTCACCGACTCGATCGACTGGATCCACAAACAGGCTGGGAAGGCCGGCACCAAGTACGCGACGGTGGATGCGGCGCTGCTCGGCGCGTCGGGGCACAGCTGCGGTGGGCTGCAGACCATTGAGATGCGCAGCGAGCCGCGGGTCAAGACGCTGGCGTCGTTTGGGTATGCGACGCGGGAGTCGGTGTGGGCAAGGGATATCAAGGTTCCGGTGGGATTCTTTGTGGGGAGCTTGGATACTAGTATTGCGATGCCTCGTGAGTTTTTTTATGACTAGGTGTCAATGACCTGGAAGATTGCGAATAGTTGCGCTGACTGCATGTGTCCAGAGATCCAAGGCGCGTGGCCTGAGCTGCCGGCGACGACGCCCGCGTGGTGGGGGACGTTTCCGAACCTGAACCACGGCGGCACCTTCAACCAGGCCAACGGAGGCGTGTGGGCTATCTCATTTGCGAAGTGGGTTATGTTCACACTCAAGGGCGACGCGGGCGCGGCTGAGTATTTCAAGGGATCGGGGGCTACGAAGGATGGGTGGCAGGTCAAGGCCAAAGCATTGGACAGGGTGCCTGTTGCGCATTAGAGGCACTGATCCCCCTCTCCTTCTTCTATAGGTTTCCATTGCATTTACCTACTTAGGTTCGGACTTGAGAGGGTGCACATGTTTTCTGATAGGTCCGATTTAGACATGTGCTAGTAAGTAGGAGCCAGGAAATCCCGAACGCGCTGCACTACAACCCCCAGTCCGACGATAATGCGAGGGAGAACGGAACGGAATTCCCAATGAAGGTGAACAGCCCAGAAATGGCTTGCACGTCCTGCCGTAACCCGCCCCCGGGTAGATCACCGAGGCCGCCGGGGAGGTGGGGGGACGGGGGACAAGCAAGCCAGACACGGTTGGAGGGTAGCACGACAGCTTTCACAGTCAGCTTCACACACGGCGTGATGTTGGCTTGCTTCTGCAGTGGTCTGGCCCCCAACATTGGCCGCGCGGAACCGCCAAGACCTGAACGCGCGGGGTATGCACTGGAGATGGTGTAGGGGATAGTGCAGCGGATTTCAGAGGACTGGAGACTAGGGATAAGAAGTAGAGAAATCCGCGGTATTTTACAAAAGTTGATTCCAATGTGATGTCCCCAAACCCCTTATCATTCTACGTCTGAGCCCCGCTGTGCCTCTGTTGTTTTCCCTCACTGTAGTGGAAACCCCCCGAGAGATATCTTACTCAGCACACAAGAGTCTGTCATCCCATAATGGAGTATCAAGACCTCATAAGAAAGGTCAGCGAGATGGATTTGCCGGCAACTACGCTGGCGGCCTTTGGGGCAGGAGTCCTCATGCACTGGATCATATTCCGCACCGTCGAGGTTGAACGATATCTCCGCCTCTTGATTGCCACTTTCGCAATCATCACCCCGCTCTCTATATATCAGTACTCCGTCTTTTCGCGTCTTTCGTTCCTAGCCTCAGCTTTGCGTGCTACCGTCGTTCTGGCTTCCTTTTTCGGCGGACTCTCAACAAGTATCGTGCTCTACCGTGCTTTCTTCCACCCGCTCCGACACTTCCCCGGACCGCCCCTGGCCAGAGTGACCAAGCTCTACGGCGCATGGCTTGCAGGGAGGAACACGATGTATTATAAGGAGCTTGAGGAGATGCACCGCAAATACGGCGATTTCGTCCGAGTTGGTGAGTCTTGGATTCTCTCTCCTTTTTCCCTTCCTTCTTCAAGTTCTCCTTCCATCTCTCTCCGAGGCTTTGCCCTTTACTAATCTCTAAGGGGAGGACCCCGAGAACTCTCCATCAAACGCCAATCCGCAGTCGAAATCATCTACGGGCCCCGTTCCAAGTGTCCCAAGTCAACCTGGTACGACCAAGTCTCAACCAGCGACGCCAAGTCGTCCGTCCACATGACCCGCGACCCCGCCCTGCACCGCCGTCGCCGCAAGGTCTGGGACCGCGCATTCACCCCCAAGGGTAGGTACCTACCTATCTGACACATCTCACCCCTAAAAGCCACTCCCCTTCACCGCCTCCCCTTCTTCCAAGCTAATCCGTCCGCTTACAGCCCTCGAGCAATACCTCCCCCAAATCCTCTCCAAAGTCACCACCCTAACCGACCAGATCTCCACCACCTCCCCAACCCCCCTCGACACCACGCTATGGTCCATGCTCCTCGCCTTCGACATCATGGGCCTCGTCGGCCTCGGCCGCGACTTCAACGGCGTGTCCTCGGGAACGCGCCACCCCGCCATCCGCGCGCTGCATTCGCACATGCGCATGCTATGGGTCATGTCGCAGGTGCCATGGCTGCTGAATCTGCTGAGTTTAGTCCCGGGCGCGACGGTGGGGTATGCGCCGTTCTTTGGGTTTTGCGTGGGGCAGGTGGGTGAGAAGATGGAGAGGGAGCGGGAGAGGATGATGAGTGAAAGGGGGAAGGGGAAAGTGGGGGGTGAGGTGGCGAAGGATGTGATGACCTGGCTGATTGCGGCGTTTGAAGACCCCGAGGACGCAGACGGGGTGCCGAGCCGGGCGGCGCTGGATGAAGATAGTCGCGTGGTGATTGTTGCGGGGAGTGAGACGACGGCGACGACGCTGGCGACGGTGCTGTACTACATGGCGAAGCGGCCGGAGGTACAGAAGAGGTTACAGGCGGCGTTAGACGGGGAGGTGGGTGAGGAGTGGACGTATGAGAGGGCGAGAGGGTGTGCGCTGCTTGATCATGTTATTTCGGAGACCATGCGATTGCATCCACCAGTGCTGACGGGCGCGCCGCGGGAGACGCCGGCCGGAGGGATCACGGTGGACGAGGTGCAAATTCCCGGCGGGGTTAACGTGATCGTGGGCTTTCAGGGCATCCAGACGGATACACGGTACTGGGGGGACAGGGCAAAGGAGTTTGTGCCGGAGCGGTGGGGAGGAAAGGGGGGTCGGTCCGGTCCGTATATGCCGTTTAGCATTGGTGAGTGATCGATCCAGTCAGTGTGTGAACGGAGTCAACAGGAGGAACTAACAAGAGGTTGGAAACGTATAGGTGCGCACCAGTGCCCGGGAAAGCCGCTGGCTCTCATGTCTCTGCGCTGTTCTATCAGCAAGATCTTGCAGAACTTTGATGTTGCCTTCGCGCCGGGAGAGGATGGGACGAGGTTTGAGAATGAAGCGCTGGACACTTTCACGACATCGCTACCTCCGTGCCATCTTGTATTCAGGAAGCGAGTTAAAGGGCAAGGAGAGGTATAGGTGACTGGGGGTTGGCGATGCAAATATCTGGGTATTAGAACTCGGGCGACATGTACGACTGTGTATTCGTGGGAAATGTATGGGGGTAATGGTGCCATGGGTGAGAAATAAGCAAATCCCCCACCCTGTGCCCCATTCAATCCTCGTCCAACCTGCGGCGCTTTCCAACGCTCCTTTCCGATTCCTGTCCGCTCCTCCCAACTAGACTGGTGTCCTGCCCACTCACCGGTTCCGCATTACTTTCAGCCACAACCAACAGCAGTCTCAAGCCGTCCTCCCAGCCTTTCACGAGACCTGCCTGGCGAAGAAGACTCGTGTCGTACCCCTCCGCCTCAAACTCACGCAGAGAGTGCTCAAAAGAACCTGCGATGGGCATTCTCCGCGGGTCTACACCTCCAGCTTGGGCAAGAATCTTGCAAATTTCGTATCTCTCTGCGCAGTCTAGCCGAGAGTCGGTCGGCTGTCGAGAGGGATGCCCCAAAACCCAGGCAAGGGGGATGTGGCCTTGAGAATCCCGCGCAAGAGGGTCTGCCCCGTGGCGGATCAACTCGGCAGCAACAAGAGGTGAAGCTATGTGAAGAGGCTTGCACCACATAACATCCATCCCGAGTTTATCAAGATTCAAACCGATGTTGGGATCCTGGCCATGCTCGAGCGCCAGCTTTGCCAAGGTGTGTAAATGTACGCTCGGTACCCATCGGTTTGCCTGCTCATATTGATGGGAAGGTGCCTTCCAAATTTCCCCGAGCAATTTGGGAAAAAACTGTGGGTCTTGCTTGATTTTAAAGCCGTTCTCAAGAAGCAAACGCGCTGTGGCTATGCGTCTCTCGTGGAACACACCACTTGGATGTGAGAAGATGAGTGAGGTGAGAAGTGGCCAATGCGGTGTGTGGTCGCAGAGGCTCCCAATGTTTCCCTCGGGCCCTCTCGCCCAATCTCGAAGGCAGAGCGTAAGGCCGAATGAAGCGATTAGGGAGACGAAGTTGAAGTTATGACTCCAAGTTTGGCCCATGACATAACCGTTGTAAAGGGCGGCTTTGCCGTGCGGTGCGCTGAAGATAAACGCCAGCTGACTTTTTCCTGTTGTGAGTTCGGCTTGCTCGGCGTGGTACGCGAGCAGCTCAAATCCTTGCTCCCCTCCGGTCAAAACCGTACCGGGGACACTTCCCGAGGCTCTTACGTAGCTTTCCACTGGCCATTGGCTTGGAGAGAAGGTGTACGGTATCGCTGAAATCCGCTTGAAAAGCAGGTATTTCAGGTGAAATGAATGGCCATTCTCGTGGAGAATAGTTGCTAATTCTCCCACGACCATTTCCTTGAATCGTAAACCCATGATGAACTCCAGAACTGTCTGGTGCATCAGTTGTGGCAGCAGAACGCCAAACTGCACCTTGATTTCCACCAACCCTCCGCCCCAGGTGTAAATGTCCTCTCTTGCACTTTTATCGCAAGCCTTCCATCTCTCCTCTCCAAGTTCGGTCGACGTGGAAGCGTCCAATATCTCAACAGCTTCATCGAAGGTCTTACTGTCTGAAATCAGAACTGCGTCTCGTAGCTCATATGCCTCCACTGGGGGGCCTTTGTGGCGACCGAGGAGCTCGAGCAGCGCAAACGTACGGCGGCGATTCCGTTGGCTAATTCTTTCCAAAATGAGCTCGTAGAACTCACAAAGGTCGCCCGGGAGTTCCAGGAGCCTTTTCTCTAAACTATCCAGCGGTACGGACTCTGGGCCCAGCACGGCAGATTCGAGCAGTTCCGCAACGGCAAGTTTTACCCAGAGAAACACGCCATTTGCTCGCCCAGTGATGGTAGGAACAAGACTTAAAACGGATTGGTCGGCGAGTGACGAGCTTGTTATCGACCCAACTGTGTAGTACTCGATGTCGTGCTTGGTATGATCCTGCAGAGAAAACCCTGGGCAGGAGGAAAAGCGAGATATTAGAGACTCCCAGGGTCGGCTTGACAGACAGACCTTGACTCGCGTTTTTGGTCCGGGTGGGCTTTTGAGTAGGCTCTCTATAAACCGGCTGATCATGCCATGATGGCCATCGAATTCGTCCAGGGCATCGATGAATAGCACCAGGTCCATGTCAACTATATTTTGGTCTAGCAGTTGACGAAGAATGTTTTCCAGTCTGGACATGAGCCCATTTTGGTCGAACAGATATGCTGCAATAACGTTTTTGAGGAGTCTCCGGGTGGTTTCAGGGGCACTTCTGTGTGGCCTGAATACTCTTCCTAGCTCGGCGAGGATGTGTCTGGTGGAAACAACTTTCTCTTCGTCGCGCTGTAAGTCCGTTTTGAGTCTGAGCTGACGGGAAACAAGATATTTCAGCTCGGGACGGTGCAACTTTTGACCAGCAGGCGTTTTCCCTGGTGTCTTCCTTGCCTGTTCCAGCAGCTTCGAAATTTGGTTTAAAGCCGCCCTGTTCTTGGCAATGCTGGACCTCAGCTTGAATAGCTTTTCTTTCGCAAACTTAAATTCCTCCCAGGTTCTTTGCTGACGTTTGCGAAGCAGGTCTCGGTGGGGCGCCAAGATCTGAAGAATAAGGCCGCGGAGGACACCTTCGAACGACTTTTGGAGCGCCGAGCCCCGATAGTGGAAGAAAATGCCAACAATTATCTCCATTGAGCCTCTTCTCCAATTGTGCAAAAGCTCGTACGTCTGCCGGCTCCGGACAATCAGCTTCATGAGTGTTGATTTGCCAGAGCCCGGTTTGCCGTGGATGTAAAACAATCCCGATCCTTCTTGAAGCCAATCGGAGAATAATGTAAGCTCAAAAATCCAGTTGAAGGTGTTTTGGAAAGGATCCTCAATGCTGTCAACTCGGAAATCAAGCTCTGGCGAGTAAAGCTCTCTGTGTAGTTCTATTCAGTCACGTATCAGCGTCGCCGCCATGACAGAACAAATCTTGAGGTAAAGGGAAGATCTCTCTGCTCGGTGTAAAGGTGCGCTGGTGTGCTCAGCTTGTGTGCGGAATATCTTGAACCGAATCTATATATTTCAGGCATTGTTCGCCTTGCGAGTGGCCTTTTTTGGGGTGTAAGGGGGGTGGGGGGGGGGGGGGGGGGAGGGAAGTATGGTATGGAAAACATCATCAGACCGATTATATGCCTTGATAATGGACATATCTTTCTAGATGGCTTAGGAAGGCATTTTCTTTTCGCCGGAGCCTTCGTAGACAGCTTAAATCAACGTACCTTCTAGAGCCGACATAAGCTCATCCAGGTCTTTCAGTGCCATGTAGTCTTCAAGACTAGTGAACGACTCTGATAAGTACGTCTCTGGCAGATCGTCCCGGGTGTTCGAGTCTGCTGCGAGAGGGGCCTCCTCAATCTCTGTCAGGCTATGGGAACCATGAACTTTGGAGGCCAGAGAATCGGTGAGCTGAGTCGAGGATATTTCGGCAATCGATACGGCGATTATACCGAAACAAGTGTCACCCCTAGTAAACTTGACCATATTGGAGTGATCTTTGTGTATTGGGATTGTGGCAGCTTTGTTCTTTCGATTGTTGTGGCACGTCGCTGAATCAGGATCGACGAGTACTCTGCAGGGGCCGAGGCGATCCCATGAGCCATCTGGACGTTGCTGTGGCCAAGACATTAGTATCCAGTGTTGCGAACGCCTTCGGGAAGCACTCACCACTACAGTTGGCGATTCCATTGTCTCGTAAGCCCAGAAAATTCGCGCCCTTCTCAAAAACGACAGTCCGTCGAACTTTGCATGGAGCTGGCGGACGTAGTTCCCTCCCCCACCTCGCGATAGGTCGTGGACCAAAAACTCGTTGGCATGTCCTTCAACCATAGCCACTAGGTGTGATTGCTCCATACCAAGACTGGGGACGCCAAACATGATCGCACCGCAAATGTTGTCAAGTATACCGGCGATACTTTCATCACGATCGGCCATCTGGACAATGGCGTCCTTCAGGACCAGTCCTCCTAGGCTGTGAGCGAGGAACACAATAGGCTTTGACGACGGGAGGTTCCAGCCACAAGACTTCAGGTATAGGACCAAGCCCCGCGCAATATCGCTGATGGACTGAAACGACCTGCTGTGCAGCAGTTTGGAATCGTATCCATAGACGATTGTCCTGACCCCAGGCAGTGACGCTGGAATGGCATCTCTGATCCACATGAATGTCTTATCGTCGCCGCGCGGTTGCCAGGATCCAAACGGATGACTTGCCAAGCCTGAAATTGCAATGCAGTCCGCGCTGTGCTGGGTATGAATGGGGTCGTAGAGGACGGTCAGTCCCTCGAAGTGAGTATCCAGGATCAGGACTTCGGCAGTCCCATCACCTTTATCCTGTGGGGTTGGCAGCAACCACTCATTGTCTGCCAACCTGTCTTTCAGACATGCCGGTAAAGTCCTGAACTGAAGGGTGGCAACCTTGGAAGGCGGCACCTCCCAAATATCGCAGGTCTTTGCCACAGAGTAGACGGCGACATCATCGGACGGGAGGCCTAGAATGCCGCTGAGTAGGCTCGCGACATCAGCGGGGGTAGAGAGAGTATTCGGGAGCCTGCGCAGGCGGAAAACGGTGCGTCTCCAATCCTGGGCACTCATCTCCGACCCGCAGTGTGCCGCGCGGGCGACATCGACGCACTAAAAATGATGCCAAACGTGGCCAGCACCGAGCGGCAAGGGGCACGACGTTGGGCAGATGTCGACGAAAACCCCGATCCCAATGACGCGGGAGCTGCCTTTGGCTCATGGTGCAGCTCACGTGCTCGATGCAGCCGTTATTGGCTGATTGCTTGGACGGCGAGTTTCTCGCTTGGGCTTGGCATGGGTTGCCGTCGTGGCGCAGCGGCCGAGAAGTGACGGCTTTGGGCCATGCCCGGGCCGGCTTATCGTCGACGAAGATCGTTGCGAAAGCGGTTGCTGCCGTAACCATTCATGCCGCATCAATCGGGGCTGATTGGGAGCTCTGGCGGAGAGTAAGGAGGAGAGTAAGGAGGTTAGAGCCTCAGCGACGGTCTCGGGGGGATTTTGCTGTGGTGCACGGATTGAGGAGAGGACGGGATTCTGAAAGATGTGTTGTAGACAGCTGGCGCGGGCATCATCGGCGTTGCACTCTTGGTGACTGCCGCTCGGTATCCAGTGTCGCGGAACGATTTGCAAAGGGATCGGCGCGAGGACGGCCGGTCACAATTGTCAAGGTAGGAAATCCTAGCGGTTTAAATTTTCGGCCAACAGGACAGGAGTGAGGTACGTTTTGGTAGGCGCCTCCCATGCCTCGTACCTGCCTTGGACAGGCGCAAGACGACCCCAGCATGGCCAAGCCAAAGAGACACGGTTCTCGCTATGGTCATATTAGGATACCGTCCTTCAGTATTGTTAGGTTGTTGGAGAATATCGCTAAAGTCAAAATTGGCGAGGCAGACAGGCAAAATCGTATTTACCCCGAAGGAGCAAATGCCCAGACCCATACCAACAAACCCCAATTTTTCTCTGAGAGGGAATGCCTCAATTGCAATCACTCTGCCTAACGCAAGTTGTGTAATCTTGTAATCTCCTAGCGAGGTTCGGTTGCTGATGTCGAAGAATATATACCCGCAGCGGGCACAAACCATGCTCTGTTTCCGGTTCTAGTACTCGACCGACCACCTAAGGTACCTTACTCACGATCAAAATACCCAAAATCACGTAACATACACGATGAAGATCACTGCATTTATCTTGGCTACTGGTACGCACTTCCTTCCATGCAACACTCACAGAACTCTGCAGATCATGAGATGATAGATGATGATATTTTTCTAAATAACTCCAGTCGCTCTCCATGCCTCAACAGCCGCAGCGGACTCACTGACAGTCGAAGGAACAAAGTTTGCGGGGGCGATGGCGCACTACGCCAAATGGCATTCCGTCTACGGGGACTCGACTGTCTTCGCCTTCACCGACGGATGCCATCAGGACCCTGGTCCGCAAGGCCTGCAGCTGCTGTGCCTCGACTCTCCCTTGAAACGAGGCCATTTCCTGTTCCCGGACCAACCTAAACGCTGCCTGAGTTTGACGGTGAATACTTCAACCGACAGCAAGATGAAACAAGTTTGGGATGAGGTTCCCTGTACCTGGTAGGCAAGGGGCTGAAGAGGCGGATGATATGACGGACGACCAACAGAGCGTATATCATGTACCTTACCTACCTATTATTGGGAGCTTGGATAGTTAATTCAGGAGCAAGGGGGCAGTGTGAGAGTTGTGGGGCTTAGCCCCACCTCCCAGGTGGTATTTCCAGCCAGCCCTCTGGGCCAGAGCCTTCCTTCTACAGAACACACACACACACCAAGAAACCACTATTTCTGCCCACCTCTGACAGGCAGTGATCCGCCCATCGCGAGAGAGAAGTGTTGGGGAAACTGAGCCACAGATGCACGGGCAGGCTGCGCAGTATGCAGACTCGGAGTCAACGCATCCTACTAGCCATGACTTCGTTGACTGGAAGGTGCGGGGTAAGTCACGCTCCGCCGATGATGTGACGACGCGAGGGGTTTTGGCAGCATTGCTGAACACTGAGCACACCTGTCTGACTACCTTACCTACATGAGCACTTTGACAATATGGCATCTATCGGCAACATCACGGCCGCCGCCGCCGCTGCCAGATTCGAGTCGACAGTGGCGCTGGCGAACGTCCATCTTGAATTCAACTTGTTTACCAAGCGGCTCAACCCGCCAGCAGAATATGAAGGCGTCGGGCAAAATTTCACCAAGCTCAGACTCAAAGAGGCACAAGATGGCGCGCCGCACACAACAGCGAGGAAGCGAGGACTTCTCTTCAAGAACGTCCTATCACCCACGCCCGAGCTGATCAAGGCGTACGGCACAAGAGCGTCCGAGATAGCCAAGAGCGCGAATGCCAACGCCAAGGGAGGACGAGAACGGCTTCTCGTATGGACCATTCGCAACCCGTGTTGGGACCGACGCGACCACTTTGTGGGCCGCGGCTACCTCCGGAAACGCCGCCATCCAGTGCCACCTGCTGGCCTGCATGCTGGCTCGGATTTGGGACCCCACTGAGGCCACTTCGCTCCGAGAGGAAATCATTTTTCGACGCAAGGCCGATGTCGCGGCAAAGCTGGGGGCCGAAGGAGAAGTCGACACGGACCTCATGTTGGCCGCCAACCAGACCATCGCGCGGTCCGATATTGTTGACTGGGATGCCAGCTGCCGGTCGTGGCTCTCGGCGGCCGACACGGTGAAGCTGGGCCAACAGACTAAGCTGCGTCTCATCGTCAACAATGTTGACCTCTCCGTCGACAACAAGCCCGACACGTACCAGAGCATCCTCACAGCCTGGAACTCGGCCATGGAAGAGATGGAGAAGCTTCTGGGCGGCATCCCGCGGTCGGTCCAAAGCGGCGGCATCTTGCTCGGCCTGATGGCGTGGCGCCTCTACCCGGACCTCAACTGCCTGTCAGCCACTGATCCGAGAATCAAGCTGGGTGACTCTCTGCTCTCGGGACGGGGGATCCTCACCATCGGACTGGAGCCGCCGCCGAGCCAGAAGGCTCGCTCAGTGTACTGGACTCTGCCCCTCGCCTACCTGCGCTATTACGGCCTCCCGGTAACCAAGTTCCGCTCCACAAGGACAAAAGAACGCGATAGACTCACAGTCGGCGAGCTGCTCTTCTCGTGGTTCTACGCCTACATCAAGGCGTGGGATAACGACCGAAGCATCCCATCCGAGCAGATCATCCGCTACGCAGCCGACGTGGCCCTAGGACTATACAAGGCGCTCATGCGCGAGAATTCAAGATACAAGTGGCTTCCAAACTCATCAGAGACTGGAAGTGAGTCCGACGCAGACCAAAAGTCCTGGCTCTTGCTTCTCTCGCAGGTTGGCAGCAAATGGGCGACGGCTCTGGACGAGCCAAGGGCGCACACTCTCAGGAATTTGGGGCGCATGTTCTGCGATGCTTTCGACGAACCATTTCAGGGCCTCCTGATTATTAACAGTTATCTTTCCATGCGGACTATTGGGCTCGAGGAAAAGGTTCGATTTCTGCGCGAGGTTGCTACAAAGCTCGATGCACAGGGCCGCCGAGCAATTACTACAAGTACCTCATTGTGTATTCGTGCAGGAAGGCCCGGGAGTACGGGGTCAAAGGCAACAGTGACAAAGACGACAATGTCGACAAGGTTGACTGGTTTGAGATTGCCACCGCCTGCCCCGAACCTGGGATCCAGCCGTCCACTGGAGTGGTGGACGCAGCCCAGACACCGAGAAGCCATCGCCGGTGGGTGTGCCAAACAGCACACCAGCACGATAAACAAGTAGATATGAGGATAAAGGAGATCGCCAAACAAGGCGAAGACGCTCAGTACCATTCTCGCTCATATCCAATTTTCACCAGAAACCTGGCCGAGTCGCAAGGTGCCAGCGGTCCGAAGGTATCATATTCCTCCCCCTCGGCTGAGCCAGCGACAATAACGTACGACGAGGAGATCACGCTTAGACAACACAGACAGCGGGTTCCTGTCACCATGAAGCTCTCACAGGGGCGCGAGACCACCTTCCGCTACGAAGTCATATTTGGACACCACGGTGCTATAGCTCTCCTCCGTCGCCAGGACACGGATGACTCCAGTCGACCCACCGTTATTGTGCAGGGCAAGGCCCCCAAGCCGATGATAGAAGAGCCAACGTACATTCCTATCGGTCAGACGCATGATGGCAATCTTAAAGCCGGACCACATCGACTACGATCTATTAGTTCAGCGCTTCCATACAGCCAACAACACAACCCAAAACCAACTTCTCGGCATGACATTTATCAACAGCTTGTACAACGGCCTCAAGAACGCCACCGTCGACGTCCGCGCTGCCAAAATTAAATTCGACAACGCCCACTGGGTGCGCGCCGCCATCCAGGGAGCATCTCAAGCAATAATGTCCTCATCGCCCAGCGCAATGTCCACGGACGCAGCCTACGAGAAACTCACGCATCTGTCCCCCAAGGCCGACGATCCAGCCACCAGCTTCGCATGCATAGCCATGATGGAGAGCGGCGGCTTCGATCTCGTGCCATCCCAGCTTGGCGCCGTGTTCGCTCTGTGCTCAGCCGACTCCCTCTACATCGCCTCGGCGCTGATACAGGATCCCGCTTCGGCTGCCTTGCAGTGGCGGCATCCCCATGGGAAGAGGGAGAAGGCAATGCCGCAGAGCAGCAACAAAAACAAGCCCGGGCTTCACCATGACGCTGGTATCACCCGTGTAAGAAGCAACATCGGCTGCGCCGGCATGGCGCTCATGATATCACCACCCAACACCATGGTACACGACTACGATCTTGACGACTGGTATCAGTACCAGCATCGGTCGTTTGACGGAAATGTATCGGAGGATTCTTTCGGTGGCACCACGTTACAGCTGTCGTTTACCGAGTGGAAGCAGGAGATTAGCGTGGGCACCACGGGCGGCAAGGACGTGGAGGCCTACTTTCTCGAAACGCTTATTTCCGTCTACGAGAGAGACCGGTGGATCGGGGATCTGGATGTACTTGACACGCTGCGGAGCGACAGGCTGAGGGCGGACTTTTTGACGACAAGAGGGTTGGGGAAGATTTGTACGTGCTCGGCGGGGCCAACAACAGCAACAACATCCCACCATCAACAACTGCCGGCGATAGTACCGGCGGCCGGGGGAGGACAGCGACGTCGGGTTATCACGCAACAGCGCAGTCAGAGGGCTCCATACGGCTTGTGTCGCTGAGCAACTTTGCCGAAATCATCATGGCGCCCTCGGAGCCTGGCATTGTGACGGCCGCTGGAAACTGGCAGGCCCGGCTTGCGGCAGCATCTATCGGAATAAACAAGGGCCATTTGGTTGTGCTCAAGCCCCGCGACTGTTGCTGGTCGTGTTTGTCGCGGGTTACGATAAATGGAGCGACTTCTATTTCTTCCATTCTCGCGGATCGCAGGGGGAGGTTTGTCTTGATTTTGTAGGTATTAGTATTATCAGTATGTAGGTAGGTAGGTAGGTACGGCGCTACCTATGGTTCGATGTTTTTGTGACTCGGCCATTGCAGGTCAAAAAGAAGTGCGAGAGAGGGCTGGAAACAACAGCTAACTTCCAGGCTTGCGGTATCTTTGAGTCGACGCGCCGTGCATCACGGCTTTCACTAGAACAACAGTGAGGGCTCGAATCAATAATACCCCATGCACAAAACCAAATCGTTAATAAATAAAATTACAAATTAATCATCAGTCGTCACAAATACAAGTCATAAATCCGTTATTCTCATTAAGGTTCTCTATTAGTTGCAGTTAGCAAAGCAGTCGGTCATCAAAAGGCAAGAGGAGCGACGAACCGAAACCCGCAAGTTCCTGAACTCATAACCTCTCAACCCCTATAATCAGGAGGCGGCGCATCGAGCGGTATTGTCCCCGGCAATGCAGTGCCGCCGGTGATGTAGAGCATGTCCATCCGCCGCTCTTCCTGGATGGCCCACTCTTCCATCTCCTTCTGCTTGCGCTCCATGCGGGCCGCTCGGGCCTTGGAGCTGAAGAACCACATACACGTGGTGGCGGTTGTGTTTGCTGAGGGAATGGTTTTGGGTTGAAGATGTACAATGTCGAAAGTTGACGATGCTTCTGGCTTAGGTTGCGACTCGATGCAATGCGAATGAGCAGGCCAAATGCAAATGCAAAGCGAGAAAAAGTCTTTAAATACGTCTTGTACTGCAACAAAGCAGTGACTAGGCAAAGGGGTTGTGACGATTCCCTGGCTTTGTTCGTGTCTTTATTCACATCACTGGACAAACACACGAGTGAAAGTCAGATGCAGTGTAGTGAGGGCGCCTGTCCACAGGACTTTGGATATGCGCTGCGCCCTAGGCTAGTGCTTCCATCGCGCGATGCGGGCCAATGGCGAAGCGCGCGGGCCAATTGGCTGACTTGCACAGCCCATCGCTTGTCGGCGGGTGCCACAGGCAAGCGACCAACCCACTCGTAATCCGCCCAGACGGGTCAGTTTGGGCTGCTTCTGCAGCTGCGCGGATACCTACCTCACTTTGGCTCGGATTCTCACATCATCCCAGTTACCTCAAGACGCGGTCCACGGCAAAAAAGGCCAGGTTGAGTCAGACAGGCACACAATACGAAGCTACGCCAGAGTCGCAACCAGGCAGACACAACAGGACTGAATGGGATTTGCACCCGAATGTTTGTCACTTGTGGTTACTCCTTAAAAGATCAGTTACTCAAGTCCTCAGCGCTGCTGTCAAGACACTTGTACTCCAAAGTTGGGTTTTCGCGAACGCATCGTGGGGTTTTGCAACGTCCGAGTTCCGTTTGAGGTGCAGAAATGGCCTCTCTAATTTTTCTCTTGGCTGTTCGCCGTAGCTCACTGCATTCTAACTTCAAAATTGGCTTCGACATTGATCATGTGCCGTGGCGCCAACAGATGGAGTCCAAGGCTTCAACTGCACAACGGCCGCAAGTGCAAGTGGGCAAGCTCCTTCCTAATTCTAGCCCGCGACACGCTCATCCGCTTTTTTCGCCATGCAAACTGGCCGAAAGATTTCAGCCCGAGCCATTTTTCCTCAGCAACAATGGGGCGTCAACTTCTTGACCTACCAGAGGAACTCCTTCAGGTTATGAAACATCTTGAACACGTCGAGCATCCAGTGCCTCACTGTGGAGTCCCGACTCCAACTGCACCAACTGCCACCGCTATCTCGAGAAGCCCATCATCATCAGACAATGCTGTCGTTCCGAGTCGGCCATAGATGACTTCTACAAGCCAAGCAGATATCCCCAGTCTTAGAAGATAAAAGGGGTGGTGATTCCCCAAAGTTAAAACAACACACTTCTCGTTGCGGCGCAGCAAAGAATTGCGAAGGAGCTCGCTCCAAAAACCAAAATGCCTGCCGCGGCCAACATCATCACCAAGACGGTCAAAACGACCAGCTCAACAACTGCCACTCCAAAGAAGACTCTCACCCGGGCCACGCCCACCACGGCAACCAACACTGGGGCGAAAGCTCCCAAAAGGTCAACCCCTATTGTTCCCAAAAGTGCCAGTACAAAGACAACAAGGCACACCGGCGCTCCCCGAGTCATGTCTGTCAAGACAATGGAACCACCCGCCACCGCGGCTAAGAAGCCAGCCGTTGTTAGAACATCGGCGGTGAAAGGGAGCCCAAGTGGAGAAAGACCGAGGGAAACTTTGTGGGGGAAGTGCGGTCGCGGGTTGCGATCTTTCTTCAGCTCTAACAAGGGCACTTCACTGCAGTGGCAGAACTTATCAGCCGCAGATGCGGCGCGGGCGGCATTGGGGAAGAGGAAATCACGGTAGATTATCGTGGACTGTTGTAAGCTAGATCTCAATCCTTGGATATCAGGCCGGAGTTGTTATCAGGTCGAGGCTGGCCGGCATTACCCTACCCCCTTTACCTTATTCGTCACTGACGATACAGACCCAACCGGTGCGGACACAGGCTCCCATCGGGTCGGATCGGGTCGGATTCAAGATGGATTGGATGCAGCAGTCAATTATCAGGCACGCTGTGACAGGTACTCCTGAATCGGAGGAAGAGGGGGAGCACCGCGGCGCGCAAGATCGCCTCTGGTCTTGTCGCCCGCAATGGCGTGATTACCCCAAGGAATTATTCCACTGCCATTTCCCACGAAAAACACCGGGTCGATTTTGCCGAGCAACCCATCCCTCGGGAAACAAGAGCACAGCACGGCAAGCAATCAGGGCGCGGCAGCGGCAGGAGCATTGATTCGGATCCTGAGCGAGGGAGTTGGGGTAAAACTCCCGTTGTGCAGGCCCAGAGGTGCAAGTGGGGTTGGGGAAGACGGGGAAGCGTGCCGGATAATTCGAGCCCCTGATTGAGTGAAACTCGCACCCGGAGTCGGTAGTTAGATATTATCCCCGACCGCGGTCGAGGCTTGGCTGTTTGTACGTTTCGAGGGAGAAAACTCGGGATATATAAACCACAGGTATGGGGTTCCCTCTCTTGCATCACATCATCACATCACCACCTCACTCACTGTCTCGTACGACCATCCTGCAGCCAACCTACCTCCCACTTACACCACCACCAAACTCACAACAAACACCACTATTGCCCCCCCCCTCCACCCCCTCCTCGACAACGGCATCACCCCCGGCTCCGCCACCTTCCCCGGCGGCACGCTGCACTGCCTCTGCCCCAGCGACCGCGTCGAGGTCACCCTCTCCTCCAACGTCCTCCACAACCACGCCTGTGGTTGTTCCAAATGCTGGAAGCCCACCGGCGCGCTCTTCTCCGTCGTAGCCGTCATACCGCGCGACAACCTGACCATCACGGCGCACCCCGAGAAGCTGTACATCACGGACCCCACCGCCGCCATCCAGCGACACACGTGCAAGGAATGCGAGACGTGTCTGTTCGGGCGCATCGAGAAGGAGCATCCGTTCAAGGGGCTGGATTTCGTGCATGTGGAGCTCAGTGATGACGAGGGGTGGCAGGAGCCGCAGTTTGCGGCGTTTGTGTCGAGTATCATTGAGGGCGGGTTTGACCCCAAGGGGATGGAGGGGGTGAGAGAGACGCTGAAGGGGTTGGGACTCGAGACGTATGATGCGCTGAGTCCGCCGTTGATGGATGCGATTGCGACTTGGACGGCGAAGAAGGCGGGGAAGCTGCCGGCTTAGGTGGTGCTTACCTACCTTGTAGAGTACTCGGGGTGAAGAGTTGAAGGGGGGCTTAGATTGGGGTTTGGTTTGGTTTTATTTTTGGTGGCTCTGCAAGTGTGAGAGGATGCTGGTGGAGACATGTATGGCAAGTTTATAGTCAATTTCTGTTCTGTTTGGAGTACCAGAAATGCAGAATTTATCCTTCTTAGGCTCAGGATATTGGATAGCAAGAGTTTTGAATGAGCTGAGTTATTTCCTGGCTATGCTATGGAAACCCTCCGTCCAATTCTTAACAGCGGTCCATGTTGCGGTGGGCTTGTCAGCAACTCAAGCCCGTGGACATACCGAAGAATGACGGGTTCAGGTTGTGAGCTGTTTCGTCTTGTGTACGTCAGGGCTCTTCTGATCGCAACGAATCGCCCACCCCAGCCATCTGCCGATAAATTTCTTCTGTCCGTGTGATATCCCCAAGTGACAGCGGGTCACGGCATTTGCACCCAAGAGGCTTCGCCTCATCTTCTGACCATTCACTTCCATCGGTTAGCCCAAAGATCAATACAGTATCTGAACCAGAACACATACCTGCTTTATCGTCCGGCATTAATACTTAACCACAACGGCGGTAAAGCCAGAATGCGGCGGCAAAGCCACAACCGTAGCGTGCTGATTCTGAGGCTCAGCCCAACCAAGATTCGCAGGCATCATGGCCGCAGGCTGCTGTGTCGGCATCGTCACGACCGCAATTTTCGTGGTGGTGGTAGGGGCCGTTATGGCGCTGGCGGTCGTAAACTGGGTGTTGGCAGGGATGTAGACCGGTGAGGTAGTGTTCGGGGCCTGGGAGGACACCACGATTTGGCCACTGGCAGCTGGCTGAGAGCCGAGGGTGGACCAGACTGTGCCCATGTTGGCAGGGGGTATTGTTGGTCGGTTGTGGGATATGCGGAATATGATGGGAGAGGCGGCGGTGGGTAGGGTGCTGGTGGGGGAGAAGTGCAGTAGTTCATGGTTGGGTTTGGAAGGTGGTTGATGGATTTATACTGAATGTGGTGGGTGAAAAGAAGAAGTGAATGGAGCATTGGAGAAGTAATTCACTTGGTGCCTATAAATAGTAGAAAGTAGGTGAATTGGTTGTTCTTGTCGTCCGATCTTTGACTCACAAGACTTGTGTCTGCTGCCGCGGAATTTTTACGATAGGCATTATGACATATGGAATCTGCTTCACTAGTTGAACTCGTGCCTCAGCAGATGGTAGGAAATAACCAAGTGATTTCAAGCGCTGCAGGTTCGAATTGACTTGGTGGACTCGTGCCTCGAACGAAAAACTCAACCAAGTGAGCGCAAACAATATAAGTTCACGGTAACTCGGTAAACTCGTGAGATGCTCCCGTTTCCACTCCAATTTAATATCATCTTAGAGTCATAACACATCGTCAGTTAACGGCAAGATGTTGTCTCTCCCGCAAGACACGACCCGTGCACTTGGTGGCGCCAGTTGTAGATTTGTGAGAATCCCGGCATCTGGCGGTAATTCTTGCAGTTCACGTCCCAGCACTCAGGCAGCGAGTAGACCTGCGACGGGCAAGGGTACGTGGCGGGGTCCATGGCGTGGAGCCACCAGTGTGAAGGGTTGAGCTTGCCGCGGTGTATTAGGGTGCATATTTCGATATCGCGCTGGTATTGAGTTGCTAGACACACTGAGTCTGAGTTGACGATTTCTCGTGGTCGATGAACGTGCATGGATATTTCCGAGGCGTTTTCCCCTCTCCCGAGATGCAAGCACCGAGTTCGCTGGCATGAATGCTTGCCGATAGGAAAGCTGCTGCATTGGGGGAACCGTTGATATTCCCGCTGGTAGTCTTCAGAGTCTAGAATCCCGTCGCTGAATAACAGCTCAGTACTAGCCTGTAAGTTTGAACTTGAAGTTGAATCGCTGATACGTGTGATCTGCGATTCGCTGCCCAGCTCGTAACTAATGCAGGCGCACGTGGTTGGGTCAAAACATGCCATCTCTAGGAGGGGGTTCGACCGGTATGACGGGAAGAAATGACCGGCTGCCCCTTTGCGATACTCTTGAAATAACCATGGTAGTGCCGTCGCGGACGGTCGTTGATCCTGAGGGGGAAGATCGAAGCCGCCGTCGAAACCGCTATGAGGAACCCACTCTAGCTTGAGAGCAACCATGTAGTGACGAGGGTAAACTCAACTCCTCCAGAGACGGGCCCGTGGCCAGGTTGGGGGCTCCTCGCTGGTACAGCGCCTATCATGGCTTGCATCATGGCACTCGGCAAGGAAGCCAGGCCCTTGAGGCAAGCATCCCAGCCCGCCGGCTTCCGAGGCCGCCAACCAGCGATGTGGCCTTTAATCATGTCCCACGAGATGTGGACGTGCTCGCATAGCTGCACAGTTCCTTGGCGGCCCAGACAGCGCCGTTGGCTCTTCCCCTTTTCCTGGGCAGAAGCCGAAAAGTCCGATAGCTTGTGGTGGGTGTTGCAGCCATCGCAGTGGAGCTGGTGCTCCGGTCGCCGTGGCCCGAATTCGCAATGGGTCTTCAAACTAATGGCGAGGTAGGGAAACATCCCTTTCGCGGGATTCGTATCTGGGGTACGCCTCGTTGATGAGGAATCCGAATCTCCTTGAGACGCGCCAGAGACAGAAAAGAGAGAGGACGTCGTTGGTTTGACAGTATTTGACGATCTGGATGAGGATTTCTTCAGGCAACCGGCAGATAGCGCCGTGCCTTCGATTGTAGACCTGCGCCGCAATCAAGGGGTCCATGATGCGGTTTGGTTCGAGAAGGGTTAGCGCCATTTGTGTTTCTTCTATGTTGTGCTTGTTTACTGGCATGAGGTGGTTTCTTGAAGTTACTTTTCAAGGTGATCATGTTGGCAAGCCAGGAAAAGGAGGACGTAACCACGAAAAACTCGGAGGTGCTGCGAAGTGCGAACTTTTAAATCGTACTCATCTTTTCCTTTACGTAAATACTTTCATTGTCGATGGTCCGCCACAGAGAAGGTTCTGGTCAGCGTCGGCAAGTTTATTCTCCATCTGTTGAGTAGCAATTGGACTTAGTGGGTCTCGAATTTAGGAGGGTGTAACTTCGTTGTTAAGGCGATGAAATAGGTCAAAAAGGGGTTCACCCATGCTAGGCTCGCCCGACAGTTGGTACTGGGATCACCGCAACCATGCATTCCCTCGTTCTCATCCTGTCACAAAAATGCTCGCAATGAGACATTGCTGTATTGATCCTCATTTATTTACAAAGAAAATCACAGCGGTACGCAAGTAGCTCCTGTCCCGGTAACGCCTTGCCCCTAGGCGAAGTGTCATAAAATCTGCCCAGCCCCAGACACAAGAAGACCCCAAACAACATAGATTTTATCCCGATATCCTTGTTGCCAGCCGCGCTCCCAATTTGAGTAACTGCTGTTTAGGTCATGTCTCGATTCCTGAGTTGTATGTACGCTTCCGTCCGCTCATAGCCCACAGTGAGAAGAGTCAAACCCAAGAACAGAGTGAATCTCCTGAAACGCACGATAATCAACTTTTCGATAGCCCGTATCAGATAGGTGTCCTTTTGCGTAGACCCAGGCCGCTAGAACCTATGACTGAAGGGTGAATGCCCCCGTTAGCCCCCTAGCAATAACACATTTGTAGCTCAACCCCCGACAAACTCAGCTCCAAGCAAGTACCTACCTACCCAACCCACTATACGGGAGATGGCCGAGAAACGGGAGGCCGGGCCCAAACAGGCCTTCCCTTCTAAATTACCTCGGTACATGACCTGGCATGTACCTTACATCATCGGTAATTTCCCACGCCGCACACTAGCAGAGCAGACAAGCCACGAGGAGTCATGCAGAAACGGTAGTGCCTTTCCATGCCGGTGATATTGAAGAGGACGCGCTGTGGCTTATGTCCGCCATTCATTCATTCACTTGAAACAGCCATGATATTGCGCTGTTTTCTCGACATCGGAGATTGTCTCCCATCTATTGTTGGTAAGGTAGGTAGGTGTTGTCAGCCCGAATAGCGGCCATGGCCAATTTGCCTCGGTGCCTGGGTAGATATGCCGTATGGCACTGAGCTAGCAGGAATGAAAACAAATACCCGGGGCCTAACGGAGACGCCCGATAGTCATGGGTTGGGGGAAATCCGTTGGGGACCAAGAGCGAGTGGAAGCATCGAGGTGACGATGACGTTTTGGTAGACATTTTTTCTTGTGATCGAATCTACTTTTGTCGATCTATCGCCCGCCAAAGGGAACGGCAATGGTACCTGGTAGTAGTGCGTATCAACGGGTTCGTGTCCTAGCCAGTGAGACCAAAGTCGCTTCCCTTCCGCCGCGGCGTGGGCGTTGACGCGCGCCTGAATTGCCCTCCCACCCTCCTCTGCCACCCAACAGTGGCCATCGGTGTCACCCACTGCTCAACAAATTCCCCCTTCCCCGCGTTCTCCGGGATTCAACAGCAAAACTCAACCGCGGTCTGGCTCTTTACCGCGCCAATTAGGCGACCTCGCGCCTAAACATAGCAGACAACTGTCACCCGACACAAGGCCTCTTTGTTGACTGGTCGCCCGTCATCTCCGAGGCCACACAGCAACATACCGAACTTTGGTAGCGGCCGACGTGGCGGGCTGCAGTCACATCATCCAGCCCTCATTTGCCTGCCACTGAAAATGGTCCTGTTTATTGCTCCGTTTACCCGAAAACGCCAACGGCGACACTGACAGGAAAAAACAATCAGGAATTACAACTTCTCATTCGATGCTTTGGTATCCCTTACAATGAAAAAGACGTCTACTTCTTCTGCCGCCCCTCGATGCCTTGCCGCGGCTGGCTTCCGTACGCCCTCCTTCCTTGCGGCGTCTTGTCTCTGGTCATGCCGGCCGCTAGCGTGATGTCGACCCTCGGGGGCGTGGCGAAGCCGAAGCTCTGTACCGAAGTTAGCTCGCTATTCATCGAAAAACAAAGTGAGTGAGAGGGGTCTTACCTTTGCTACCTTGACCAAGTCAAGCTTGTGGATATCAAACACGCTCCGCAGGCTATGCGACGCGTACGCGTGCAGGTACGACCGATAGCCGTCCTTGGCGCTCTGGTTGAGGTAGTAGTTCTGCCCAATCAGCTTCTCGAGCTGGGACTGCACGTTCAGTATCTTGTTCTTCGGGAAGTCGTATTCGACTACCGGCACCTTGGCAGCCTTCAGATGTGCCAGGAAGCCAATCTCGTTCGGCTGCAGGAAGAGCAGCGACCGACCCTTGGTGTTGTTGCCTCGCGCAGTGCGGCCGACGCGGTGGATGTAGTCGCGCGGGTCATCCGGAGGGTCGAACTGGACAATCCAGTCGACTGCGGGAATATCGAGACCGCGGGCTGCGACATCCGTGCAGATCAGCGTTCCCTGTGTAGCGTTGCAGAATTCGAAGAATGTATTTGTCCGCTTCTGTTGCTTCTGCTTTCCGTGGAGATCGAGAACTTGCAGATCGATGTATTGGAGGAGTTCGCTGTAGTACTTGACCGAGTTACACGACGAGAAGAAGACAATAATCTTCTTCTTCGACATCTTCTTCAAGAAGGAGAAGAGGAGCAGGAAGCGCTTGTCGGCGTCGACAACCACATATCCCTGATCCAGACCCTCCACTGTGCTGAACTGCTTCTCCTCGTCGACGTTGATGTACAGAGGGCCGGGTCGTAATGAGATTCTTGCGAGATCCTCGACTTTTGTGGTTTGTGTTGCCGAGAAAAGCATAGTTTGTCTGTCTTCCTTGGGCAAGATCTTGACGATCTGGCGCATCTCGTCTTCGAAACCGATCTCCAAAATCCGGTCAGCCTCGTCAATGATCAACGAGCGAAGGTTCTTGAAGACGAAGGGTGTGTTTTGGAGGTCTGTTGCGAACGGAGTTAGCACCTTGCACAGAGACAACTCAACGGATTAACGTACGGTCAAGGAGTCTGCCAGGCGTGGCGATGATGATGTTGACTCCCTTGCCCAGCTTCTCGGCCTCTGCCCTGCGGTTTGCGCCTCCGATAACAACACCGTCTGTGCGTGGAAAGTCAGCCAACGTGGCTCTGTCTTCGGGCCTCGGATGTCGAAGAGCTTACATGTTTGAGAATGGTTCTTCATCAGTTCCCTGACAACGCCAAAGATCTGCAGCGCCAGTTCACGAGTGGGGGTGACCACAATGGCGCCCGTCCCGTTCCTGGGCTTGAACCGCAGAGAGCTGAGCATCTCAATGGCCGGAATGAGGAAGGCCAGTGTTTTCCCCGATCCCGTCTTCGCAGCGCCGAGCACATCCTTTCCAGCAAGAAGAGGAGGGATGCCTCGTCGCTGGATCTCCGTCATCTTGGTGAAACCCATCTCCCTAATTGCCTGCATGGTCTTCTCTGACAGCTTGAGCTCGCTGAAGTCCTGCGCGGTGGTCGAAATGTCGGGCGGGAGCAGAGAGTCAATCGCTGCTGGCTCATCATCCTCGTTTGCCGCGTCTACCTCGACTACCCGCTTGGCAAACTCTTTCTGATCGTCGACCTCCATCCCCATCTGCTTCGGCTTCTCGGCCTCGGCCTCGGCCGCGCTGTCGCTAGAGGTGGCAGGCTCGGCGATTTCCTGCGCGGTCGCATGGTCGCTCTCGGGATCGCTCTCCTCCGGTGTGGGGTCGCGCTTCACCTTCTTCTTGGGCTTTGGCACCGCCGAGGAGACTGCGTCGCCTTTCGTGGGCTTGCTGCCATCCTTGAACTTTCGTTTTTTTGCGTGATCGGAGCCCATCTTGCTGGTTGGTATCGGCTTGAGCAGTGTCGAGGGTCGAGGTCCCGCACTGGATCGAGCGAGCGCAGAAGTTCTGGGACAATTCTTTTTTTTTGCTTATCGGACCCGCGATAGCAGTGCCGAGAGTTTGAACCCCACAGTGCTGGCCCACTCAGGTTGTCCAATGCAGCACCGCAGAGTTCGTCCCAGCCGAACCTGGCCTAGGCTTCGGCGAAATGTTCTCCCAGCTTCCGGCTGGCAGCTGGCAGGGCCAGTCGGTGGAGTTCCAGGGCGGCGCGATTTGGTCAGCAGGTGACCCAACCCGGCAACTGGAACTGGAACGCGGGGGGAATGGCCAGGGTCTGTGCGCGTCAACCTGCCAGGCCTCGCAAAGCCCTCCCGTTCGCTCGCTCAACCAATTCATCAGATGAAATGGCAGGCGACGACACCACTTCCTCTGCAATCCGGCCTTGGCCATTTTCCCCGGTCCCCGAATGCAGCGGGCACCTAGCTGCGCTCCGGCTTCGGCAGGCAGAGGACTTGCGAGCTGCAGGCGGCCCACGGCTCAGGGACACACGTAACACAGGGCAGCACACACCAAAGCATAGCACACAACGCAGCAGCTGGGCAAGCACCTCAGCAGGTGACGGCAGGCGCAGACCGCAGCCCAGACTCGCACGCAGGAGCCACGCTGCCGCTCGCACACACTTTTCCACCGCTCCCACCACCGCCTTCCTAGCTACCGCGCCTTCCACTGGCACCGTACTTTAACCTCTGGGTCAGCGCCGGCGTGGGGCACAGAAATTTCCGGGCCCGCGTGAGATCTCGGGTTCTGGGTTCCCGGGCACGCTGCGTCGCCAACAATCTGCTGCCGCCCTTCTAGTGCTCTCCAGGAGCCCTGCCAAGTGGTCAGCCTGGCCCCTTACCCGCATCGGGAGGCTCACGGCTCTGCCAACTGCCCAGTGGCGGCGTGGCAGGATATTAACGCGACCACAGTTCCGCGACAGGCGGCCAGCACTGAGCAGCTTGCTGCCCATGGCGCTCACGGCCGACCTCCCCAACGTTCCATCGCGCCCCAGAGTACTTCGTTCTGGCGGCCACCACCAAAACGGCCCCTTTCCGTCTCTCCTCTCGTCTCCGTCTCCGTCTCTGTTTCTGGCGCGCTCACCGCCACCTCCCCGCGGTGCTATGATCACCGAGCCCGCCGAGCACCACATGCACCGCATGCAGAGTGGCAGAGGTTAAATGACGGCAATAAACACAGCACCCCTCTGTACCCCTCTACACCAGACGCACCCAGCAGCTCCAGCAAAACGCTCCCTCACGGGCTCCGTCCTGCTCGCTCCCGGGGGCTCTTGGCGGCTTCGCGGCCAATATCCTCGTCATTAAAACCTGTTCAGTTGCGACGGTCTGAGCCGTCCTCCCCGTCCTCCCTTCAGGATGCTCCTCGAAGCGGGGCCGGACGCCAGTCCGTTCCATTAGCGTCTCCGTCTCGGCAGTGCTGGGCAACGGAGCTGGGAAACGGACCTCTACCTTTGACGCCGGCCAACTGCGCTTGTGGATGGGACCTCTGGGGCTTTGCCGCCGTGGTCTGTGAGCCCGGGACATGAGGGGGAGAGCGTCGTGGGGATGGGCTTGCCCGCAACTTGCCAGCTGTTTCGGACGGCGTGCGGTCGCTGTTACCGTCATCGTCGAGTTCACAGCTCGCGGAGTCAGCAAACCTCTCCGTCTCTCGCATGACAGGTTCCGTCTATGCTGGTATGCTGGCGGACACGAGGTTCTTCTCGTGGCATGGTTACATGCCGATGAGTTGCGCCGGCGCCTCTGGAGGTAACGGTCGCAGCTGGGCAGGGCGGCAGGAAAGGGGGAGACGGCAGAAGGGACGCGGCCGCACGGAGAAACTCTCACCGACCTCATACACCGCTGGCATGTCGGCCTGTTCATCTCGATCATGCTCTCTATCGTGCATCAGGCAGCCAAGGATGTGCCAGAGATGCCCTCCCTCATAGCATCATACACCCCATCGCCACCAAAACAGAGCCAACGACACGGCTCAACCCGACCCATGTAGTATCGTTGGCGTCACAGGCTCTCCATGATTGGCGACGGTTAGGTGGCTGAAGCAGGATTCTGCGTCGGTGTTGTGGGGTAACGAGGTTCGAGATGAAGGTCATTTATTGCTCCTTACGATGCTGAGGTCCTACCTGGACGGCAATCTCGATGCCATGATTATCCCTCACTGAGCATCGGGGGCGAAGTCCGGGCACCTGTCTGGTGTTAATATAGCAGCTGTACGGCAAGGGATCCCCTGAGCGAGGGGCCGGCAGTAGCTCGCGGAGGAGACAGGAACGTCCGATTCTAATATAAATTTCACCTGGTTCGCGCCCCCCCTGAAGCTCTGGAGCTCTCACATGCAAGCTCAAGCTCTAGCTCGGAACAAAATACACCGGAGTAGCTCAGATCAACAGTGACGACATTCCCAAGCTCAAGCTCAAGCTCCTTCTACTCCAACTCAAGCTTCTTCCACTCAAGTAACTGCCTCCTTCACCATGAAATTCACTCTTGTCCTCTCCCTCGCCGCCGGCCTTGCCGCTGCCAGCTTCCGCAAGAGAAGCATTGGCGTCCAGTCCTTCGATGGCGACTACTCCTTCCACGCCGCCGACAAGCCCGCCAACGCCCCTGAGGGCTACGAGACTAGCATCCTCTTCCTCGACAACCTCGTCAAGCGGTCCGCCGTAGCCCTCGACATCGTCCCCGCCAGCCTTGAGCGCCGCTACGAGAGCCTCCAAGCTCTCCGTCGCCTCGAGCGCAAGCAAGCCTCGACCAACGACTTCTTCGAGTGTGCCAACGCCGTACGTCCAAGCCTCCCCCTTTGCCCACCTAACCTCCCCACCAGGGCAGTCTAACCCTCCGCACAGAACCCAGCGCCCGCCAGCGCCGACTGCGGCGTCATCGTCAAGAATGTCCTCGCCACCGGCAACGACCTCGTTGTGGCGCGCAGCTCCTGCCTGGTCTTCACCTACAGGACCTGCCAGGCCTTCTTCTGCTCGCTCTGCTCCACGCTCACCACCTCGACCGACTTCATCGGCACCCAGCTCGACACCGTGGACGCTCTGTGTGTGTCCAACAGCCAGGCCGGCACCATCGTCGGCGAGGATGCGCCGCAGTACCAGCTCGGCTTTACCCGCTCTGGCAGCGGCCTGCCCAACTACGACGTCTGCTCTTGAGAGGTGTCGCCGAGGTCGGGGGGTGGGTGGTCCTGTACGATGCAAGGAAGTGGTGCGGTGCCGTGTGCACCGGTGTGGTGTGCGCAACGACCGAACAGACCGACTCGAGCGATGATCACCGACGGCCGTTGCTAGGACTCTTGGCAGTCAGACGTTCCGCTCCCTCCTACCTACCTACCTCCCATGGGTGGTATACAGGCGGGAGCAGCGTGCACCTAGCTACCAAGGACCCAGTAACGGCATCATGTGAGAACGGCTAGCAATAAAGAATAAGTTTCGCGATGCGACGTCATGGTGGGTTGTTGTTCGGCTTTCATATGAGCAAGCAGGCTACGCTGTCGTTTCCGCCAGTCACATAGCAGCAAGGGAGGGAGCGAGCGAAGGCGGAGCAGAGCACCGGGGACGGCTCGCAAGGCTGGTGGGTCGGAGCTTTTTGTCCCCAACTTCACACGACCAACCCCGGCGGCATCGGCCGGCCGGCCTTTTGCAGCCCTGCAAGCAAGCCCCCCGGATCTCTCAAGTACATATCATATCTATCTTATTTCAGTACGAGCCTGACAGAATAGACCCGGTTTCTTTGCGAGCGATCCATCCACTGCCCTCTTTCTCACCTGCCTTACCTCGATCCGATGAAGGGGGCCATCCACCACCTTCCTCTTTGGTGAATTGAGCTCTCTACTCACTGACACAGCGGGAGCTCAAGCTCAAGGTCGAGCGTTGACAGACAGCTGGTCGGTGCTGCCCTAATAAATTGGGACGGGAGTCCGACGAGCCTTATTAATATCTCCCCATGCACGGCCGGCTAAGCGACGCGGACGCGAACATCTCATTCCTGGTATTCGATACGGGCGACGCGCTCCAACCCGTCGTAAGCGAAGATTAAATGCCGGTGCGAGGGGGGCCATGAGGCTTGAAAGGACCCTGAAGGGCCAGGGCACGAACCTGGGATACAAGTGGAGGCCAGGGAGGTTGATGAGGAGGATTCAATGATCGCGGTGCTTTCTGTGTCACGAGAGGCATTGTTGGCGGTCAATCCCGCGCAGGATGGGGTGATGGGTATTTTTGTTCCTGGAATAGAGGGTGGCACGCGCGCGCCGTAGAAGCTTTTTGCTGGTTCCGTCGCGCCTCCCCCGCACTTGGAGCAGAGTTTCTCTGCCGACTTCGCCGCTCAGAGGCATGGTGGGTGGTTGCCATCAGCCGAAGAGGAGGGGGGGAGTTGAGATGGGTGTGTCTGGCATCGGGAAAACGCATTTGAAGCGATCGTGACAGCGGCGTCAAGTGGCAAAAGGGGAACACAAACAGCGCCCCTGTTTCTTCGTTGGTGAAGCAATGTACGGAATAGCAAGCACAGCCAATTGCCCCCCTGCGCGAATTATCGTTATCGGATGTCAGGTGCTTATCGCGCGCTTATCGGCCTCTTATCGGAATGCTCCCCACCCCCCGTTTTTCTTCCGCTGGAGCGCGGTGAACGGCCCAATCAGCAAGCGTCGTTGCCCTCGTGTCTCAATTGTGACTCCCACAAGGCGAATTGAGAAAGTTGGTTGACGGCATGCGGCGATTCCGAGCAAAGATGTTCACCCTTTCACAAATTTTCCAATTCGCAAATCACTCAGTTGTTCAGGCCTAGTGCAAAGGAGACAGGTGCGTACTCTCGAGGAAAAGTCAATCGGAAAACGAGTTCTGGCAGCTGGAGCGGGCAAAAGTCCCCCTCCTTCCCCGCAACAGAAACCCTCTCTACCCCAAATGGAACAGGCCAACCCAGAGCCAGCCCCACGACGAGGGCTTGACTGACACCGTTAGTGACGACTTGACCGCACGATTACGATCTCCAAGAACTCGAGCAGCAAGGAAGCAAAGACACCACGAGCAGCTGACACAATGAGAGGCGTCGTAGCTGCGCCTCCAACTGGGAGGTTGAGGGCGAACACGTGGAGTTTCAGCAGGGTATTTCCCCAGTTTCTTTTCTCCATCCGGTCTCGTTTTCGTCGCTCTCCCAACCAGACCCTGCCACCGAAGTCGTCGCCATCCGCGGGAGCATGCAGAACATGTCAAGGACCTGCACCGCAGCCATTGCTCAGCATGGGATAAAAGGTCGGATGGCGCGGCCCCATGACCAGTGTGCCCAGACGAAATTCCTTGCCTTGCCGGATCACGGCGTGCCGCGCGGTGAAGTTGCCACGAAGGCCGCTGGGCTGCAGCATCCCTTCAGGGGCTTACTCGAGGGCGTCCCGGGTTGGAGAGTTGGCGATGCGATGCACCCAGATCCGCCCGTCCAGTCTCCAGATGCCCGCCTGCTGGCAACCGGTAGTCCGTTCGAATGAACATTTGATGCGCGGTCCGGATCTGCTGGCTCTGCTGGCGCTGCTGCCAATTGCCAATCGCCAATTGCGCAGCAAAGTACAAAGTAGCGGCGGGCTATGTCCTATAGCGAAAAAAAAATTCCCCCGCTGGCGCTCAGTCGAGCCCCCTCTGCGATTTGCCCCGATGAGGATTCGCGATGGTCAGGCGACGAATTCTTTGCCCCTGAAACAGTTTGTTCCTTGCACCTTTGGGGCTGAAGAGGTCGCCTGTAGTGACAGCAAATCAGCAACTTTGCGCTTGCCATGCACACCCCACCCTCAGTTGTCATTAGTCAATCATGGGGCCTTGGGACAAACAGGTCCGCCCCTGGGCGAAAAATATTACGTGGAGGCCATCGCCTTGTCCAGACTGTGGGAGGGGCACGCAGACAGCCTACTGGCCCGCGGCTCGTGGCTCGGGTTGGCATTTGTCGACAGTCGGGAGATGACGAGATGACATGCGTTTAGTTGACGCAGCTCAGTAAGGCAGTTGGGGCAGTCGGCGGGGTGTTTAGCCGTTAGCAAGGGCAGATCGGCCACGACGATGAGCCGGTGCGGCCAGTCGACCTTCGCTCCAGGCTTTGCGAGACGAAACTCTCAGATTTCGTGACTCGGATCCTGTCGGTACAGGGAGTCTTGTTGGGGGGCAGCAAAGTTGCGCACTTCCGTCGACCAGGCGGGTGGTGCTCTCAACTCGTGGCCTTGGCGATAGTGAACCACGTCGCACGAGGAGATAGGATAAGCGGAACGATATGTTTTTCTCTCCATGGCGGTCTGCAGCGCTGCAGCTTTCCGTGGCCGGCACTCAACGGGCCAAGTTCGGGTTGGCTGAGAGCAGGGCCGCGGCAGGTGACCGGCCTTGGCCCGCTGTGAAGGAGTGCTGAGACTCAGGTCCGGGCCCTGTTACGACGGCATTGGAGCGGGTTTTATCTGCTCTTAGCAAGTAGGAAGGCATGGCCTGGCTGCCACCTCACACCCCACCTCTCCCGCCTGCCCGAAATTCTGCCCTGAGAATTCCGATGCGCCGCCTGGTCATGCCATCACTGCCCCTGCACTTTGGCATCCAGCGGTCTTTTTCCTCGTCACCGATTACAGCACTGAACACCTCCCAAGCGTTCTCGCAAACACACACAACCGCTGTCTGCATTTCTTCCGAACGCTGTTTGAGGCTGTCACTTGTTCTCCGCGAGATTCAGAATCCGATTGCACGCCGGCGAAACTCTGCTGCCAGTTGCGCCGTTTCGATTATTTTGGCGGCATCAGTTGTGAATCCCGCCCCGAGTTCTTCCGGCTCCAACCGCCCGGCTGCGAGCCCCGGGACACCTCACGCGATCACCTTCTTGCGCCCTCTTTACACCTCAAACCCCAAGCCCGCACCCTCCATCGCGCCCAATTCCGCTGCTACATGTCTCCGCAATTTTCTGTGCCCTCTAACGTCTTCACAACATCACCGCGGCGCCTAGCACTCGGCAAAAATGGCCCCAAAGACTAACGGCATCGGCGTCCAGGTGGAGGACATGCGGATTTGCGTTGTGATGGTCGGCCTTCCCGCAAGGGGGAAGAGCTACATCGCACAAAAGGGTGAGCTTCATATCCTCTCTCTCCATCCTAATCATTATGCCATTGGGGCACGCTGCGGCTTCAGCCTACCCCTCTGCCTGAATCTCTTCTCTGCAGCCATCTTGCAGTCTCTTCCTCTTCGCGCAAGTGCTGACTAGCTGCCTCCCTCCAGCCCAGCGGTACCTCAAATGGCTCTCGATCCCGGCCAAGACGTTCAATGTCGGCAACTACCGCCGCAACGATGCCCCGCAGCCGTCGGCCGACTTCTTCGACACCAACAACGCAGAGGGCGAGCGTAAGAGGCGCGCCGCCGCGGAAGCGGCTGTCGCAGACATGCTACAGTGGTTCAAGACCACTGATGGTGTCGTGGCCATTCTCGATGCCACCAACAGCACAAAGGAGCGCCGCAAGTGGGTGCTTGACAGGGTCAAGTCGGAAGGCATTGACGTCATCTTCGTCGAGTCCAAGTGCGACGAGGAGGAGCTCGTTATGGCCAACATCCGGGACGTCAAGACCACGAGCCCCGACTACAAGGGCCAGGACCCGGAAAAGGCCGCTATAGACTTCCGTGACCGCATCCGCAACTACGAGAAGGTGTACAAGTCCATCAACGAAGACGGCGACGAGGAGGACCTTACCTACCTCAAGATCATGAATGTCGGGAAACAGGTCATCATCAACCGCATCAGGGATTATCTCCAAAGCCGCATCGTCTACTATCTCATGAACCTTCACATTCGGCCGCGATCCGTTTGGCTGTCCCGCGTACGCTCCCTCCCCATGGTCTGCCCAGCATCTCTAGCCACTAACTGTTCCCAGCACGGCGAATCTATGCTCAATATTGAAGGCCGCATTGGAGGCGACGCCGGTCTCTCTCACCGCGGTGATGAGTATGCACGCAAATTGCCGGACCTCGTCCTGGAATCCGTCGGCGTAAGTTTTCTCACCCCGCCTCCCGATTGCGTGTGCCAAGCCGGGACCTGACCTTCGGCTCCGGCCTGCCCAAACCCCTGCCGTTGTCGTCCCCAAATTTGCCTAACTCGACTAACCCGACGAACAGAGTGACCGGCCTTTGACAGTGTGGACTTCGACACTCAAGCGGACTATCGCTACGGCGCGCCACTTACCCAAGCACTACAACCAATTGCAATGGAAGGCACTTGACGAGCTTGATGCCGGAGTGTGCGACGGCATGACGTACCAGGAGATCGCCGACATGTACCCTGACGACTTCCAAGCGCGCGACGAGGACAAGTACAACTACCGTTACCGGGGTGGCGAGAGCTACCGTGATGTTGTCATCAGGCTGGAACCCATCATCATGGAGCTCGAGCGTAGCGAGGACATTCTCATCATCTCCCACCAAGCTGTTATCCGTTGCATATACGCCTACTTCATGCAGAAGACGCAGGAGGAGAGCCCCTGGGTGCCCGTCCCGCTACACACGCTTATGAAACTAACGCCTCGAGCCTACGGCACCGAAGTGGAGACATTCAAGGCCAACATCAAGGCCGTCAGCACATGGCGTGGCAAGGGTAGCACGGCAAAACATGAGGACCCCGCCCCGGATGGCGGTGTCTGAGGAAAGTAACTGGTTGCGAACGCTAATGGGAGCAAATGTGGGGAAATGAGTACACGGAGTTAACGGTCTGTTTTGTTCGCCGGGGAGTGCCGGGTGGGGGCGATGCCACCGCGTGGTCGCTCGTACCCAGACTTGGTATTGGAACGCTCAGTGTTGGGACACGATAACCAACCGGGACGGGCTCAAGCATATAGAAAGGGGCTGGGCGCTGTTGTGCTTTCATGATGTTGCACGAACACAGGATTCGACCCGACGGGGTCGTTGCGAATCATTTGCTATCTGGTGCGGTTTTCTTGCATCATATCAATGTCGTTTAGAGCGTCGCCGTTCATGTTGCGAAAGGAAAAGTGAAGACGAGTCGAAAAGTATTGCTTTCGGCCAGGCATTTTGCCGGATAGGGACTGTGGCACCATTCACATGGGGAAAATGTACTAATTACAACCACTTGCCCAGGATATTGCGGTGTACGCCTCTGGTGACGTGAAATGTACCGTAAGAATCTGTCTCGGTGTTTGATCTTTCGCCCAGTCAGAAGACCTGAGATTAGATGACGATGGCGAGGGCAAATAGTCGTGATCAAACGGCTCCAGGTAGCCCAGAATATCGTCCACTACCCAACGCATAGAAGCGGAAGAAGCTTTCCATAAATCCGAGCTCCTCACGCAAACCTAGAGCAGAAAATCCCTCAGTGCGAATATAAAGTCTCCTTGCTATAACCTCATATATAACCCTAACCAGGTCCAAGGCCATGTATCTTAACATACGTAACAAATCGTATCACATTCTCAAGAGGCCTCCTGCATCTCGTCAATGGCCTCCTGCATTCCTTAACGGCCTACTCCAACGCCTCTCACGATGCAAGCAAAACCTATCTGCGTCCATATCCACCATCCATCCATCCATTCTGCCGACATCAGTTATTTTCTAAGTCCCCCTGACCCCCTTCCAGGCCCCATTCCGTACCCCTTCTCCCATCCCCACGGCCGTCCACTGGGAGGTGGTTCCCAGGTTTGTGTGTGTAGGTAGGTACTTCCCAAGCAGGGATCTCCGCATCCCAAGATGGGGGCCCTCCATCTCCAACTTGAACACCCCCCCACTGCGGCCCCTGCAGATGGACGGATCCGGGAAAGGGCACAGCTGCGGGAGCTAGAAACCAGCCATTGTGACTGGAGCCTGACGGGCTGTCCTCTTGGGGGTCATGGGCAGGTGACGCATTTCAGCCCAAGGCGTCGGGAGGGACTTGCAGACTGGCTGGCTGCACGGGTTCTCCAAATTTCAAACTCTTCGAGCTCAGCTGATGTCTCGGGCCTTGTTGGGTGGGCGATGTAAAGGGCGGTCGGGTTGATCTAACTGCTCGTGAGCGGTTTGTTACCTATAGGTATTACACTCATCCGAGGCAGCAAGGGAAGAAGCAGGTCGGTAGCAGCGGCTGTCGTTGAGAATGCCATTTGACGAAATTCGGGTTCGAAGCTGGGATCACGGTTCAAGACCAGAGATTACATGTACCATTTGTACTTGTGCTCAGCAGCACTACACTAGACTGTGTGATGCTCTTACAAGACGATCGACCACTGTGCCACTTCGAAACCGACCAATTCCAAAGATATGAGACATATGCCCATGATGAAGCCCAGATCCGTCGCCGTTTCTCATCCCCAGAAACATTCGCCCCTGCCCGATCCCAGTCATCTATATGTCCGAAACACACCTATGGACATGGTATTCCATATGCATCGAGACACAGAACCGTAAATTCAGTAAAATGGCCTTGGAATAAAACGCATTTTCGCCTGGCCGACATCGAATACGACCACTGCACCCTGCATGAAAGCGTCGCCCAGGATGTAGGGGCCGGCGCCACCATTAGAGATTGCCGTCATGCACAAATTGGTTTCGGGGTCTTTCCAGCCGCGGTAGATCAGGTCCATTGAGTTGAACCAGAAAGTGATGCCGTCGAGGACGATTCCCACAGGCGGAGCGGTGGCGTCGCATGTCGTGAAATATGCCCCGTATGACCAGAGATACACGGCCGGAGGGCTGAATGCTTGATTGATGGCCACAGCAATACCTACCAGGGATCATTGTTAGCAGGTATGGACAGAGACGAGCAAAAATGCCAGCATTTGAGTGTACGGAAGCAATGCAGCCGAGAATGAACATGACACACAGACAAGTATCACTAGAGATTGACGACGCAGAAGGAACAGCGAAGGAAGCAAGGCGCACATACTGGAAGGAAGATAGCACAATGTTGTGCCACTGTCAACGATGTAGGTATACTTCTTTGAGGCTGTCACTTGGTCATACTTCCAGCCGTCGGGAATGATAGTGTAATATGAGTATTCATAAGAAGCCTCGGGTCGATCAACCATGTTTGTCTGGCAACGCAACAAGTTAGTTCAGCCTCATCAAAGAAGCGATCGATCAGACTCACGATGATCATGTCCAAGCTGGCGGTCCTGCTGATGTCCATGCCGGTCGCAGGTGCCACGCCGCCCCAGGCGAGCATACCCGACGATGAGTTGCGGTCGATCGCAATGCTGAAGATGGGTGGAACCTTGCCTTGGCTGACCATGCTTGTAAACAGTGGAGAGTACTCAATCCGATTGCCCCTGGAATGGTCGAGCCCTGAACCAAGATAAGCATTGGTGAGAGACGGGAAGGCGAGACCCATGATGCCACTCGTCATGTTGTTGCCGTACCAGTATGTCGTGTTGGCCAAACAGACCTCCTGCTTCGTCACGGTGATGTTGCCAAGCGTGACATCGGAGTAACCCATTGGGCCAGCAATAACCTCGCCGTCACCGTAGCGGAGGAACATGTGCTGGGGCGGATTGAGAGGCCCATACTGAAATGACTCGGGGTATGGGGGGCCAAACTGGCACGCAACTTGGGGGACGGACTCGCCGGCATAGTCGATGCAGTCGAAGTCACTCGTCACCGCCCAGGTGTCGGAGCTACCGGTGTCGACGAGGAGATTCATGGGATGGCCATTGATGAGAACCTCCGTGGCGTACTGGGTGCCATACGCGTTGGTCGCTGTCACGTTCTGGTAGCCAAAGCCGACTCCGGTGAGCCGCTGGTAGGCACCTATGACAGCGGCCGCGGACTTGGCGTTTGTCTTTCCGTGTAAGCTGTGAATCTTCTGGACGTGCTGGCTTTTCTGAGTGTACTTGGTGAAGGTCCAGGGATGCGTCGCCTTCGCAGCCTGGATACTGACGCCCGGGGGGATGGCATCGACATCAATGGCATGGGGGTAAGCTGCGACCGCAAGGGCGAGGGTGACCAGTACAGCCACTCTCTTGAGAGTGTCGGACAACATCGTCAGGCTGGAATTGCCGAAGCACCTTGAAATTTCAACAGGAAGGGGCGTGGGCACGGGGCGGGCTCTAGAATTGGGAGAAGAAAGGCGCAGTAACTGCTCAGACGTACAATATCTGAAATCAATGCGGAAGGAGAGAAAGATGGGAGAAAGATGGAGGAAAGGGTAAAGAATTGCCGTTCGCGAGTGAATATGATGGATGCGGAAAGGTGTTCCAGAATGCAAGACACTGTTGCGGAGGGAGTGTGGGAAGAGGTTCTCAGAGGCTGGGGCTGTCCAGTGAGAGAAACGTTCCTTCCCTTGGTGGATATTCGGAGGCCAATCTCTGCCACCAGCACTGCCAGTGGTGCTCAACTTTCTCGGATTGCAAGCTGGTTCATTTTGGGAAGGAGCTCACGGCAGGCGGCAGGCGGCAGGCGGGTATTTTAGCAGTACACCGGAGATAATAGGAGGAGCTCCCAAGATGCACTTTGGAAATGTTGGCATCTGATTCCCATGCTGCTTCTGGCTGTGGAGGGGATTCCCCCCTGCCAGCGGGTTTGCCGGTGAGCCAAAAGGGTACCAATCAAGGCTTATTTCAACAATTTCTGGCGATGGCTTGCCTCGGTTCGGCTTAGCTTGGTTGCATGATAGTGACACCTCGGGCTGCACGAGTCCTTTGACAGCCGTTTCAAGTGGGGCATGCGCGTCAAGACGGGAATAACGATTGTCTCAGAAGGGATCCAAACGTCGATTCAAATCCATGCAGTTATGATCTTTAGGTCAACTTTCAAGTCTGCTTTGGGCTAGCAGATCTTCAGTTTGCCACAGCTGGACCTGACGAAAAAAATGCGGTACTATAGGCTGTGGTGTGATTGCCGTCTTGTGCATCCTCGCTCGGAGGCCCGTGGATGTGTGACAAACATGTTTGGATCACTGAGCCATTATGACGGGAAGCTCATGGACAAGCAATCCTAGCAGCAATCGTTTACCTGCCAGCGCCCACCTGAGCAATTTGATCCATTGGCAATGCATCAAACCAAACGCAAGGCCCGTATCCGTCTTGGCACTCAGGTTGTTCAACGATATCTCATCCAAGTTCTCTGACCGATGTAGCTACAGTTTCGGTGCAAGAAATCGACACCCTGCACTTCTGGGAATAAAATACCATCTATTACTCTAGAAAACACCTCCTGTTCTTGCTGGTGACACACACCACGGTACCCATGAATATGTCATGGGCTGCAAAACAAAGCGTGACCGGATCTTACTGAGCAGTATCCTTTGGGCTCAGGAGAATGGAGACTGAATAGGGTGGATCGCCAGAGGGTCGAGTGAACATTCATTTGTCAGGCTTGACTCTCGGAATTTCTCCCAGATAAACTGCCAGTGGACCCCGGAGCAGAGAAGTTTCTGCCCAAGTTGTGAAGTTGTGAATTTTCATCAGAAAGAGTGGGCTGCACGTGCGCGGCCACGTGAGCGGACACAACGTGGCTTGACGCACCCTCACTTTTCCAGAGAAGCAGCCAGAAAGCCCACCTCAAGCTTCCGTTGTTCACCTCGCAAGACCCCAGATCCCAGACACCATCGACGCGACTCCCCACCTATCGCACATCGTGCTTTGATTGGCCTCGGCTGCCTTGTGCTATCGTGGCTGCTGATTTGGATGACTGCTTCTTTCTGTGCAATTCACCTGAACGCGTTATCTCATTGCGCTGCATTGTTGCAGTGTTCATCGTGAACTGGTGCGGCTGCTTTTGACCCTGCCTGGCCGATTCAAAATCGTCACGCTGCGCTTGCATTGTGCCTGTGGTGGAGCCGACTAGATTAACCTATAACGTTGCGGCCCCCACAATTATTTCTCGACCGCCTTTGGCTTTGCGCGCCTGCCATTTGAGTCTGCAATCTTTCTTTCTCTCCAACCACCACAAAGCATCCTCAACGCTGTGCTTTCTCGACGGGATTCTGCTTTCCTCGACGCATACTCCCCCCTCGCCGAGTCTGCACCCGTTTTGCCGAGTTCGCACGTTGATTCATTTTATTCGCCTGAACGGCCACCCTGCGACACAATGGCGAACCACCCGCAGGACATCAACTCGATCCTGCAGATGCTTGGGAGTAAGTCTCAATCGCCCTGCGCGCCGAGCCGAGATAGGTGCTGACCCACGCGATCAACAGACGTTGCGCAGCGCCCTGCTACTTCGACACCGACACAGAGCCAGCCTGGCCTACCTGCGCCCGCAGCGCCGCCGATGTCCAACCCATATGCTCCTCCCCAACAGAATCCGTATCCCTCGCAAGCTCCCCCGTATCAACCTCCGCCGAGCTACCCGTATCCGCAGCCATCAGCAAGCGGAAGCATCGACTTGAGCGCAATTCGCCCCGTCAATTCCGGCACCTTGCCGCTCACTGGCCACATCGCGGATGCTATCGCGCAGGCTAAGGCATTTGCAAGCGAAAAGGGCCTCACCCCGTACGAGCGACAGGCGGCTGCAGGATACCAGGACAGAGATGCGCGCCAACCTGATCACCGACAGTATCAGCGCTCGCGCTCCAAGAGCCCACCGCCCCGCGGTGCCTTCCGCGACAACAACAACAACCCCTACCGCGACGAGCGCAGGGGTGAACACGGTGGTCCGCCGCGCGACTACGGCCGCGAGCGCTCGTTCTCTCCTGGCCGTGGCCGCCAAGGCTTCTCTCCCAGAGGCGCAAGCGGCGGTCGCGACCGTTCCCCGCTGAGAGGCAAAGATGATAGCAACGTCGAGACTATCACTATTGAGGCCAGTCTCGTCGGTCTTATCATTGGTCGCCAAGGCGAGAACCTTCGTCGCGTTGAGAAGGACAGCGGCTGTCGCGTCCAGTTCGTCCCTCCCGTTAATCAGACCGACGACCAACGCCAGTGCAAGATCACGGGGCCCCGCGCCCAACGCGAGGAGGCTAAGGATATGATCAACCGCATCATCAACGACAGTGGTATGAGAACCGGCGGCCGTGGCGGTTCGGACGCGGGTGGTGGATATCAACACCCAGCACACGGTGGTGGTCGGGACAGCCGTCCCGCCGCCCCCCCGAGCGCAACGGGCAGCAAAGAAGGCGAGGACACGCTCCAGATCATGGTCCCCGATAGAACCGTGGGCTTGATTATCGGTCGCGGTGGCGAGACAATCCGGGACTTGCAGGAGCGCAGCGGTTGTCATATTAACATTGTCGGCGAGAACAAAAGCATCAATGGCCTCCGCCCTGTCAACCTTGTTGGCGGCCCCGCACAAACCCGGATGGCTAAGGAATTCATTCTTGAAATCGTGGACAGCGACAGCAGAAACGGAAGCAACCCTGGTGGTTCTGGTGGTGCGGCCCCCAGCCGTGGCGGCGGACGACCCGACAACTTTGGCGGCGGCGGTCCTGGTGGCCCCGGCGGTCACGACAAGATCAACGACTCGATCTTTGTTCCCTCTGATGCGGTTGGCATGATCATCGGCAAAGGCGGTGAGACCATTCGGGAGATGCAGAACACAACCGGCTGCAAGATCAATGTCTCACAGTCGTCAGGACCCGGTGAAGTCGAGCGCGAGATTGGTCTAGTAGGCAGTCGCGACGCCATCACTCGGGCCAAGCGGGCGATCGAGGACAAGGTTGATGCAGCGGTACGTTGCATATTTTGCATCGCAATAGTGGCGGTTTGCTGACTATTATCGCAGAGACAGAAGAGCGGTGGAGGCGGTGGTCGTGGCGGTCGCCCACAAGGACAGGGCCAAGGCCAGAGCCAGCATCGCGACTATGACAACTCCAGTTATGGAGGACAACCATCTAACAACAGCAGCGCTCCGCAGAACGTGCAACCTGGCAGTGCAGCGCCCGCTGCAGCTGGAGGTGCTGACCCCTATGCCATCTGTGAGTCTATCTTGGCCTTGCTCGCTCGCCAAATCACGCGCTAACCTACGGACAGATGGTGGCTATGAGAACTATGTTGCCTTGTGGTGGCAGTCCCAGATGAGCCAACAGGCTCAAGGCCAAGGAGGTGCTGGACAAGCGCCCGGAACCTCTTAATGCCGCCATGATCGACCCTGCTCCGCTTGACGCTGACACTTCCGCCCCATGACATGTCATGACATTTCCGCCTCTGCTTTCGTCTTGACTGGCCCTTTCTTGACGGCGCGTATTATATATGCTGCTAGGCACGTGGACATGTGAGCTCTGTCCGGGCTTCTGGGAATGCCGGCGTAAGAGGAGCCCTTCCAGCACCGTTCATGATTTGTACAAGTACGACCTTATTCGGCATCTTTCCCTCATTGCGACTTGATGATTTCGGATCGACTATTATACCACATCGACTTTTGCATCCACCAGTCCGGATCTAATTCTGACCTAGCTTGCTGGTGCTGGTGCATGATCTCTGGCCAACTTCACACTCGCTCATCGCTTTGCTCATGCCTCGCTGTCGACTGAAAGCGTGTTGTCACTCATGGCCGTCAGGCTTCTCGTGGGCGCGTACGCCTGTCCGCACCGCACCGTGATACAAGACGTGCACGGTGTAGCCTGGACGAATGTTATCGTGTGGCTGTCCAGCCGAAATCTGCCGTTTGTCGCGGTCAGCAAGCTTGAGAGGACCGCCTTGTGCCACGTTTGACACGGCCGTACTGGTTGTCAATTGGCCTACCGACATGAGAGAGTCGCCTTGGCCATGGCTAACGTTCCCTTAATTTTCCTGGTCTCATTTTCTCTTTTATTTTGGACTTTCACCTTTCCGAACATTGCCCTCGGCGCTCGGATATGTCACGCCCTCTGGTGGGTGGACTGGTAAGCGTATGCCGCATTACCTTTGCCGGATCGTTCGAGATGTTCCTCCGACCTCTATTGTGCACTCTGGATGCTGCCGATGTTTTCCCCATGAGATGACACATGGGTGGCTATTTGATCCTGGGTGGGACGGTTTACGGGGCGGCGCGCAAAAGCTTTTACGGTGGAAGACTTGTGCTTTTGTTTGTACATTAGACTACTGCGTAGGGTGGCAGGGTGGTGATTTGAGATTCCGTTACCGTATTTCCTGCTAATTAACTGCGAGCGTCTGTCTTTCGTGAGTTCTTTGCCTTGTGTGACCAGCTGTTCCCAGGAAGAAGCCATTGCCTTGTCCAATGCCGAGCAAGACTTTTACGATGAGCTTGGAGCTAGTTCCAAGGTTCTTCCCCAGTTTCGGCAAACTCTCGCTCAGGTCTCCATCGCGAGTTTCCTTCCACCCGGATAGCACCTATCGGAAACTTGATCTCTCGACAGCGCACCTCTCCCTCGTATTACCGTAGTAACACAGAGGACGCGTTGCCGTCGCATGGGGCGAACGAGCACACTCTTGCCCCATTTTGAACTGCGCTGCGCTGCACGCAGAGGCGGTCGCGTCACGCGTGGTTGTTTGGGGCCTTGCACCGATCGACATGGTCATCACTCGTCACCGCCCCACCTTGTCCCCAGTACCCCTGTGTCATCAGGACCGTTTGCAGAGAGCTGCCATAGATCACCGCAAAGATGGGTAGATCGCTGTGGATGGCACAAACGGCGCAAATGGAACAAATCGCTTGTGTGTGGGGGACTTGGAGAATTATCGCGCTCGCCGTTGGGGAAAGAGGCAGTAAGCCCTTCCATTGCTGGTGTTGAAGACATGTTTGGGTTTAAATTGACATCAAGAATGTGGACAGCCTGGAAGACAGCCTAGACTCGCAGGAACACTCGCAGCGACGTCCCGTCACTGCATCAACGGACCTGCATCGTGCTGTTGGGCTACGAGCGAGGTCTAGCCCTCGGTCCACGCGTGCTTGTCTGAGGCCTTTCTGCCCTTTGCCCTCGGCACCCAGAAGCGGCCTTGACAAATTAATGGGAGACAGACCCAGAGCACCCGTAGATTGCCCAGCGCTCACTAAGTCGGGTAATTCCAGCCCTCCTCAAAGCTCCGATGACCTGGAATAGTCCACACCCTTCATGCGCTCCATGCCAGTCGACCATGGACACGGCACGGGCGGCCCAATCGGGGCTCTCGGGTCCTGCCCACTTCAGCTGCTCAGTCCTCCCGTCAAAGGTGGGGCGAGCTGGGGTCTCCGCTTGTTAACACTCCCAGGGAGCTGCGGGGCGCAACCGCATAATGTCCATAGCGAAAAGAAACCCTCTCGTTTGGGCCTCTC
>Ga0247758_1000208_pt1 | contig 50056 bp, 40 predicted proteins | sample UWRJL156409C4_FD_180950 | JGI IMG/M metagenome (GOLD analysis project Ga0247758, IMG submission 180950) | Plant litter microbial communities from Arlington Agricultural Research Station in Wisconsin, United States - UWRJ-L156-409C-4 | ecosystem: Environmental > Terrestrial > Plant litter >...
ACGAGGTTGGCAGTGGAGTCTGGCGTTCTTGGCTGTGCAGATCCACGGATGCAGCCGCGGAGCGGCTGCGTGGATCCAGCCACACTGTTCTAACCACACTGGCCGGGTTAGGGTTGTAAAAACCCAATAATAAGTGTAAAGAGTAAACTTTCGACAGCTTTCCACCTACAAATAGATAACTAAACAGAATAAGTTAATTAAATACTTATAACGTATCTCTAAGCCTATATTAACTTTAAATAAAATAACTAACTTAAGTTATTACTAACAGCTTAAATAACTTATAATATAACGCTAGTTAAGTTAATAAGTATATTACTGTTCTTTACTAACTACAGTAAGGAGCCTAAGCTCTATTAAAGCCTATTAACTAATGCCCTTTAAGTTACAGTCCGCGTAAACTAGATATAGGAGCTGCATAACTACCTATAAGCCGAACTTAAGTTCACACGCGAATAAATAAAGAGATTTACTAATAAATACTAAGTCAAGTAATTAATACTTAAAGAAGGACTTTATTACAGTAACGAATAAGTAAAGGGACTGACTTTTCAGAAAGGGGATCATATCTACTTTTTTTTACAAAACCTGTATTCGAAACGACCTAATAAGAAGCTTAACTTTAAAAGGTACAGACTATTCCAAATTAAGAAAAAAGTCGCTACCTTTAGTTACAAACTAAACTTACCTATTAATATAAAGGTATAGATTAAAGTTTTTTATATCTCACTTTTAGAACCTACCTTAAAAGAAGTTCCTCTAGAAAAGAAGATTAAGATTAACGTTAATGAAGATAAGTACAATATCGAAAAAGTTATGAATTTACAGAAAGGAAAGAATACATTTAAGTATCTTATTAAGTAGCTAGACTACAGCCCCAAAAGTAACTTATAAGAACTAATTAAAAATCTTAAATACTTAAACTTAATTACAGAGTTCTACCGAAAGAATCTAAACTAACTAAAGCTAACAATAAGAACTAGAAATAAAATAAGATTTAATATCTAAATTATTATACTGAAGAGTAAGATTACTATAAGACTTAAAGCTTAAAAAGCAGCAGGAAACTCCTTAATAAGTATAGAAAGACATTTATTAAAACTTTTAGTTAAAATTATAAAGACCTTAAACCTAATAAAGAAACTAAGCTTTTAAAGCTCCTAGTAAGCTCCACACGAAATTGTACATGTAACAGTACAGAGAATTAAGACATTACAGACTAGTAACCTATAAGATAACCTACCCCCTGTAGCCGGAGGACTTACGCTTCGCTATAAGTCTAAAGAAGGAATTAAAAGGCAAAAAGCGATCCGGTATACCCTAAGGTCTCCCAAACCAGTTATATAACAATACGTGGCAGAAAAGCGTGTCTATAAGAACAAACGCTGTCAAGAAAGGAAGTTAACACAGAGAATAATAAAAAAAAGTTATAATATATATTGTAATCCTTAAACTATAATCTATACTAAAAACCCTTATAAGACTAGAACCTATAATCTCTCGCTAGAGGAAGTAAGTGCACTACCACTACGTTAAAAAACTGTTTTATTCGTTAGTAAAAAGGAGTCACAAACCAGTTTAAAAGGTAATTACTAGTTATAATAACCTCCTAAAGGGGGAAACCACAGGCACTCCTACTAGGAACCCCCCCCAGTTAAAGGAAAAAACAGGCTCGGCAGCTAAACGCTCTAAGCGTTCCTCCTCCTATATAATGTTAATCTCGTGCCTAAATAACTCCTCCACGCAAGCCTCTAAAACCCAAGATTACGCTTCCAGGCAGAGAAGCTTTGATAAAGTATCCTTCTTCTTAACCTTAAGACACTTCTTTTTATCAATCACCTTACGAAGCAAAGAGAAGTCATTACTATAAACGTTACAGCTAGGGTTATTCGCCTTAACGCAGTAACCGCACAACTCACTTCGACTCACAACCTTACAGGACAAGTTAAGACTAAAAAGCCTACAGCGGGAATAACTAACTAACATCACAATCCCAAAAGTTAAAATAAAAAATACATTCTTACAGCAGTAGTTAGTAGAGGAAAGACAAGGTTTCAGTTACTACTTCCAGACTCCATTAGCAGGTATAGTTACAGGAAGAAGGTATAACTTACAAAAAAGTTCTTTATAGAAAAAGAACGTCGAAGGAGGGGGATTATGTAACGACCTTACAGAGTCAGCTCCTAAACTGGCACAGCCCGACAGATTCCCTACAGTCTAAACCGTGCGGAGCGGCTACATACACAGCGCTACGCACTAGGCCAGGGGTGTAAAGACTCGAAACCCCTACAACCAATCAAAAGGTACTCTGTTACTCTAAGTACTTTATTACAGAGTAAGAAAGCAGACAGAGCAGTTACTCCGTCTACTTTATTACCAAACTAAGGAGCAGACAGAGTAAGGTATAAAATACCTTCTAGTTAAGTAGTATAGATAGCTATAGTTATACCTATAACCTCTGTAAGGGACTTTAGTTCCTCACGCTAGTATTTAATTATTCATTTATGTCCTACTGTTCAGACTCACCTCTATGCATTATAGTAATAACAACCTACAGTGACATTAAACCCCCGTTTAGGAGTGCTAGCTTAATAAGCCGTCTTCGGAACACCCCTTACCTGTTAGTGTCCTGCTATACGTTCTGTCTTAACTTGCACTAGTCCTCTTAAGGCCTGTGTCGGGTGCAGGTTGTAATAGCTCTGTAAGGAGCGCGTGTAACATTACCTTTTATTTCTTAAGCTTTTAATATAAGCGGTTAGAATGGAACAGCTTATAGAACACACTATACTTACAGAAACTAACGCACTAGTTACTACAGCAGTAAGGAACTTCTTAGCGAAAGGCTTTATTAAAAAAGGACTAAACAGCAGGTTAGTAAAGCACGTAAATAAGCCTATAAAGAACGTACACCTTTATGTAAGAGTGTCTACTTATATAGCGAGTACAGTAAGCTGAAGCGCCCATATAGTTAAAATAACAGCTATTGCTATTACTAGTAATAACACTCTTAAGGCACCTAAGATAAACCTTACCATATTTATTAGTAGAAGCGGAGTGTAGGGACTTAGGGGTATAGTAAGCAGGTGATTAAGCCGATTTATTAATTTTAAAGTTAGTAAGTTAAGTATTTATTAAAAAGAAAAGAGTGGCTTACATAAGGGTTTGCGGATTAGCTGTATTATAAGCAGAGTGATAAGGAGTTACGGAAGGCTCCTTATCCTCATCCTCCTCCTAGTAAGAGGGCGAGTGAGTAGGTAAGATTAAGCCAAACAGCTTAGGTGACGGGGTTAGGGTGCGGGTGTAGGGTGTAGGCTTTTTAACACTTAAATTAAAGTTAGCCGCTGCTTTTAAACGATAAAAATAAGCGAAACTTACGCTATGAGTGCTTTTTATTTATTATAAAGCTTTTAATTACAGTTAGTTAGAATTAGAGTAGAAGAAAGAGTGGTAGAAACACTTATAGACAAGACTAATTACGCTTTTGATAAGATCTAGAAGGTGTAAGAGCAAGTTAGTAAGTGAAAATAGTAGTTTTTTAAGTAAAAGGAGTAAGTGATCGTTACGTCTTAGGTAAGTGCGAGCCTGTAATCTTAGTTTTGGCTATAGTGGCTGGGAGCGGGGGATGAGAATAGTAGTGTTCTTAATTTTTTTTTATATTTGCCTGAAGAAAGTAAATAAATGAGGAAAGATTACAAGCTCTTAGTATAAAGTTAAGAAGCTTAGATTACCATATAAGCTTACTGCTTTAGGTTTAGCGTGTGTTAAAAACGTAACCATGCACTAACTTAAGCGGTATAATTTGGGAAGTTACTATTACGACCTGCACCCGACACAGGCCTTGAGAGGACTGGCGCGGGTTAAGACAGAACGTATGGCAGGACGCCAACAGGTAAGGGGCGTTCCGAAGACGGCTTGTTAAGCTAGCACTCCTAGACGGGGGGTTTAATGTCACTGTAGGTTGTTATCACTATAATACATAGAGGTAAGTCTGAATAGTAGGATATAAATGAATAATTAAATACTAGCGTAAGGAACTAGGAGTCCCTTATAACCATTATAGTCATAATAATAACTATCTATATTAGTTAACTGAGAAGTACTTTATACCTTACTTAACAGGTTTCTACTTAGTTATAGACTAAGCACCTTTCTATTAAGCACTCCCTGCTTAATAACCCTAGAGCTGCTTAATAAGTAAGCATTCTCGTTAAGACTAAGCAGTCACTAACTGGTTATAGGGGCTTTGGGTTTTTACACCCCTGGCCTAGTGTGTAGTACTGTGTATACTGTCTTCCTACACTGTTCCTTTAGCGGGGAATCTGTCGGGCCGCCCCGGCCTAAGCGACAGCCTGCAGGGTCGTCACACAATTCCCTCTCTTTAACATTCTTTTCCCATAAAGAACTAGGGTAAGAACGTTCCTCCCTCCATAACGTAAGGATACCTGTTAACTGTATGTAAAAGCGTACCTTAAAAAACAGCACCTCCTATTATCGTAACCTTACTGACTTTATCTCGACTTTCAGATTATAAATGTCGCCTTATGGCCGTTATTCTTTAAAATCGCTTTCTTGTCTCGTTACTACACAGTCTGATAATTACTCGGAATGTTTACTAGTAAGGGCCTTATCGTTATGTAACGCGTTTAATTACAGCGATACCTTCCTTTAATAGCTCCTTTTTAAAAAGTGTCGTCTCGATATTAAGTATAACGCCGTTACATAGAACTTAAAGTTAAAAACTTAAAAGCTTTATAAGGTTACTGTACGTTTTAATTAGATTAAAAGGTAGTGTTATAAGACGGAAGAGCAGGCTTTTTCTGCATTTAGCTAGAAAGTGGAGGTTTTCTGCTTTTAAGAGTAAGAAGAGGCTTAGTTAGCTGCTTCTCTTAAAGCTAGCGAGTCTTTTAACTAAGGGGGTTTCTTAGTAGGAACACCTGCCGGTTCTTTCTCTAAGGGGTCATTATAGTTAGCAACTTCTTTTTAACCTAGTTTGTCGCTCTTTTCTTTTAATAAACGAAATAGCTCTCTTTAATACAGAGATTATACGTTTATTATATATTAACTTCTTCTTCTAATAAATACTTACTTTATTAATACTTCTCCTATTACGCACTATTACTTACGTGGTTTACCGGCCCTAAAGGTCTAACTTCCTTAATAGGTCTAAAGTCCTTATAACCTATAGCCTACTTGCCTTTAATAAATATCCTCTTAAACTTACTAAGGAGTTTCCTGCCGCTTCTTAGGCTTTACGTCTTACAGTGGTCTTACTCTTTAATATAGTAATTTAAATGTCAGATCTTATCTTATTTCTAATTCTTATTATTAGCTTTAATTAATTTAGATTTTTCCAGTAAAACTCTGTAATTAAGTCTAGGCACTTAAAACTTTTAGCTAGTTCCTATAAACTACTTTTAAGGCTATAATCTAACCATTTAATAAGATACTCGAACGTATTTTTTCCCTTTTATAAATCTATAACTTCCTTAATGTCGTATTCGTCCTTATTAGCGTCGATCTTAATCTTCTTTTCTAAAGGAACTCCCTTTAAGGCGGGTTCTAAAAGTAAGATGTGAAAAACCTTAATTTACACCTTTATACTAATAGGTAAGTTTAATTCGTAATTAGAGGTAGCGACTTTCTTCTTAATTTGGAATGGTCCGTACCTTTTAAAGTCGAGCTTCTTACTAGGTCGTTTCAAATATAAGTTTCGTAAGAAAAGGTAAATATAATCCCCCTTTTAAAAAGTTAATCCCTTAACTTATTCGTCGTTATAATGGAGTCCTTTTTTAAACACTAATTACTTGGTTTAGTATTTATCGGTAAACTTCTTCATTTGTTCACGTGTAAACTTAAGTTTGGCTTATAAGTAGTTATGTAATTCCTGTATTTAGTCTGTGCAGACTGCGGCTTAGAGGGTGCCGGTAAGTGGGCCTTAACGGAGCTTAGGCTCCTTACTGTAGTTAGTGAAAAACGGTAATATACTTATTAACTTAACTGGCGTTATGTTATAAGTTATCTGTGCTGTTAGTAACAGCTTAAGCTAATTATCTTATTCGAAATTAATGTACGTTTAAAGATACGTTATAAGTATCTGGTTAACTTACTCCGTTTAACCGTCTGTCTATAGGTGGAATGCTGTCGAAAGTTTACTCTTTACACTTATTCTTTACATTAATCCTTACCAGAACTTTAATATAATTAACTTATTTTAATCTATAATGATATTATCTAGCTAAAAGTGTTGTGAAACTACCTTTTTCTTAAAAATATAAGCGAGTTACTTTACTGTTATGTCCTTTAAGGTTAATAGAAAGTAAACTTATTTCATTAATCTATTAATTACTATAAGGATTTAGTTATAAGTAACTCTTATAATAGGGTCCTTAAACTTTAAAATCTTAATAATAAAGTTAAATAAGATTAAACTCTATGGCGCCTATAGTATAGGAAATGGTTTAAGAAGCTTATAAGGCTTATAGCATTAATTTTACTTCTAGTAGCAGATGTCGTAATTATTAACCACTTCCTTAACTAGCTTCTTTATTCCTAGGAAGACGTACACTTATTAAACTTATATAAGAGTCTTAACTTAGCTTATATATTCTTTAAGTTAAGACTTATAAACTTATTAGATATACTTTTTTTATTTATCTAAGTTATAAATATACAGTTTCTTTTAATATTAAAGCCTTACTCCTGGTTTAGGCGTACTGTTTACACCTTCTGGTAGCTATTCTAGCTAATAACCGGTTTTATCGTAGTTTAGATACATTAGGCACTCCTTCCCATAGTTTTACACGTGCCTTAAAAAGTCTTTTAAAGGGTATTTATATTTATAAGTGCCTTTTACTAACCTTTTTACTTAAAAGTCCTGTTATTACTAATAAATATTATACTTTATTTATAAGTTTATATAGACGTTAATAATTTATTCTAGCGTCTAGTTATCTGACACTTATAATGTATACTCTAATATATTATTCTTAGCTTTATTAAATATAGTAACGGGGATTAAGATTAGGTTAGTATCCTTATGGTCTTATCTCTGGCTGAGAGTATCAGCTTACTTATTATCTTTTCCTTTAATATGGTGGATCTGGAAGTGGAATAGGGTTATTAATTCTACTTATTATACTTACTATAGGTTAAGTTCCTTCGTTAGGAAGTATTAAAGGTTATTATAATCCAAAAAGACCTAAACTAGTTCTTCTATACTGTTTAGGTACAGTGCCTACTTAGTAAAGTATTAAATAATTACTATCAGTTCCTTATTATAAATTAAATATCGTAAGGCTAGGCTATAAATTCCTTTCGATAAGAAGGTAATTAGGTGGCGTTTCCTATCATTTTAAATTTAGTTAAGTTCTCCACTAATTACGAATTTTAAGGAGTCTGTTTCAACTTAGAAAGGCTTTAAGAAATCAGGGAGGGTTAGGATTGGTGCTGTAATAAAGGCGTACTTAAGACCTTTAAACGCCTTTTACTATCTATCAGTCTACTTAAACGGTTTACCTTCTCCTGTAAGTTTATATAGTGGTTTTACAATCTTTGCAAAATACCTAATAAAATAGCGATAGAAGTTTGTAAAGCCGATAAAGGCTTACAATTCTTTCTAGTTCTTTAATGTAGGCTAATCCCTAATTACTTTTATCTTCTCTAGTTATATTTCGAGTCTTTTAAAGGTTACTTTAAACCTTAAATAGTTTAGTTCCTAAACGTAAAAGTGGCTCTTCTCTAGGTTTACTATTAGCTTTACTTTCTTAAGAGCTATTAGAACCTGTTATATATGTTTTTAATATTCCTTTAAAATTTCGGAATAGATTAAAACGTCGTTTAAATATATAAAGATAAACTTATTAAAAAAGGGGCGGAAAATACTGTCGATTAAGCCTTAAAAGGTCGTAAAGGTATTTATTAATCCTATTAGTATAATACAGTACTGGTAATACCTATTACAGGTTTAAAAGGCTGTCTTATACTTATCTTTTTCCTTTACTTTAACGTAGTTAAATCCTATAGGGAAGTTAAGACTAGAGAACCAGTTCGCCTTAATAATCCACTCTCGCATTTCCATAATAAGTGGTAATAGGTAGCGATTCTTAATTATATCCTTATTTAACGTTCGGTAGTTAACAACTATATATAACTTATTATCTCCCTTCCTTAAGACGAACAGTATTAGGTACCTTATTAGGGACTGGGACTTTATAATAAACCTATTCTTTAGGTTCTTATTAATATACTCTTACAGGGCTTTAGCCTGTTAAGGGTTTAAATGGTAGGGTTGGAAGCTGCAGAGCTTTACTCCTAGCTTTAGTTTAATTTCGTGGTCTTATAGTTTATAGTCTGGTAGTTATAATATCTTTTTTCAGAACAGTGTAAACTTTCTGTACTTTACAGGTACTTTAAATAAATCGACTTTTTTACTTATCTGTGGATTAGCTTCCTGCTTTTCTCCACCTTTTAAATTATTATTTAAGTAGTGTAATAGACCTTTTAATCCTTTAACTGTCTTAATAAACCTAACTTAAACTATACTTAGTTTTAAAGGTTTAGCGTGCTTTTAAGTGCTTTATGTAACTTTAAAGCGGTTTAATGCCTTTTTAGCTTTCTTTAAACAGTAATTATAGTTAGGGGACTTACTAAAGGTGAGGTGGCCACTCCTCTAATTAATTATAAAGTTATACTTTTCCAGCTAAGGTAAACTTAAAATTATATCGTATCTTATAATTAGTATAACGTTAAAGTTTATTTATTATTTATCCCTGTCTACTTTAATTAAGAGTAGTGAGTAGTAGGTAACTTTACTGTTATTATATTAATATAGGCCTTTTTCTCCATTCCGAATAGGAATAACCTTTTTATACTCTTCGTTAGGGAGTTTCCTTTAATTAACTAGTAAGGGGTATATTAGGTTAGAAACACTTCTACTATTAATTATTACTTTTACCCTAAATGGCCTCCCTTTTCTATCTGTTAAGTCGATACTAACGGAATAATACTTATACTCTTTTAATATCTAAATTATAGTAATTATCTATCCTTAAAGTCTTATCTAGCTTAACCTTTAAATGCCTCTCCTTCTTCTTAGGGTTCTTACTAACTAGCAAACTACTGGTTTCCGGCCCTTTTAAAGGGCCCGTAGCCTTTTCTTAATTCCTTTTAGAAAAACAGGTAGCTTTAATAAACTTAATAATTAACCTTTCCTAGATTTTCACGTCTTAGCGTCTAGTTAACTTTAAACAGTATAATGTTCCTAAAGTCCTTAATAAGTCGATAATACACTTTATAAGCTTAAATCGCAGTAATGTCCCTTTACTCTTAAATCTGTTAGTAATCTTCCCACTTTTACCATTCTTTAACTTTTCCGTTAAAATATAATAAGCACGTTATAATTAGGCAGTTATTAAGTACCCCTCCTTACTAGTATATGGTAGGAGCCTAGTTAACTATAGTGACCTTCCGCTTATTATTAGATTCTTTTATTAGGGAGTAGGAGACTTAATAGTAAGCTAGTTTTAACTTTATCCTTATAATAGCGTAGTCCTGTCTCTATGTGCTTAGGAAGTAGTTGTAAAGGGCCTTAAGTCCATAATGCTAGTTAAAAGTGTAGTTATTATATATATAGTTAATCTACAGTATATCTTTATAATTAAGGTGGTTAATATTAACTACAGGTGTTACAGTTATAAAGTATAAAACAGGGGAAGTAATGCCTTATTCTTTTTCTTCTTCTACTTACCTTTATATGCGTTATTTCTCCTAAACCTCTTTTTAAAACTTAGGTAGTAATAACCCAGCTTATTCTTCCACAAAGTGGTTTTCCTTAATAAGTTAATACTTAAGTTAGTTAGCGAAACAAACCCTGTTATAAAGTTATAATCTAATTTCCACTATTTTATCTTTAAATATTACAGTAAGACCTTTAACTTACAGGTCCTCCACTTCATTTATTAACTTTTAATATTTTTCCTTCAGCTTTTAAACTCTCCGCTTATATATTTACTTTATACCTTCTTAAGGGACCCTTAAGGTACTGGTTTAAGACACACCAGCCTTAATACAGGGCAGCTACCTAAGCTATCCTTCTTCTAAGGAGGTAAGGGTGCTGATTTACTTAGTATGTTTAAAGTGTTTAAAAGTCTTAAGGGGCACTGTTAAGAAAAACTTCCGTTTCTCTAGTTTAATTCTCTTAACTTACTCTCTTTCACCTTCTAAGGCTTACTTTACCATTTAAGTAATCTAAAGGGTTAGTTTTTCAACTCCCTTTACTATCTTAGTGATTTTTAAGTCAGGGTCCTTCCTGGACTTCCTTAATTCCTAGGCTTATAAGGTAAGGTTTTCAAAACCTACTACAGCTAACTAGAACATCTCTTCTTAAAGTCGGTCTTCTATAACCTGCATCTTTAACGGTTCTAAGTTTCCACCTTAAAGTCGGTTTATAATAACCTGTACCTCTATAGCTGACTTTTCTAAGACACCTTTAAGGATTAGGTACATTACGTCTTAGGGTTTTTCTTCTTTATCCTCTCCCAGATTACACTTATTTATTTAAGTGCAGTCTTTTTCGTTACTTACTATCTTAATATAAATATCTCTTAAGTTAAACCTAACATACTTTCCTCTTTTTAAGACAGGCTTTTAACCGACCTGTTTCGGTGATAAGCACTATTATACCATATATCCTTTCTTATTACAGTTAAAGTATTAAATCTAAGATAGGTCTTTAAGCTACTTTTACTACTACTGTTATTAAGGTTTGTTACAGTTAGGCTAATTCTGCTAATTCACTATACTAATATCCATTAGCTTAGGGTGGTAACCTGTAATGGTTAACTAACTCCTTTTCTTAAGCTTATTTAACTAGTAAAGGGTCCGTTCCTTCTAGAAGTTCTTTTAATGATAATGGTTATAGTACCGATTATCGGCTTTAATGGCTATCTTAACCAATTCTTAAAGACAGTCTAGCCGATCCTCTTAATAAAGGTTTCCAGTAACGTGTTCCTTTAAACCACTCTAAAACAGCATTATTAGGGCTTTTTAGCTAAGCTTAATCTTTACTATTTCTAGTTTAAAGCGGGTTAAGAACTTAAAGACTGAGGACGTCTGCCTTAAAGCTATAAGGCGTTACTTAACCTGTCTTAAAGCGTTTAGTTCTCTAAACTTAATCTAGAGTTAATTAATAAAAACGTTAAAGTTATCAAAGAGGGCTTACGTCTTAAGGGCTTCTTTACATGCTCTGTCTATAAAGAGGTCGTTAATTATCTTCATATAGGGTTTATACTAGCGAGCGGTTACTTTATCTAGTAGGGCTCTGGCGAACTTAACTTTTCCTTCTTTTTCGAAGAACTGCTTATTATAATAAGTGATATAGCTTTAAAGTTAGGTTATCTAAGACTTTAACTGTGTAAAGTCCCCTTAAAACGTAAAGGTAGGGGGAGTTTTACTCGTTTCTTTTACGATCCCCTAAGGTTGTTATTTTCCAGCTTGATAGTATTAAATTAAACCTGAAGTTTTTCAATAAGGCTAATATGGCTCTTAATGTCTTTAGGGAAAACTTTATTAAGTTCCTTAACCAGTCCCTGCTGGTTAAGGTTTAAGTTTTCAAAGCGTGTAGTTAACTTGTCGATAATAGGGAGCCGAGGCTAAGCTTACGCCTCTTCAATCTCCTTACCTTTTCCGGAGGTTAACATATTAGTAGGGAGGAGGAGGTATCTGGGAATTTAACAAATAGCGTTTGGAACTAAAACGTTAATATCATATTATAACCTGCACTTGATATAGGCCTTAAGAGGACTGGCGTGGGTTAAGACAGAACGTATGGCAGGACGCCAACAGGTAAAGGGCGTTCTGAAGACGGCTTATTAAGCTAGCACTCTTAAACGGGGGGTTTAATGTTACTGTAGGTCGTTATCACTATAATGCACAGAGGTAAGTTTAAATAGTAAGACATAAATAAATAATTGAATATTAGCGTGAGGAACTAGGAGTCCCTTACGGCCATTGTGGTTACGATGATGATTATTTATACTAGCTAACTGAGAGGTACTTTATACCTTGCTTAGCGGGTCTCTGCTCAGTTGTGGACTGAGCACCTTTCCACTAAGCACTCCCTGCTCAGTGACCCTGGAGCTGCTTAGTAGGTAAGCACTCTCGCCAAGACTAAGCAGTCACTAACTGGTCGTAAGGGCTTCGGGTCTTTGCACCCCTGGCCCAGTGCGTAGTACCGTGCGTACTGTCTTCCTGCACTGTTCCTTCGGCGGGGAATCCGTCGGGCCGCCCCGGCCCAAGTGACGGCCTGCAGGGTCGTCACAGTTACAGGCTCGACTAACCTCTGGACCTCATTATTTTCTATTTACAGCGAACTTCTTTTCAAACGTTCAGGCGCTCAGAACTGCGTTCTGAGCACCTGGGGGGTGTGTCGAACTGCAGCGGCAGTTCTTGGCGCTTAGGCATGCAGGCGCCTTACCGCTCCAGGCTTGGCTGGAGCGCAGGGGCCTTGGATCATGTGCTCTCCCCACACACAGGGAGCTTCCATTTGTATATAACTGGGGAGTGCTTCGCACTCCCCTTTTCTACTAAATTAAGTCACTTTGTAACTGCACTTCCGCTACTCCTAAGCCCCTCGTTCCTCAGCTAAAAACGTTCCACAAAGGTTCTCTAGCTGAGCCAGAGAACCAAAGGAGGAAGAATTATATAGTTGTAACCCCTTCAATTCTATAGAATCTAGAGTGTAGCGCTTCTGAAAGGTATACTGTTATTATATGTGCCGATCCCGCGATCCCTCGATTCTGATAATCCGATGCCAAGCCGATCCTAATCCCTCGATCCGATCCAATCTGCATCCAATCTTGGCTGTGTGGGGTACATTTTGGTGCGGGGTTGTTGCCGTTGCGGGGCCATCCGGGGTGCATTTTGCGGGGTCATGTGGGGTGAGTTGGTTGTGGGGGATGCAAGTTGTCATAACATCACGCATTCGGAACATTACAGGACACAATCATTTCTTTTATTGCCAATAGTCTAAGACACAGCGTTCCAAGTGATGGTTGCTTCTTCGGTCGCAATAGAGATGGACCATCCTAACGGCGAAAACTGGAAATCAATGCTGCTTCCTTACGCCTTGTCTAGAGCGCTAGAAACGTCTCACGGTCCGCCTCGTCCTTATCCATACGTTGCTGGCGGTCCATCTTGTACTTCTCCATCTGGTGCTGTCGGAAGCAATACCAAGGAACCACCATAACGATGAAATAAACGACGAGCCTGGAATGCTAGTTACTAAGCAGCGTCGTGCCAGACGTGATGATAAGCTCTTTGTTGGCTTCGCTACAGTTGCACAAAGGATGAGGGTAGCCTTCAAAATGGTTGAGTAGCTTGCGTTGTGATATAACGAACGGAGTAGGTCGGAGAGTAAGGTGTTTGGGACCTGCAGGGCGCGAATTGCCAAGTCAAACAGGGAGCGAATGGACGGGGCATTGCAAATCGTTACATCAGGTACTTAGGGGGTAGGTGGCTTGACCGAGGGGTCTCTGTCGATGGGGTCTCCTGGGTCGACGGGTGGGTTGCTGTCTGCTGGGTCTGCCGTGGGCGGATCAGCTGTCGGCGGGGCGGTGGTATTCGCGTTGGTAGCTATTTGGCAATGGGATGCGACGTGATGGATGGTGCGCGGTTTGTGAGATGTTTGCGCTGAGGTGAGATGCGAGATAGAGAAGGAGATGCGACGTGGAAATGTGCGCTTTTTCAATTGGGGACAATGCTATTTAGGGCGGGCACTGATAGGAAGAGATTCGAGCTGTTTGCTGAAACATAGGGAAATTCTGCACACTGTTACTAATTTTCAAACGGGGTTGAACGTAAAGATTTTAGGAGTGGGGTCTTCATTAATTTACAAGCGGGCAGCAGGTGCCCCAATTTTTACATCTGCAACACCCACAGCTTGCTCTACTGATCCCTCATTCTTTCTACATCCCGCTTTAATCGTTCGTTTTCTGCCGCGAGTTCCTGGTTGCGCTGCTCGGATTCCTTATAGTGCTGCTCGACTTCCTCGAAGCGCTGCGCGAGTTCCTGGATGGTCGTGTCCGCCTCTTGCAGACGTTGGGTTGTCTTCTTGGCTCTTCTCTGCGATGCTTTTTGCTCCTTCTCCCTGGAAAACGACTGTACTCCTCTCGCGCGATCCCGGTTCGCCAACCGTTGCTCGCGTGCCTGCCGCTGCTGGGCTTGTTTTTGCAAGCGCTCTAATTGCTCCTTGCACCTCTTCTTCGCCTCTTGCTGTGCGCGTAGGAAGCGTGTGACCGAAGGGCTGTGCTAGCTAGCCTCCCAACACGCTGTGGTAATCTTAATGCTATCGGCTATGGTTATCTGTATATCGCGCTCTCCACGTCTCTTGGGTTTCATCAAGACATTCTCGAGTCTCATGGGGATTGGGAAGCCGGAACACTGCTAATGATCCGGACTGAGCTTCTGATCCTGCTGTTGCTGACGTATGAGCTGGAGGTGTGCTGTTTTCGGCCGCCGTGTGTTATGCCGCTAGAGCTTAAAGGTGATGTTGCCGAGCTTGGCGTTGCTAATCTTGACGATCAGACCGTATTGCACTCCGTGCTGGGCGTTGTTTGGCGACAAATTTTGAAACCACCATTGGATCGCCTTGCGCGCGTCGGCTAGCGACTGGGTATTGGCAACTTCGAGGACAAAGGAAGGGACGCCATAACCGCCAAGTAGCCGATGCTTTGGCATAATGCCGTCGTCAGCTTCTTTAGCCCCTAGATTACCGTAGTGGGATTCGTAGCGAGTTGATCCAACACGTAACACATCTTTGGTAGGTATTTGCCGCTCAGCAACATTTATCGCTTTAGTCTTCACCACCTCGTGCCATAGCTTGGTCATTTTGACCACGAGGACACCGCTGGCGGCGCCAAAGTAGGGTGACGCGACCGCGACCGTCGAGCAGCGTGTAAAACTCTTCAAAAATCGGAGGCGAAACGCCTGAGAATTTGAGAAAGCTACCTCCGCTGTCTGCACAGAGCTGGAAGCGGCTGAGAAGAGTAGCAGCGGAGAGCCTGTCAGGGCCATTGTCAGGACTGTCGGCCATGGCGATGTCAATTTCGGTCATGCCGATGATGGGGAGCGATGATGGGAGGAGTTTGAGGAGGAGTTTGAGGAGCAGTGTTGACAAGGATTTATACCAGTCTCAATTGGATGCAGCAATTGGATGCGTTGACTTGATGGTCCAGAGTGCGAAAGCTGATCTCACACGGTGTTGAGGGTGGAGTTTTGGTGTGCACAAACAGTAGCTAGAAAGCTCCCGCACGTTGTTGAGGTAGAGTTTTGGCAGAGACAGTAACCAGAAAGCCCCGCACTGTGGTGTAGGGCACAGGGCACAATCACGTGACATTTACAATCCACACGACACAATTCATGCAATTCACGAGCAATTCACACAGGCGTGTTTTGCACAGAAGTTCCAGGAAATCGGAAGTTCATGGCTCCCCCGCGGCCAACTGTCAAATTACGTAATCGCGCCTTGGCGCCACGGAACCGCAACGCGGCCGAGCACTAGAGCTTCGCTTGGCTGAGAAGACCGCTCCCTGAATAGAACACGACTTGACGGCGGCAATTACTGTGTTCTTGGTTGACTGTGTTGAATTCAACACCAGTCTCCGTCCGGGATAGCTCGGAAAGGGGCCCCACGCCAACTGCAACCTAGTTGTGTCGCTGTGGGCCACCGGCCGCATGTTGATATGTGACAGTCGCCTCGGAATGGATCTCAGGGAATCCGTCGATTGAAAAAAGAACCTGTAACGCATTCCTAATGGCTCCTAATGCAGGACGTTTCTTACAAGTGGTGGAATTTTTCTGCAGCTCTGAGATGTCAGCACTATCCAAAATCATGAAGCGATGCGTGATTCGAGAAGATGTCAAGGCAGTAGGCCTCATTGCTGGCCCCGCAACTACCTAAGCATGCCCAATAGTAGACATGGACCCAAAGTATCGCACGCACAGTTCTTGCCAAACATCTCGAATCATTAATAGCTGAGATCCCCTTGATCCTTTCGTTCGCTTCGTCTCCCAATTGCCACCTACCCCACCAAGCAACAACATCAAAACGGTTACGCATTCAGGACGCATTTGTTTGCAGCAACGCCAGTATGTTTGGGTCTTCCCGGGGACGATGGCGGACCTCTACCGGGCGTGGAAGAGGTGGTTTCCAACGCAGAGGCGGCAAAAATGTCGCAGCAGCCCCATGTCGGTGGTTCACCCGCCCAGGCTCTTGTCGGTACGGTGAGAACTGCAAATACTCACATGATCTGACCGAGGGAGAAAATGCCTGGGCAAGTCCACCACTCAAAGCACCATTTGACACCGAAGAATCAGATGAAGAAAGACTACGATACTATGACTGGAAATCCTTGGTCAGGGAGGATCCGTCACCCCTCCGATATAACGCCACCCCTAGCCTTGCACTAGTCAATCTATGGTCCGCAGGTGTCAAGGTTCTCGATGGCGAGGCTCGAGAGTGGCATCAGATGCTTGTTCAGGATCTGGTGGCCTTGGACGCAAAATCCGAAAGAGCAGGGTACGGAGACCGTTACCTGAGCCTGACATTGCGAACGAAGCCGGATGCCAAGGACGACTTCACCTTGCGGCTGATCCAAGATTTCCTTCGCGTTATCACCCACCCTTCCCTCCTGGATTGTCTGTCGATCGAGACTCGTGTCGGAACTCTGTATAGCGTGGTCAGCGGCGCTAATGGGGAGCGTGCCGTCTCATTCTTCATGGGTATTTGCACCGGTCTTGTGAAACAGCAACTTTGCCACCAGGCTCCGGAGAGGTCAGGTCAGTGTCTGGAAGGAATGCTCGACACCCTATCCGAGCTTCTGCGTCGTGAGAGGCGTGCGTCCATCCATCCGGACCTACCTACCCTTCTTCATCATATGGACGAGGTCGTTGACACTCTTGAGGCTGGCGATGCACCGGAAAGCCATTCCTCTCAGCCCAGAAGGGAGAAAATGATCCGCCTTCGCAGGGCAGTTGATCTGTCGACCAGCCGCTTGGCCCCCAGCGGAGAAGAGGAAAACACAGACATTCTCATGACAAACCCTTTTAAAGGCGACGGACAGGTCTTTCCTGTGGAGCTCGATCCTCCAGGGGGGCGTTACGACAATGACCACTACGACATAACGGAGATCAAGATATTACCGACTCCCCAAGAGATCTCCAGCGCCGATCCTAACTATCTGCCATCCACGGATTGCCGCCAGCCACATTTTCTCCACGATCCTGTTCAGCGGTACCTCGATACGCACTTCAGACTCCTGCGGCATGATATTTTCGGGCCCCTCAAGGATATCTTGGGTGATTTGATGTTATCTATGGAACACGGCACCTTTCTCCCTTCACTTCAGAGACGAGAGATGAGCGCGCACGTTTATCCCGATGCCTCCATTGCGCACATCGCTCTTGACCCCAAAACGAGGCTTCGAAGCCCATGTTTCTTTCACTCCTCCCCCTCAGCTCAAACAAAAGTCTGCCGCTGAAAAGCGGCGCTGGTGGGAGAACTCAAAGAGACTGGAACAGGGCGGCTTGGTCTGTCTGGTCTTCTTGGACGGGGAACAGGCGGCGCCGTTGCTCCTCATCGTTACCAACAAATGCACAGATCCTTCCCAAGAGCACGGCTCCTCCCTCGTATCGCAGACGCGCAAACCAACCATCAGCACGAAGCTGGCAACATTGTCCCGGGCCGACCTCCAGCGGTTGATCCGGGTTTACCAAAGGAGGCTGGATGGGATACTCGTCGACCTCCCGGGCCTCATTCCCGCCACATTTGTGCCCATTCTCGAAAACCTGCAGCGGATGGCCGTTGCGGGGGAGATCCCTTTCCGAGAATGGATCGTTCCAGACAGCGGCAAGGTCGATGAGGATCACGGGGGTCGGAGTCTAGCGCCGCCGCGGTATGCGCGCAAGGACGGTTTCTCATTTTCGCTGGAATCGATCGTATCCGGCGCGGCAGGTGATGGTGGCGGCACCTTGTCTATCAGCCCGTGGACTTCTCCAGACGACATGGCGCTTATCGACGCCATGGAGGGCCAAACCGGGCTGGATCGCGGTCAATGCCAGGCCATGGTAGCAGCCCTCACTCGCGAGTTCGCTCTTATTCAAGGACCCCCGGGGACCGGAAAGTCGTACCTTGGCGTAAAGCTGCTTCGGGTGCTGCTTGGCTGCAAGAAAGAGGCGAGCCTTGGCCCGATCATCATCATGTAAGTTTGTCCCTGTAGCATCTTGTTCTCTTTAAGCGTACCTACCCTAACCTGGCATATTAAAAAAAAAAAACCAGCTGCTACACGAACCATGCTCTTGACCAATTTCTCAAGCACCTGCTCGACGTCGGCATAACCAAAATCATCCGCATCGGCGGACAGAGCCGGCTGCCTGAGCTAGATGGCTTGAACCTCCGGGCTGTTAGTGCGAATGTTCCCAAGACGGGGTATGAACGCTACAAGCTTGGGAGCACCCATGGGGATCTGGAAGAACACATGAAACGGATGGGGGGCATGCTGGCGCCGTTGCACAAAATCCGGGGTGGCTCATTCACAGAGCTGATCAGCAGGTTCCTCAAGCAAGAATACCCGGCTATCTACTATCAGTTCGATAGGACCGATGCCGATGGATTCACGAGGGTTGGCGGGGACCCGCTGACCAGTTGGGCCCGACCTACATGGAGAGGCAATGAAGAGACGACTCCGGGGGAGGGGACAAGCCGCCAACAACATGATGATATGGAGGCTCTAATCGCAAAGGCTAGCCAAGATGTCGACTCGTTGGCGCCGCTGGAACGCCAGGCGTTGATGGACAGCTGGATCAAGGAGATTCGGGTGAGCGACACGGACCGGCTTTTTGAGGAAATGTGCGACGCCGAGAACCTCCGTGAGAGCCTGAACTCGGTTCATGATGAGGTGAACCGCCGGACGCTGCTCACCGCCGACGTCATCGGCATCACCACTACCGGGCTAGCCCGAGATATTGCAACTCTGCAGAAGCTCCGCTCCAAGATTGTCATATGCGAGGAGGCGGCCGAGGTGCTGGAAGCCCACATGATCTCGGCCCTCATGCCCGGGGTCGAGCACTTGATACAGATCGGCGACCACCAGCAGCTCCGGCCGCAGATCAGCAACTACTCGCTAAGTGCGGAGACGCCGACGGGAGTGCTCTACCAGGTCGACAGAAGCCAGTTTGAGAGGCTCGCCGTCGGTCAGCCGGGAATATCCACCATGCCCGTAGCCCAGCTGAACGTGCAGCGTCGCATGCGTCCGCAGATAGCGAGGCTGATCCGGGACACCATGTACGCTACCCTACAGGACCACCCATCCGTCCAGAGTCTCCCTCGCGTAGTTGGTATGCTTGAGAATGTGTTCTGGCTGCATCACGACAACACCGAGGACACGTCCACCGACGATGGCCGTCTGCGGTCGCACACCAACACGTGGGAGGTAGAGATGACCACGTCGCTCATCCGCCACCTGGTGCGGCAGGGAGTATACAAGAGCACCGACATTGCCGTCCTGACGCCTTACACCGGCCAGCTGCAAAAGCTACGGACGGCCCTGAGCAACGAATTCGAGATCTCGCTCAGCGACCGGGATGCCGAGACGCTGGTCAGAGAAGGTTTTGGGGTAATGCTGGGCAAGGACGATGCCATACGACCAAAGCTTCGCAGAGGGCAGCTGATAGACTCGCTGCGTCTGGCCACGGTGGACAACTTCCAGGGCGAAGAGGCCAAGATCGTCGTCGTGTCGCTTGTCCGGAGCAACAAGGAGCGGAAGGTGGGATTCCTGCGGACCAAGAACCGCATCAACGTCTTGCTCAGCCGCGCTCAGCTAGGGCTCTACCTCATCGGCAACACGGATACCTATGCCCAAGTCCCGATGTGGGCGGATGTACAGCGACAGCTCGCAGATGCCGGCGCTGTAGGGGATGCCTTCGGGTTGTGCTGCCCACGCCACAACGAGACACCGATGCGATGTGCCAAGCCCGAAGATTTCTTGCGCCAGAGCCCCGAAGGCGGCTGTCATCTCCCCTGCAACTGGCGGCTGGACGCCTGCGGGCACCGTTGTCACGCCACATGCCACTCGGAGTCGCTCCACTCTGCTTTTATCTGCCTCGAGCCATGTCCTCGCATCCGCCTCACCTGTGCTCACATGTGCCCGAAGCTCTGCGGCGAGCCCTGTGATGATTGCCAGACGGCGGTGGAAAATGTGGAGCTCCCGTGCGGGCACCGCCTGGACAGCGTACCCTGCCACCGAGCCCAGGAACGGGAAAAGATCACTTGCCCAGTCTTGGTCGACAAGAAAGTTCCTCGTTGTGGTCATGTCATCACCGCCCATTGCTGGCAAGATGTGGGCTCGGAGAGCTTCGCATGCACCGCACCGTGCACCGCTGTGCTCGAGTGTGGCCATATGTGCGCCGGCCATTGCGGTAGCTGCAGATCGCAGCAGCGGGCCCAGGATGGCGGCACCGGCCTGCAGCACCAGCTATGCAGGCAGCAGTGTGTTCGGCCGCGGAACACGTGCGGCCATGCATGCGGTGGGCGTTGCCACGCAGGCCAGACCTGTCCTCCATGTGAGGCGCGCTGCGAGGTGAGTTGGGTACCAAATTTCGTGACAACGCGTACTGACAAAACACACCCCAATGCAAGGTCCAATGCCCTCATTCAAGCTGCTCCCTGCCATGCTATCGACCCTGCGCCCCCTGCATCGAGATGTGTGTGTGGTCTTGCGAGCACCAAGGGGCATGCTCGATGCCGTGTGCTGCACCGTGCAACCGGCTGCCCTGTAACGAGAGATGCAAGAAAACACTTTCTTGTGGTCACCGGTGTCCAGGGATCTGCGGCGAAATCTGCCCGGAGGAGTACTGCCAGCAGTGTGGCGCAAGGGCTGATGATAGGGTCGACCTGCTCGAGTTGAGGTCATACAGGCACATTGACCTCGACGTGACACCCATCGTCGTCATCAACTGCGGCCACTTCTTCACAGCAGAATCCCTCGATGGCCTAGCGTCCATGGGGAGCGTCTACCGGGTTGATAGCGCCGGCCATTACACCGGCGTTCTAGAGCCATCCGCCGTTCTCACCGTGCCTTGCTGTCCGGACTGCAAGCGGCCAATTCGGCAGTTTGCTACAAGGCGGTTCAACCGGGTGGTCAACATGGCCGTCATGGACGAGACGGCCAAAAAGTTTCTCATCCATGGGCTAACCGAGCTGGTGAAGCTTCAAGAGCAGGTCAGCGTGGCTGAGGACACAAACTCTCTCTCCCAGCCTGATTCGGAAATCTTGTGGGGTTGGCGCCAAAACTTTGCCCTGCTAGCTAGCAGTGATGATGATGATCGGCGAGCACCCGGATGGAGGAGGACCACCTCGCTTACCCAATCAACGACGGCACCCTTCCCTGTTAGATTACGCCGCGAAAACCAGGCGGCGGCATGGGAGACACTGTTGAGGCAGGTCGCCAAGTTCTGTGGCGATATGAAAACGGAGCAGCACCCATCCAAGAAACTCTTTGATGCCATCGTCAAGGCCAAGGAGCGCAACCCTCTCGATGCCCGCCTCGCTGAGCTGCGACTCGACGGGGCTGTCGAACCAACCATGGTTCCAGTGCCCGACAATCGGATCGTCCTCGGCGGGCGCCAGCTGCGATTGAGAATACAGATGGCCATGCTTCGCGACCAGCTCCTTTCCCTAGACTGGACGCCAGCGCTCGAAAAGCAGCAGCAGGCTACTAGGCTCGCAGCTGCCGGCATACTGAAGAGCTGCCAGGGCCTGATCGACGAAAGCCTCGCGAGCCATCTCCCGAGGCTGGCGGTCCAAGGCAGCATTGGATACGCGCGCGTCGCCAGAGCGATCCGGTCCTCCAGTGTCGCCCGCGCCACCGACGTGGACGACCCCAACCAGTCTCTTGCAGGCTACGCAGACACGGCCAGGGACCTCCTCGCGCAAGCGGAGGCCCTGTGCAAGGAGCCGCTTGCCGATGCGGAGACGCTCCGCGCCGACATCGAAGAGGCGCGACAGCTGCTCAGTACACCATGGTATGAGCCAGTCACCGCGAGAGAGCTGGACGCCATCAAGTCCGCCATGGTAGGCTGTCCCCAGGGCATTGCGACGCACGCGGGCCACTGGTACAAGTGCCAAAACGGACATGTAGTAAGTTGAGTCCTATCGATCATAGAGGCCCTCCTAGGGGAGAGAACTTAGATCTGTGCTGATGACGGATTAACCTGGTAGTATGCGGTCGGTGGCTGTGGTATGCCTGTCGAACTTGGAACATGCCCAGAATGCGGTCTCAGCATTGGCGGAAGAGGGTATTCACTAGCGGCTAGAATGCGCCGAGCGGGTGAAATGGAAGACATCTAGGAGGGAACGAGGAAGCGTCCTTCAGGAATGCCAAGGTAAAGGGAATATAAGATGGGTGCCCACTTCTATCTCCAACTATATCGACCATCCTACGAGTGAAGAAGACTTTGGCCAGCCGTTCATGACCTGGAGGCCAGCCAAGCCGGAGGCCGAGACGATACAAGGGACAGCGACGTACCCTGTAGCTCCCCAGTCCTCAAAGAAGTGCAATATTTGTCATGATAGTTGGATTATAACCCCCACGCCCTTGTCCCGCGCCCAAATACGCGACACCGACAATTCCCCCCCGTGCGCGGCCCCTCTCACGCGGCACAGATCCTCATCCGCGGCGCTAGTCTGATCGATACGGAACACCGGAGACCCGACCACGCCGCCCCGGTAGCCCGGGGATCCACGCCTCATGCCCCTAGTTCGGCTTGTTCGCCTTGCACAGCCCCTAAAAGCACCACGCCTGCATCTGTCACGAGCTTGACAGTGCTATTATTTAGGCTATGCAGTGGCCACGGATAGGACCACCTTAGCTTAGAAAGAAGCAAGGAAAGCTTAGAGCAGATCAGCTACATCTCACTCCAGCTTAGGATTATAAACAAAAAAGAAAATTTCGTATGCCTAGAGACGTCTAATAAACCGCGTCATATATCTGTTTTTCTACGCTAATTACATTTATATCCCTCTAATCGGAGGACTAGTAGTCTGGGAGTCGGCCTTCTAAGCCGACTAAGACGTTCTGTGAGTGTGGTTCTTTTTATGGTTTCTTCCCTGTTACGTCGCCGTACCAGTTCACCAAGTTCCAACCTCTACACCTTCAGCAGTAATCGATGTGAACTATTCTTTCATTTTTAGGATACTAATATATCTAAGGCAGGCTGGTTTAGAATCTATCTCAGTATAAATTGTAGCTTAAGGTATTATCTAATAAGAAAATCTGTACGAGAACTCCACTACACTACAAACCTAGTAGCTTTAAAAACGTAATAATAGGACAGTACCACATTCCTTAACGTGATTAAACCACAAGGCACACCACAATCTTCACTTCTCTAACAAAACAGGGCTACCCTACACGTAAGTTAAGCCCGATTCATTAGGTCTTCTATACACGGTGCTCACCTTCTGCAGCTTACGGTGACAGGTTGGCTTCATGGCAGAATTTATTTACACTTTATATGTAAAGCTGCGCGATGTAATGTCACTAGCAGTATTTTCAACTTATACTTAACGACCTAATTACCTAGGATTTTTAATACGAGATACATATCATGTTACATAACATAAAATATCAAGCGGCCAGATACGAGTCTTGACCCTATATTCTTTTTCTCCGCAGGAGGGGGTTTGGGCGCGCATACTACGCAATATGAGTTGGGCGTTGGACCAGTTGGGCGCTGGGACCAGTTAGGCGTGTGGGTGAGCTTGCCTCCGGCTCTTTTCTTAATTAATAAAAGCAACTTGAACGCTTGAAACCTATACTAAACTGTGGAACACAAAACAGAGCGGTTTTCTGGCCGTTCGGCAAAAAAGTTATGGAACTGCTTAACTAGATAAAAAGGAGAGGGTGGCAGAGAGCCAGTAATATAGTGGTGGAAGGTGGCAAGTCACGTGGCCAACCAGGTAACCATATTGTATCACATAAACACAATCTTTTTATTGAAATTCAGGATACTTTCTGCATGTTTTTAGTTGTTTCTACTCTTTGAATTTCAAGCTTGAAAGTGGGAAAATGGCACAGGCAGTCCCTCTTCCGCCGCTCGGCAACAGGCCCCGAATAATCCGCCTCGTCCATCTCCTCCCGTCCAGCATAAAATAGAGCTCTATCTGCATCTCACTCTAAACCGTCTCCCTAAACAGTACACTAGTTTTCGAGGCACTCTCGTACACGTAGGGCCCCGACATCCTCACAAACTGCATCACTTGTAACGGACTCTAACTCTTCATACGTCGAACCTCTTCTCAGCGCTACGGCAGCTACAGTACCGTGCCAAGCCGCGCGTACTCTAGATCGACGCCCTATGTATCGACCAAGCTAGCAACGATAAGAAAAGCACACAGATCCCGCTTAGAGGTGCTATCTACAGCGGTGCTACCTATATACTCGTCTGGCTTAGGGACGTAGCTGACGATAATACCCCAGCCATGGCAATGGTGCATAAGCTCAGCAAGATCCGCCATAATGATCTCGAAAAGGACGATAACTGGAAACTACTGTTCCGCAAGCCCCCGCAAAGCGTATCCAGGCGCCTAAACGACTGGTTTAACGAATTTGTCGACGACAACTCTGACCTATACGAGTTTACCGATTCCGAACCAGATGACAGCAGCCGGGGCGTCCTGGGTGCAGTGGCTACAGCGGCTGTAGCCGCCCCAGGCATAGCAGGAAATGTGGCAGGAAACTTAGGGACCGCAGCAGTAAGTTTCTTCCTTAGGCTCTTCGCATCGGACGATCCTAAGCCTAGGTCACCCGAATACGAACACGGTACTAGCCCTAGCTACAATGCGGACTCGGATGAATCATGTGTAGTTTAACGTAACCGGCTTACAGACGTGTACCTGCCGCCACACGGTCACCGGGCATAGAGTGCGCTCCGGGCGCTGATCTGCCAGCCGTGTTTCTCGCGAATCTGGGTTGTCCAGGAGGTGGCGCTCGCTTAGCAGGCCGTGGTCATGTGTGGTCGAGACGAGCTCAAATGGAAAGTCATCTACCGAGGCTATGGAGTCAGCTAGGTTTCCCATCGAGGCAGGCAGCCGCACTTAGATGAGTATCATGGGTATCGGCAGGGTGACTACTGCGGTGCAGGAGGCGGAGGATGCCGATAAAAAGCTTAGGCTGACGGCCCTACTGTCAATGACAATACACATTAATGCAACGGATTCCAGAGACAAGATCTACAACCTGCTTAGTCTACTAGAGGGAGAGCCACCCATCAAAGCCAACTACAACATTTCCACGGAAACGCTTTATAGGGACGTGACCAGATTCCTCATTATAGAGGACTCCTCCCTTGTCATACTGCTCTCAATTAGCACGGAGAGGACGCTAGCAACCTTACCCTCGTGGGTCCCAGACTTGAGCGTTCCGAGTAACATTTAGGCGACAGGTGAGTTCTTCGGCGACAGGTGAGTTCTTCGATACTAAGTACCTAGATAATTAAAGAGGAGAAGACGGAACGTAGATCGACTTTTCCAAAGTTATTATAAAAGATACAGGCGACCCGAATAAACTTGCGCTCGGCGCCTGGAGACTCGACACTCTGGCCCGAATCGGCAATACGGTGGAACCAGGTTTAAAGTCGGACGTAACGCAATATATTGAAGCGGCGGTGAAGAGCTAGCTAAAAATTGTCACGGCAGAGGGACCGCAGATCAAGTCCCTCGAGCAGGATGAAACCGTATTCGAGGCACTCTAACGCACTATAATGGCGAAAGATTACGGGGAAAGGGACGAGCAGCCTGAAGTGAATAGGCTTTGCTTTACGGAGTGGCTCCGGCGGTTAAGGTTGGATGCGGGAATAGCAGAGATCGGTTTCCCTGCCCAAGGAAAGGAAGGACTGGTAAGCTCGAGGGAGCTCGGCCGGTTTTTGAGAGAGGCGACATAGATATGCGCTAGCCAGGAGCTCTTCGCAGCAAAAACGGGATGGCTGTGTCTCGTGCCGGCAGGAGCGAAGGCAGGCGACCGGCTAGTCGTCTTCCACAGCTATCCGACACCTTTTGCAGTAAGGAAGAGGGAGGGTTCCAGTTACTATTTTCTGGTTAAGCTGTGCTACGTCTACAGGTTTCGTCCTAAGGATGTGCGGGCAGCTGAGACAGAGTTTATTATTTTACAGTAATAAATACAACAAAGGGTGCGCTACGGCAACCAATCGACCTCTAACTGTACACTTTCTCTACCGGGATTATAACCATGATTGTATTGCTCGTTCGGCTCTCTGGCTCTGCCAGAGAACCTTTCTTATAGTTGTAAATAGTGGCAAGCCGTGTGGCAAAGCCACGCGGCTTCAATTGCGAGTCTGTGGCAATGGTTTACAAATCTGTTGTTCTGGTGGTTTCCAGACTCTTCTTTCTGGGCTAGAACCCCTTTCTATCTGACACTAATAGATGCCTTCTTACTACACCCTTCAGGGGTACATCGTTCTAACACGTGGCTACGTGGGCTGAGCTAGGCCTAAGTCTCTGGGCTTCGATCCGGGGGTGAATGTGAATAGCGACGTAGTTCAATAGACGTGCTCAAATTGGGATGATACCTAAGTCAATTGCCAGGTGTTTCCTGTAGTTGATTGAGGCCAGCCAATGTGAATCGCAACTTCCTAGTGACTCTGGATGTAAAATCACAACCTACTGGAGGGGTGACTGGGAGATCTCCAAGTATATCAGCCCCGACGATATGTTCCATTTCTGCTTCAACCTTCATCATCACCCACATTCTCAACACCTACAAGAATGTAGCCAGCCATACAATGCAGACTGCGCAGCCCTAGCTCAGGCAAGCATCGTACCCCTTATCTCCTGCCTCCCAAGATACCGAGTGGGAGACAAGCTGACCCATCCAGCCCGACAAGACACTCACCTTCAGTCCTTACACTCTTCGGGAACATCAAAGCAGTCAAGGTCTCAGGTCAACCAAGTCTGGAAACCCACAAGTTGAGATAAGGTATTCCAAACACCGCCAAGTCGCACCCCCCTTTCCGCAGTTGGAATAGCCTCCAATCCTTCGACAACACGCCGCAGAGCGGCCGAGACTAACGGGACGCACCTTTGTCATCCAGCCCAACCAATCACCATCACCAGGTCAGGTGGGGGTACCTTTGCTAACCCAGTCATTAGGGCTGAGATCAGGGGCTCCCGACGTTTCAGACGCACGCGGGAGCCGCAGTGTGAGACCGTCCATAAACTTGGCTTCCCCCCTTGACGTTGATCGCATCCGGGACCCGGATGCCATTGATTGCTGCATGCACGTACACCGCTTGCTTCCTGTGTACCAAGTTCTAATTTTCTGACAGTGTGACACTGGAAATACTTACCAATGCAAGACGCTATGAAAGACTCAGCGGGATAGCTGGTTGCGGTAACACGCCATCTACCTTCTTCTCCATCTCCAACGCCAATAGTTTCCATCGTCATGACAATTAGACAACAAACATGCAAGAATTAAGCCCATCTCCTAACCCCTCTAGCTCCTGAAGTAAGAAGCCGTCAAGTTCCCTCCCATGCCCGCCCACTTCAGCCCCTTCCAGCTCAAGTCATTCGACACAGTCCACACCGTCTGGTTCAACTCCCCATTAGTGCCCAGCACAAACAAGCCTACCGTCTCCGGATTCGTCGTCAAGTTGAACGCCAGCGGCGCGCTGTTGCCAAACACGCCCAGATCCTCCCAATCCAGCGACCATTTCCCCCCCTGCAACACCCGATGCTGCAGCGTATCACGCGTGCTCAGCGCAATGACATCCACCCGTCCCGACTTCGTGACCACCGCCGACGGCACGCTCTGGAATGACCCCCCCAGATTCACTAGCGGCGAATGCCCGTCTTGCTTGTTCCACGCGCCGTAGTACATCGCGCCATCGACGCCAATCCCGAAGAAATCCAACCGGGTGTTCGCAGACGCCAGCATCACCGGGTCGCTCTGGAAGCCCTTGAAGGAGCTCCCGCTGTCGAGGGTGAAAATCGGCGTCCAGGACGTCTTGTCGCTGTACGACGAGTACTTCGCGTTCTTGCCAGTGCCGTCGTAGATCATCAGGTCGTGGCCAAAGTCATCAGCCCGACATGCCACGGCCGGGCGGCCCTTGCTCGTCGGATCGGCCTTCCAGTCCGCCGACAGCTGCCACGAGGGCGACAGGTCCGGCGCCCAGTACACGCTCTTGTAGGTGTCGAAGAAGTTGTGCGCGACAACGCCCTTATCATCCACGGCGCCCCAGAGGTCGAGGCGCTGGCCCCCCACGGCGCAGAGCGTCACGGCGCTGGTCAGCCGGCCGCCGAGGTCCTTCCAGGAGGTGTTCCATGTGGAGTCGGGGATGGTGAAGGTCTGCGTGCGGGCGGCGTGGTCGGGGTCGGCGACGGCGACGACGGAGACGCGGGTGGAGGCGTTCCAGGTCACGGCGTGGGGTTGGCTGAGGAAGGGTCCGCCGTGGAGATTCTGCCATTTCTGGGTCTGGGGCCAGGGGGCGATGGACTTGGCGCTGGCGGTGTTGTACCAGATGTTGTTGTCGACGCCGCGGGCGAAGACCATGAGCTCGTCGGCGGCCTGGACGGCGCTGAGGATCTGGGGGCAGACGGTGTCGCGGCAGACGCTCCGGAGGCCGTTGGTGGAGTTGGCGTTGGGAGATGCCGAGCCCGGTGAGCTGCCGCCGCTGTTGGCGCTTGATGAGCCGGTGTTGTTGGAGCTTGATCTGGGAGGGTGTTAGGCATGGTAAGCAAGTTGGGATCAAGGGGATACGGGTCTTACGCGGAGTTCCGTGAAACGACAACCCCGACAACGGCGCCTATTATCGCGACGACGACGACGCCGGCGACAATCGCAGACACTATCCAGCAGCGTCGCGAGAATCTCTTCTTCTCCTGCGGGAGGTCGTCGGGCAAGGCCTGGTGGTCGGAGGGATAGTGCCCGCCCGCCTCGTGATACTTTGGTGGTAATGGCGGAGCGTTGTGGCTGTTGTTGGCATTGTCGGAGTATCCCTTGGGCTGTACCACTTCGGGGTATGACCTCGAGTGCTTATCGTAGACCTCGGGGTATGCCGAGTCCTTGTTGACGACCTCGAGTCCGTCATGGCGGTCGCTCAGCTGCAAGCCCGAGTAATCCGGCGTGTTGTAGGCCATGATTGCGCGGCTACAAGACGTCAACAACTCAGGATGCCCTGACTGGCGGTTGAGTCTGTCGGGGGTTGTTGCATCGACCTTGAGTTTCTCTCTCCGCGCGACATTTGCAGGAAGAACGAGCGTGCACGGTGCCAGGCTGGTGGGCCGGCGCCGTACAAGTAAGGTCGCAGTGAAACCGAATTGGCACCTGGAGGATTCAGGGGAGCCCAGGGGAGAGCCCAGGAGAACGTCCGTGGGGGCTTGGCCGCAGGGCTGTAAGCCCGCGAGATTAGCGAGCTAGAGAAGAACTAGGGCTTCGCTTCATCGTTCCAAAATGCTGGGACAGGGGCTTCAAATAGAACTAACCACTCAGCCACCCGCAACGCCTTCGCGATCCACCGGCCCTTATCCTGCGACGTACACAAGCCAATGCTCACCTCACGTAACGAGTTTGGCTGTCGTCTGCACGTCCGTAGTGTGCGGAAGCCCGCAGCTGATCGCCGGGACCCGTAAATGAACACCACAGTTATCATCACACCCACTTCTGTGTGCCGGGCAGTTCCCTGCACGCATCGTCAGCTGCGAAAACACATCTCGGTTTATCGGCAATGGCTGTCGGGACAGTGGGATAGCCAAAAGCTCACAGCAATAATAGAATAAAACCCACCCGAACTACTAGTAGCCAGTGGGGTCGGCGCACTACGGCTCATCGGTCCGCCCTGTCGACGTGTTAGCGCAAATTGTCATAATCCTTCGCTCTGCTGGTAGCTCCTCTCAGGAAAAGGGTTTTCCGAGCCCCTGTCGATATGCTTGGCCTTGGCTCGGCCATACTTGGTGATATCTTTCGGGGCACAGACAGCATCGCCGGCAGGCAAACAACCGAACGCTTGAAACCCACCTCAGTTTCCCGTGGCACGAAACGATGGAGCCACGGGCCAATGGGAAGGCAGACAAGCCATGCTCCGTGCGGCAGGACATTGGATGCATCTTGAGTCTTCAAATGGAAGTGTGTTCCCGTGCGATTGCAGAGTGACAGCACTCGCTGTTTTCTCGAAAGAACTTCAGGAGTCGACAGGCAACATCCTTTCACATACGACCATACCCACTGGAGAACTCGGGATCCCGTCTGCTCTCCCATAGATAAGCCAGTGAGGGCCAGACTAGTAGTTGGGTCGGTGACGACCAGCGAATCCCTGGTGTTGTATGTCTTTTTGGTGTTTTCTTTTTGTTCATCTCGTGGCCGGTGAAGTCGAGTTGAGCCCGCGGAGATTCAGCATTCTCTCACTTTTGTCTTGTGCGCAACAAGCGACGGGGTCTGCGAAAGAACTGCAGGACAAAAGGGGCTGTCGTCGGGGGAGGTGGATGCGGTTGGGACACAGAAATGAAGCGCATCAATTAAACATCGCCAGCAGCTGTAGCGGCCGTCGTTTGCTCGACCCACTTCTTGAAAGACAACTGAAGGTCAACAAACCACCAGAGCTGAGACGCGTCACAAAGACAAATCCCAAGCGCTGTGGGCGGCGGCAGCACTAGCTGCAAACCCCCACCTTGCGCCCAGACCTTACGCCGTGCGGGAGAGGGATGAGGCGATTCCACTTCCGTGGCCACCGCGTTCCTGTCAAGATCCAGACGCCGTCATGTACTGGATGCGCGTCGGATTGTGCGGTGGTGCGACGGCAAAGTCCGCGCAGCGATGGATTGATGAAGGCGGACAGATCGTCTGAACACCCAGCCGGGCCGCAACGTGTCCCGCCGTCCCTCTGTCAACATTGACCCCACACTGCCTCCCCACCTTGCCATCAATTCCCCGCATCATCTCGCATGAACCCCAAATCCCCAACAACTGAGACGACGGACCGGTCAAAAATGATCGAAAATGGAAGTGCGGAACATGACTCCGGAGGACAACACAACGGTTTTGCAAGCGCACTTTGCAGACGCATGAAATATGGCCATGGAGCTCAATCTTCCTGTCGCGTTTGCTCTTCTTTCTCTCCTGTTCATCTGCTTTCCCTCCATTGCTTGGGTTGACTCTGTTTGCTGCCTCCTCGCCCCTGATTGATCCGATCGAGACGTACCGCCATCATGAGACTTGAATCGTGGATATCGGCAGTATGCCTGGCGTCCACAGTAGCCGCCGTCGGCCCCACGATCCCTGGCAAGCCGGCGCGCCCAAAGGGCAAGATGGAGAAGCTGGCCAACTTCAAATGGACCAACCCATTCCAGGACAGCCAGATCGAAAAGTTCGATGCGCTCTGCTCCGCTGAGAAGACATTCAAGGTCAAGGAATATCTTCTGGACGACCTCTCGGAGGCGCCGCCGCTCGGGCTTGAGCTGTACCAGACGGCGCTCAAGGCCGTTTTCGCTGACCGCCAGTACCCTGGCAGCTGGGACGGCATCGACCCGCACGGATATGATCGCAATCTGTTGCAGATGGAATATGCCGACGTGCCCATCAAGGTGCGCGAGTGGATTGAGGAGCAGGAGCGCAGCAAGGGAGAAGGCAAGGGCCTGTTTGCTGTCTACCAAAAACCCGCCGAAGGTACCAAGGCTGCCGCCACGGTGAAGGTCCCGGAGTTGGCGATCCCAGCCGAGCTGCGGGCTTTGGACGCAAAGAAAACCGTCATTTTTGCGCCGGGCGCCATCTATTCGTCGCTGCCATTGTGGGTCGCGGAGGGGTCTGATTGCGCCGGTAAGTGGACCATGAGTTTCCAAGACAGGCGGAAAGATGGAAAGATGCTGACAACCAAACAGATCTCCTCTCCGAGATTGAGAAGTACAGCCCGAACTTGGTCGACGGCGGTGTTGTCGCGTACCCCGTCGATAAGACCTTCGCAAGAAGATCGATCGGTATGAGGGACGCAGAGTTCACAATCAAGGCTCAGGTTCTGAAGGCGAAGGCGGAGACGGCAGAAGCCAAGGCAGACGCCAAGGTGGCTGAGGAGCCAACAAAGTTGGAGGAAGCTGCAAAGGAGACAAAGGACGAGCTATAGTGCTTCCAAATAAACGCTGTCGGACCAAATAAAACACACCCTGTAAACATACACACATACACACACACACACAAAACTGTACAGTATCCCTTTTGTCGCCTTCTTGAATATACTTTCTTCCAATCCAGGCTCCCTCCATCCCTGACCGTTGCCGTGGCTGATGAGATTGTTCTGCAATCATGCCACGACTGCTTGGTGGTCAGGTAGGCCACTGGAAAGTACTACCCGGTCTGGCGACCCCTGCACTCGTCCCAACGGTCAAACGGATGCTCGCCGCGACGGGAACCTGCATACATCCACATCATTCTTTCAAACCCCCACTCAACACAAATTGACATGACGACAGGTTCCAGCAGTGCGATGACTACCAAATTGTGGGCATTTTTGGCTCACCAGCGCTTGATTGGTCTGCGGTAGGCGGGCGGCGCCAGCGAAGGGTCCCGAAAGATGATGTCTCAGGTTTTTGCAGCTCCCAGATGCCATTTTCTTTGTGGTGAGCTGCCAGCACAAAACATGGTTCTCCGCCGTGATCCCACAGCGGCCTTGCACCCCCATCCTTCCTTGACAGCACCTGGTTGACTGGCAAAATTCGGTGACACAGAACTCGCTGGAAGATCATAAGTAGGTATGAAGGCCGCCTGGTACCCTCGCTGAGACGTGGAAACAATCAACCTCGTTTTCTCGAAACACTATCGCTTCCAAATTCTACACCCCTGTCTTTGGCCGTATCTGTGCTCTCAACTCAAACATCATGTCGGACGAGGAGTACGACGCCGATCTCGCTGCCGAGATCGTGGCCCTTGCCAAAGACCGCGCGGTCTCCAGAGTCAACCAGAAACAGCAGGCCGCTGATCGTGAGATAGAGGCGCCATGGACAACCATCAAATCAAGCTGGCTCGAGTTTGAAAAGTCCAGACAAATGATCATCAATGCCGTGACGACTGGGAGTCGTGTTATCGACCAAAACACTGCGAGAATCCTGGAGTCCACCCTCAAAGAAATGGCGCCTTCCATCTTCAGAGAGATGTTCACATTCCTTCGCGAAAGGCTCGGTGAACCCTCTTTATCTGAAGGACAACAACACCTTACCCCTCCTCCCTCCACTACCTTCCTGGCTCCAACAGCGGATATGGGCATGACCTTGACCCCGTTCGGGGATCCAAGGCAGACTCCCGAGAGTCAGGTGTCGCCGGCATCGGACGCCGGAGAGCTTGAAGAGAGCCGCGAAAGCAGCGGGAGTACTGCCAAACCCCCAAACAGGAATCGCTTTGTAGTAACTATGACGCCTCACTCTTTTGTCTCATCTGTTTGTCTAGTAACTTACAGTCTGTTTGCATCATAGTCCAAGCGATCCGCTGAAAATGCGTGCCTCAGGCCTCCAAGTACACCGTCAAAGAGGCAAAAGACTGCCAACCACGGTCCGGGTAATGAACGGCGTATCGGACTGAGAAATCCTGAGGGCGTACCCGCTGAAAAGGTGGGAGGGAAGGAATATATTCTCGCCTACCCCGACTGCGGCCCCGGATGGTATGTGGTGCGATGCGCTGCGGGACGGTCCGAGCAGCCCATTGTATTCACAACTCACCCATTTGAACCCCATCCAGCGCCAGGCCCGGGAAACAAAAATGCGTGGGATCACTTTGGAGAGACTGCTAGATGCCATGAATTCGCAATGGTCAATTCCCGTAATGAGCTGATGCATTTATATGCCTATCGAGGTTTGTTACCAGTCTAAAATCACCACTCTGGACATGACAGCTTACGGTTCGATGCAGTGACCGGAGATATCACGGAAGACTGGGTCGAAAAGTCGAATTCATTTTTAGCAGCGGATCAAGACAGGAAGAAGAGGGAGTCCGAAAAGCAAATAGTCCATACGCAGTCCCAGTCAACCCGACGAGCCGGCGAGGGTCTGGTAGATAGCAGGCAGTAATATTAGCTGTGTGTCAATCGGCGACTCGGTGTTCTTTTCTCAGTGGAATTGTGATCGGATGACCATGTTGGGGATTGTCGGGAAGGAAGGAACCGCCAGGAGACGCCATTCCTGGTCCAACAGTTGAAGGGCCAATGCAGTATTTTAGGCGGGCGGCTGGAGAGCAGCCGGGAGCTTCGAACCATCCGTCTGCTATCAGCGTAGCCACGTATTGTCTCATCATTGCCCCACCCGCTGCCTCCAATGTCCCCTTTGCCCCAGAGAGAGCAAAATAAACAGATCCACGACCCAGGAGTAAACCACTCCACTCTTAATATCCATGGATTCTGAGTGTCTCTGCTCAATAGGTACCACACCAAGACGCTCGAGAGCGATGTTCCAAAGCACGCGGTTCCCTCCCACTACAGGAGTGGAGAAATACCCTAGCTGGTACGGGTGCCTCTCCCCAAGGCCTATAAGGTTCAAAAACTGCGGGAACCTCATGGTATCCGACATCGGGTGGCATAGACCGGAAGAAACAGGCGATTTCCAGCTCACCAACGATGGCTTACGCATCAGTCTCCACGTCTTGGAATTTATGGAGCCGGATTTCAAGCTAGTTGTGTTCAATGTCAGCCATGAAGAAACAATAGGAATGCTCGCTGTCTGCATGCAGCCATTACTGAGCCGGGGGCCTGACCACCTGGCGCGTTCGAGGATCCCGAATCGATTGCTGTCGATTCCGGGGAACTGGACGGTCGGGTCGGAAGCTCAGACAGTTTATCTACATCACGAGCGCGATCCGAATAAACCTGAAAGAAGCAAAGGACATATCGTCTACAATATCTCAGATATCTTTAGGATGGCTGGTAAACTGCAGCTGACTCATGACTGCAGATGCCCAACTTCATGTCCACGGAAAATCCGCCGAACCTTGGCCTTCTTCCGGTATACTCCTGTCAATATGCCCGATTCAATTTCCGAGACCAAACCAAACCGAGGGGATGGCGGCCGAGGGAAAGCGGCACGTACGGTCCGATTCACGGTTTAAATTCATTTTCTGACCAAGATCCCAGCCCCTCGGCCCTGGCAAGGAGCAGGAACTTATCTCTCTCCCTCCAAAGAGTCCATTCGCACGCTCTACCAGAATGGGTCGTTCGGACAATTTACGTTTCTATCGCCAATCTAAAATGGACGCCGAGAAAAGAGATGACATGGAAGCCGAGTGTTGGCAAGTGGCACTGAAAATAACCATTGATGCTAAATTTGAGTTTGGAATCGGCTTTCTGGCAAAAGATGGCACAGCTCATCAGATGAAGATTATACCAGTCATACTTGCTACCGGTGAGAAAGATCTTTACACGGATGCAACCCATTCGCACAGGAGCAGGGCAATCAAGATCACGTCTGAGACTGGACACGGAACCATATATCGCTGCAGAGAATCTCGAAAGGGACGTAGAGACCTCGTATGAGACTGATCTCTCCTCCTCCTATAACGAGATGGTACAATAAGCGATGTCTGGGAACGACAAGCACGGAATCGATGATTTGTTTCTTTGCTGTACTTAGAGATACCGGGAGCAGTAAGACTGATGGGCCCAAGTTTTCTCGTTGTCAGGCTCGTAATGTCAACTCATTGCCTTACGCAGTGTGGCAGGCAGGCGGACAAAAAAAAGTAGACGGAGCAAAAAGATGGTAGTCTCTCCCGCCGGGAATTGAACCCGGGTCCCGAGCGAAGTCGTTGGTTGACAAGCTCATATACTGACCACTATACTACGGAAGAAGTGTGGATGTTAACATCCACTGTAGCGATTGGGAGCTTGGCGCGGTAATTGGGCTTATACTGCAGGATGAAGTGGGGCCAGAGCGCAACAAGGCTCACATGGGGGGATGTTTCCATATCTGGCATCTTTTTCTTGTCATATTTGTTCTCGAGGTTTCGTTGCCGTCGAAAATGAAAGCCTGCAATCATTGGTGCACTGAAAAGGACCCTCGCCTGGGAATGGGTGAACCCGGGCTTCCAGAAAAGCCCGGAAGCTCATCGGTCTCTCAACCGTGTCCAAATCCAAGCATCCTGGGAAAATAGTGCATAGGGTTAGGGTTCTTACTCGCTCCCTCCCAACTTCCTCAACTCCCTCAACACCAAATCAAGCAGCCTCCAAGACAGCTTATGACTTCTCACTGTCCGTCAATGAGTTTTAGTCCTTATCTACGAAGTATTAACATCGGGAATCGCTTTGCGCTTGCACTCGTGGGGGCAACGGCGTGGGCAGCGGGGATCCTTGGTGTGTTCAGCTCGCACGCCATTTTCGGTTGGCTGACGACAGGAAACAGCAAGGGGGCACAAACACTACTCCTCTGTGCCTGCCCTTCAGCTCCATCGTCGCACCTCCCAACCCCAAACTCCACCTCGTTACCCTCTACTCGAAATGGAGAAGCAGGGATGAAAAGCTTCGAATCGGCAATTTGGTTCATATTCCACCGGTCATACAGTTTGTGTACATCGACAAACGCGAGCTCTTTCACGCCCATCCTCCGCGACGATTCTTGACCGCCAACTTCCCGCGACCCTTTCTGCCGTCCGTTTGCCCAAGACCCCGACAACACCGTTTCTCAAGACTTCCTCTGCATCGCCGCAGTTCTATGAGCCCACGAAAAGAGGAACGCCAATAATGCGAAGGAACTCGATGCCGCGAACGCGATAAACAATGCATCACCATACAACGCCCTCACCCTTGCCTGGATGTCCAATGGGAGATCGTGGATCGCGAATACGGACCTCCTCAGTTTCTCGATAAGCTGAGCAAGATGCATGTCAGAAAATCCGATTCAACGCCCTGACACCGCCACACGACTCGAACGTACCTCGTCTGTTGCGTCTGGGCCCAGCGTCTCGGGGAGCCTCGCCATCAACACATTCTGGACAATGGATGCCGTCACAGTCACACCGTAGATGGTTCCCATGGATCGAATGAGGTATACTGTGGACGTGGCCACGGCTTGTTCTAGGAGAGGTGAGTTTCTGTCCGCGTCTGGGGGTGGAGTTCCCTTACCTCTGTGCTCGAACAAGGAGACGAAGCTAAACAGCACACTCGGGTTCGTTAGGCCAAGTCCGAGGTTCGCTGGCAAAAGATACACGAATTCCTTCCATCGGCTTCCCGACGTTCCCATCGTACAAGCGAGCACGTTCCCGAGAAGGATCAAGGCGGTACCGATCCGCACATTGTGGGACAAGCGATACCCCCCGTGCATCATGGAACCCGCAATGACTCCGCCCACTGGAGTTGCCAACGCCGGAACCATGAGCCGCAACCCAGCGGCAGACGGCGAATCTCCATGAACGGCTTGGAAATACAAGGGTACCATAAACATATACTGAGAGACGGGGTCAGTTAAAGTCCGAGAGTTCCAACTCGGCGGGACACTTACAGCATACGAAGACATGCCGGTGAAGACATTTGTCAGTTGAATGGCAGTGGGCTGCCATCCCTTCAGCATTCTCAGCGGGATCATCGGTAGCGCCTTGGTGTGGGCCTCGACGAAGATAAAGCCGAACAGCAAGAACGTGCTCCCGACCAAAAACGTAACAACAGGGATACTGTCCCACGAAAACTCGTTGCCGCCGAGACTCAGACCGAGCAGCTGGACGACGAGCCCGACAACAAGGAGGGTTGCCCCTGACAAGTCGACATGCCGAAGGGCCGACCGGAACCTGTTCTTTGGATGCAGCTTCGTCACAGTGTGTTCTGGATTTTCCAACACGTGGTAGCCCACAATGAGAGCAAGGATGGAGACTGGAACCTGGAGCAGGAAGCACCACCTCCAGCCGATGGTGTCGGCGATTGCTCCCCCGAGAGATGCCCCGAGGACGGCACCGAAGCCAACGAGAATGTTCTGCATTGCTTGGTACATGCCTCTCTGCTTGAAGGGGATCATATCGGAGTTGATGACGGTTGCTGTCAGGCACGTTTAGTTTGGTTCTTGGAAACCGCGGCATCAAGGAATAGCACTTACCCATGGTGATGAGTCCGCCGCCGCCAAAGCCTGTCAATGCACGCATCATAACCAGTTGCAACATGGTTTGTGCGGCGGAACAGCCGAAACACCCGGTCATGAAGGTTATTGTCGACACGAAGAAGCATATCCTCCTGCCAAACATGTCGGAGAATCGACCATACAATGGCTGGAAGGCGGTGCTGGTGATCAAATACGATGTTGTCAGCCAAGCAGCGTTGTTGGCTGCGTCAAAGGAGGAGCTAATGTCTGCATAGGTCGAGGCGGTTATTGTCCCGTCGAATCCCGACAAGAAGACGTTGGCCCAGAGGGCTATCCCATATCACCATCGTCAGTGATAATCCTGCGCCTCGAATAACAGGGGGTTCGATGCAGCAGCTCACCGGTCTCTATCCACCAGAATCCAGCAGACGGTCTCCAAGAGTCCTCATGGAGAGGCTCTGGGAACGTCACATAAGCTGGCTTGGTCTGTTGACATCCCAGGAGCGGGGCCGATTCGTCGGCGTCGAGTTGAGGTGAGATGGAATCATTCCCTGTGTCCGGTCTTATTTCGTTGCCAGCCATTTTAGTGTGCGAATGGGGTCAAGATGGCTCAATTGGCTTTCCGCTTGGTTCAGGGGAGTCTTCTTAATCCCAACAGTGTTCTTGCCACCTGATGTAGAAGGGTTTTCTTACACTGGGTGGCGAACTGTGGGTTACGATGAGGGGGTGCCGAGTGGTCATCCCCAGTGACATTGAACCTCAGGCCCCCAAGACAGGCGCGAACTGCAGACCCCCAATAGGGTAAGCCGCTGTAACTGTCAATTCCCAAGCCGCAATGGTGCATGCGCTGTGGGTCTTTTGCTGCCGCTTTGTGGGAGGCAAGTCAGCCGACACCGGAAAGCGCCGTTTCTTTTCTCAATGGGCCTGACTGCTCATTTTTCCCAAAACCCCCTTCGCAAATGTCAACGTACATGGCCATCGAAAGGTAGGCAAGCAGCATTTGTTTTGCAGAGACATCACCCCCCACGCAAGACCGTCATCGGGAGCAACGCTCACCTTGCCATCCGATGCAGATATTGCACTCTAGCCTCGATGGGGGGTTGCGCTCCGTGCATCTGCCTTATCGCAGTGAGCACCGCAGAAAAACGTGCAGAATCACGCGGGGTAGAGAGGAGATGAAGAAAAAAGGCCGATTATTGGCCACTGTTTCACATCACTTCCACTTCAAGGTGGTTTCACGGCATCAACCAAGTTACCTGATGCAGGTCTGATTCGCCCGATATGGGAATAGCCTCATCGGCGAACGCCTGCCGCCCTTTCTCTAGGCTTTCTTGTGTCGAGATCCCTGTTGTTCCGATCTTCACTCTTCCCACACTCTTCTGCTCCATCGTGGCTCCCCGCTGCTGAGCCCCCGATGCCGGATTTCTTATTGCAACTTCGCGCTTGCCGAGGGACCGTCTGTTTCCCTGCCTGGCTTCCGCGTCGCTTGCATGCATGTCATGGGACCGATGGATCTAGTGCTGTGGACTGTCCTCTGCTTCTATTCTCCCTGATAGGCTCCTGATTTCGATGCTCCCTTTTCACGGACGTGAAGGGATGGTCGCGTGTGACGGACGAGGGTCGGCCTCAGGCAAGGGTGTGGTGATGCAGGCGAGGGGCTGAATGCTAAGGACCGGCGTGCTCATGCTCCTTGGCGGAAACCCCGCCGGCCGTTGGCTGCGGCAGGCCCGCTGTCATATGCACCGGCATACCGTCCGAGCCGAAACGGTCTAGACGCCCACATCCGGATGGGGCATCAAGAGGTTACCACCAATCATACAGGGGATAATTACATAAGACCGAGACCCTGAATTCACCAAGTTGGACATTACGTGAGGCTGCGGGAGTTTACTCTGGCTATATACAACGTCGCCTTACGTGTGCGCGCGAATTGTGCCGGCGTTGCGGCCCTATGCAGGTATCGCGCGTTCTTGATCCGCATCTTAGCTCCATTACCCCACGCCTGAGGGCCAGACCTCGGACTTTGTTTATTGCCCGCTAGGAAGATGCATCCTTCCCCAGGCCTAGCATGTTTACGGCAGCGTTGAGGGCGGATTTGAACCTCACTTCTCCGGATCCACCGCGGCAGCACTCGTCGTCCCATGTTCTCCCTTTGCTGTCCTCTTTCTCAATCCCCCGTCGCTGTGCTCGGAATTCGCGTCGCCTAACGACCGCCCCACAGCATCGTGGGTCGCGTCATACTGAGCCAGCTCGGCCACGGGCACCTTGATGAGCTTGTGGCTCTGCGCGCCGTCCTCAAACTGCACCACTCCCTGGCGGATGCGATAGCCTCTCAAGCGAGGGATAGCCGAGACCCAGAGCCAGTAGTAAACGCCGCAACCCAGGACGCTATTATCACAATCAGTCTCTCCAACACAAAATAAAGGGTAACTGATGGTAGAAACTCACATCCCAATCCCAGTCACCACATACGTAGCATACCAGAAACTCACATGCCCCGCGAATATCCCCCCGTCAGGCGGATACCACGGCATGATGAGCAAGTAGATGTTGACCACAATGCAGAAGATGATGACCGGATGCCAAGCATGGAACGCCGCGCGCCCCAGACCCAGACGCTTGCGCCGGTGGCGCACGAGGTACAGACCCACGGCCATGGCGAGGTTGAAGAAGGCTTCGGGGTAGATCTTCAGGTCGACGATGAAGTTGAAGGCGTCGCCGGCTGGGGGGGCAAGGATCATGACCAGGGTTAGGGACCATTTGGTTAGGTAGGGCCCGAGGGGGGTCCCGAAGGGGCGGGTGGAGGCCCAGAAGCGCGGGAAGGGGAGGACGCCTTGTCTAAATGGGGAGGGAGGGGGGGTTAGATAGGTACGAGCTTGACGAGGGGGTGTGTTGTCTTGTGGATGTGGCATAGAAAGGGAGAACTAACCGCCCACATTCCCTTATCAACCTCGAGGTGCCAAGAAGCACAGCAATCAGGTTCCCGAAAGAGCTGAGCGCGATGAGGAAATTGAGACCCTTGACGGCGTTGCTGGAGCCGAAGACGGCGGTGAAGAAAAGACTTGCGGCAATTTGCTTGGATGCGCGGATGTCGGCCTTGGGCACCGCGGAGAAGTAGGCGATGTTGGCGAAGACGTAGAGTAGTGCGACGATGAAGAGGGAGAGGAAGCCGTTGCGACGAAGTTGCTTGACGGGGTTCTGGGAGGGAGGGAGGAGGGTGTTAGTTGCTGGGAGGGGGAAAGGGGATACGGGGAAAGGAGGTAGGGAGAATAAGGGGGAGAGTGGAAAGAGGGGCGTACCTTGACTTCGTTGACGACGTTGAAGGCGTTCTCGAAGCCGGCGTAGGAGAAGATGATCTTGTAGAGCGCGTTGGTGAGGCCGTAGGGGGTGGCTTTGCCTTCGAAGGCGTTGACGAAGTTGGCTTGTGGGTTTGGTACCCGCGGGACGTGGCCGCCGAGGACAACGAGGCCAGTCAGAGAGATGAAGACAAGGGTGAGAACTTTGACAATTCCGATGCCGTTTGAGAAGCGGTAGGACCATTTGGTGCTGAATGCCACGACTTTATGGTGTTAGTTGGTGCTGTTCAGGTGTTGCTGACCTGCCGTTGACTTACCCAGAACTGCTACGGTGTATGCGGCGACAGCAACGCCCTTGAGCTCCCAGGGGGTCGGGGAGTGCCCGTTGATTCGGAAGAGATATTGGGAACATACTTTCGACGCATGGCATTAGCCCTCCTAGAGAGTAAGATTTTTGCAGACGTGGTACTCACCAATGGCATTGCCACTGCTGAACGACAGCGCAACAGACAGGAAGGCAAATGCGGTCGGGAAGAGCCACTTTGGTCTTGGGTAGGCTTGCTCAAGGTAGACGACTTCAGAGCCGGACCGGTTGGGGAAGTAGGCGGCATATTCAAGATATACAGACAAGCTTGCAATGGAGGTCAGGAACCCGATGAACCAGTAAATCATAGACAGCCCGACAGAGCCGGTGCCGTTGAGGATTCCAGATGCTGCAGATCATACCTCCCCTGTCAATAACTGATGCTACTCATACGACCCATTCCAGGCATACGGAGGGATACCCACGCGTCGAGTACACGCCAGTACCAATCATCTTGCTGATATTCAGAAAGATGATGGTGACTGGGCCAACCGAGTATCCCAGGGGCGAGGAGGTCTCGACGGGAGCGCCCGACGCCTCCTGGTAAGAAGGGGGCGAGTCATTGCCGCCCTTCTCGAGAGTGTACTTGAGGCTTCCGTCAGAGACCTCGCCGGCATCGAGTGACTCGCGAGGGGGTGTGGCGTTGTTGCTGCCCCCGCTGTCGCCCTGGAGCGAGCTGAAGGGCTGCCGCCAGTTGAACGACACCATGGTGGTGGCAGTGGTGATGTAAGCCGGTTTTTATCGTCGCTTTAGGCTCGTGGGTCTGCCGCACTAGGCCCGACAGAATGGGTCCCGGGTTGGGGATGGGGGCGGGGAAGACGGGGAGTGGATCACGGAGGACGGACACTTGTCCATCCATATATACTCAGTTGCACAGCATGGATGAGGTAACCCCAGATCCCGGATTTCTTGTGAAGACCCCCAAACTTTGGTACCACTGGCGCGAGCCGTTCGCCGGCGCAGGGGAGGTGGCGTGCGTGCTCTGGAAACAGTGTTGCGTTGGCGGCACGTTCCCATCGACATGCCGCCGCCGCCAAGGGTGGACAAGCAGGCTTCCATTATTACCCTAAGGTGTCATGGTGAAGACCATGAATCTTGTAGATGGGATTTTCTTATCAGTTGCCCTCTTATCGGCACGTTGTAATGGCCAGCGATATGGAACGCCGTCCGCGGAGCACTGCCGTCTCACAGCCAAGAGCCCAAGCCATCCAAAAGACGTTGCAATTCCAGCAATGGCTGGGGTTCTGAATCCCTGCCAGAACTGAGCCACGGGCAAAGCTGGGATTGATACGAGCTCTTCCCCTTTCAGGCAGGTTCTTAATGCGCCGGGACGGTTGCTCATTGCCCGCCCGAATAACGCCATCGAAGGAGCAAAGCGGTTGGCTGGGGGAGCATGGACCTTGCTACGATATTGTCGATTTGGTACTGATCGTCATTTCAGGTCTCTAAGGTGCCAGTGATGAATGGCACTCCGTCAAATGCCACTGCGTCAACCCCCGCGCTTTTTTTGCCGCATTTATCGTCCGAGTGGAAGGTACGATGGCCCTCGATGCCGAGTTCGTCAGCCAATCACGAGTGTGTTCTATGCCAAGCCTCGTGGTATGCGATCGGGGGCTCGATCGTTTGCTGAGAAGGCGCGGGGTTCGTCGGTGAAACTCTCGCTGCAGCTCAACGTCGTGCGTGTCACATTGTTGCGGTCCTAAGTCAACATTGTCAAGAATGGCCGAAGTTATAAACAGTAACAGCGCAAGGCCAAGTCTCCCGCCACTCTTCGCCTCCTCTTACGGCCGCGCAAAGGTCGCTACTATGCACGCAGATTTGAAGAAAAAAGACACCGAGACATCCCGGAATGCACGCTCGGCTCCTGGAAGCGTCGGGTATATGCTTCCTCGGACAGCCAGCATGCATCAACATCAACCCGCTTATCCCACGACCAACATGAAGCGCAAAAGATGCTATCAAACTCAGTAACTGCCGCTGCCCCCCTTGAGACCGTTGTCTGTATCCCCTTTGCTGGCACTCCTGATTCTCGGCTCCAGCGGAAACACGGACTTCTCCGGCGTCACGCCATCAAACAACTGACGCCAGCGCTGTTGCAATGCTTCCGGTGTCTTCCATGCGTGTTCTGGGTCGCGGAGCCACAGCCGTACGAGGTGGCGTCTGAAGATTGAAGCAGTCAGTCATCCGTACTCGCAGCTCAGAAAAGAATGAAGGGAGGATGGGGGAGCGAAACTTACTGCTTCTCCTCTGAGTCTTGGAAGCCGCCGCGAGCGTGGAAGATGCTGAGGTTGTTGACGTACTGGATGTCGCCGCGGTGGAAGTCGAGCGAAGCAGCGTACTTTTCCGCTGTGAAGTGCAGAGCGTCCAGCGCTTCTGCTTGAGCCTCCGTGATAGGTGGAATATCTGCCGAGCGCGGAAGACCCCAGTACCCGGTGAAACTTCGGCGAGCGTATTGGATGATAAGGCGCTCCGGATCGGTTGCTGTGGCGGGTTGATGGTGCAGGAGAGGGATGAGCGTATAGGGTTTGTCGAGCCTGCCAAACCTGGGAGCACCTTGGGTCTCAGTTGTGTCACTTACAAGGAGAACGGATGCAAAAACTCACCCGTCGGCAGCCCACGGCTCGGAAAGGGTTCGAATCAGGTCCGGCCGCGTCGCTGCCAGCTCGTTGTACACCTTCCAGCTGCTGGAGAGGTAGCTCTGCCCGCCTTGCGCTGCCTCTCCAAGAGCGAACAGCGCAATAACATCCCCGATGTCGGTGTGGAAGACTTGTTGCTCTGCGGTGTATGCAGGGGCACCGATCTCAGTCGAGTCAACGCGGGATGTGAGATCTTTGATATGGGCGAGCACCACATCGGCTGGCTGACCATTATGGTGATGGTCCTGGCGGGCGCGGATTGGGGCGACGTGGGCGGAGATGCCGGCATATATGATGATGTTCTCTTCGCGGGTGTGGAGATGGACAGGTACACCCTGGACTACCTTGAAGCCATGGCCGTTGTGGATCTCGTCCGAGATCTCCCGCAACTTTCCATGAAGATTCGGCAGCGGGAACGTCTCTTGCGTGATGTAGCCCAGGGGTTGATTGGTTTCTGGGTATTGATATCAGCGGGACAGTCCTCGCAGTAACAGGTGGTGGAAGGGTAATCTCACTCTTGAAATGCGCAAGTGCGGCCTCAATCTCACGCAGGTCATCATCGGACAGTCGGTAATTCCAATCGTACCGCTCAAAGAGGTCATTCCCGTCCCAGACGAGCTTGGATTTGAGCTCTGCGGGATATCCGACCGGCAGTGTGGATTCGAGCGTCTCGGTTTCTCGCCTACGCTTAATCCTCTCGAGGTACTTATCGTGGTCGGGAGCGTAGCCGATGTCTGGCTGTCCGGGTGGGCCCGGCCGAGTCGAAGGTGTCGGGACCACCGTTGGTGCCATAGCTTCCGGAGGCAAATTGCTACCCTGGTACACAGACAGAAGTGGGTAAGGTGGGCGGGGGGGGGTATATTACTTGACAGAAACGAGCACGTGGTGCGCCTGCTTCCCATGTGTGTGGCAAGACGGGATACTCATTCAAGGACGCGCTAATGCATTTTATAAGAGGAGTTTGCCACCATCCGAGACGAGACCCGAAGGATCGGGCCGCGACGGCGGTTATGACGTGCTGGATGGTGGAAGGCATTAGTGATATCACGAGGCGGGGAAGCTGTCTGTTTTGCGACTGCTCCCCCTCTCGTTTGGGATGTCGCAATTGTTGGGCAAAATACGCCATCCCCTGGTCCTAAAGGAGCATGTTGCTCGGTGGTTGATGCCGCGCTTAGCGCGTTGAGGAGTGTTTATTTGTCGTTTGGACTCTCTTGAATCCCCGATTTTGAACTCAGGAGTTGGCAACCAAGACTTCTGGTTCGCCAGTTTTCGATGTCTGCGAAACTTTGTTTTTCCCGTCCCATTGTTGGGCACGCAGTACTATCACGAGGGCCACTAAGAACAGGATGCCACAAGGCGTAATAATCACGAAGAAGTTGACATTATTACTGCAGTAGAGTTACCTAACTTCACCACCTATGCCTCACGTTCACAAGTACCTTCCGCACGGCAGTACTACCCTACGGGCAACCAATCGGCCTCGACCCGGGGCCAGATATACCTTTCGGCCGTCATCCGGCATATGCTGTCTACCTGGAATCAAGATGCTCGGCTGAGTCTGCGGGTACGCGACGGGATGATAAACGTCTTGATCGGCATCATGGTCCCCGAGCTTGACACATTGAGCCGCGCTTACGGCGGGGGAGAGGCAATGGCGGAAGAGGCTAGATATGTACATGGAAGATGCGATGCCTCTTGGCTGAAACAGCCTGGTTGACTGAGACGAATTTGGGCATATATGTTTTCCTATTTACCTTACTTAACAAGTAATATCTTAGGGATGTATCGGTTAGGTACCTTAGTAGCTTACTAATCTATGCTAGGGAGATACTGAAATACTAGGTAGTTAAGTGAGGATGGCAACTGTAAGTTTACAATGGATATCCAACTATCGCCCCAGTGCTCGTCTTGACGGCCGCTCATTGTAGTCTCAGCTCCCTTATATTTTCCTGCTCCACCGCGAGGACAGCCTCCGCATCGCAACCTTCGACGTAGGCCTCTTCAATGACCCGATAATACTCGGTAGATGCGTCACTTTGCTTTCCAGCCTCCGCTCCTGCCCGTTGCACCGACCGTAGCAACACTCCAGAGAGACACGACACAAGATACGCGACACAGTCTCCCGCGTCGGCGGCAGCAGGGACAAGTGCCAGTCGACCCAGCGATGTCGCCGCGATTCTTCGAGCCATTGTACGCTTGTCCGCAGTGTTGAAGAAGGCTTGAGTGGGTTCTGGAGAGCCCGATTTTCGGTACTTCACGTAATCCTCCCTGGAGAAATCCAGTATTGCGAAGAACTCGTGTGCTGGTTTGTTTCCATGTTGGCCCGTCAGCAGGGCCCATTCAGTGTCGATATGACCCTCGTCGGTCGGTTTGGTTTCAGCGCGCAGCGATCTGACCGTCTCAAAAAATCCCTCCATCCCAGAGTCTGTACTGAGCGTAGGGAGGCCGTAAGAGAGACGACGGAACTGCGTCTCAGCGGTCTTAACGATGGTCTCTCTAATTATGCCCCTGACCACAAGAATGCGGTCGCTTTCCATGTGAAAGGGGGGAGGGTCACACACGGGAAGTGGTATTTGCTCAGGGGAGCCTATGCCATGACTGCCCGATAGAGGTACTGTCATCTTGATCAGGGTCCAGTCTGGCACCCACGACGGTAAGCCGGATAGATGATCCCTCGCCAGCTCCTTGCGCAGTAGCTTATCCTCCTCAGCACTGTCGTACACAGCGCACTGAGACAGTATTGCTAGGCTGTTTAGTTTGCGCATGAAGTGAAGGGCAACTCTCGTGTACAGCTCCGCTGTGTCGAGAGAATAGTCTGGCTCGCAGGGCCATTCTTCTTTCTCCAGCAGGTTCAACAGAGCAAAGATCTTGTCCCTCGGGTCGGTAGCAAGTCGCAGTCTCGCCGTGTTCCGGAGCGCATACCAGAGGCTTCTTTTGGCGGGTGACTCTCGCATCTCAAAGAGTGTGTTTGCTACCGAACCCAAAAGCTTTATGTACAGCGTGAGCGGCAGTCGTGGCGATATTGTGCGAATCCGAGTTTTCTCAAATTGAAGGAGATCGCTCGCAATGATTACTTGACTCCACGGTCGAATCTCGTTTCCGCACATGACGATGGACTCGGAGAGGTTTGCAAAGTACGCCTCTTGCAGCACCCACATCCTCCTCCACCAGGGGAGGCCGAAGAGTGTGCAAAGCGGCCGCCAAATCAAGCCGTTGACGACGTCCGAGTCCGACAATCCACCCGAGGACGCGACTTTGGCGGCAAAGTCGTCCACATCTCCTGTCTCGCAGAGCATATCGACGTGCGCGAAGGCTAAGTCGCTATCCTCGAATGCGCGACCCAGCCAGATGACAACCCGGGATGCGCGCTGATACACGTAATGCATCTGCGGAACGTGCATGTTCTTCTCGTCGATGTCATCCTGATTGATGCAGATGGCATCGATCCACAGGATTCGAGGCCGATCCTCGTAGCGCAGGGCCAGGAGCGCGGCGTAGAGATTGCCTCCGAGGAGACACACGCGACCGTTGACTGCGACTGGGCCTTTGTGGGTGGGGCTGCCCCAAGTGTAAGAAAGGGCTTCAAAACGGTCCACGCCGTGGGCATCGCAGTCGGCCTTGCTCTGCAGGAGCTTGCCGGACAATTGTGCGGTTGGCGGTCCCGGCAACAGGACGAACATGCGCAGCCATATGCCCTCAGGGGTGATGATGTTCTGGTAAACTGTCGGATCCATGGCAAAGAGATGATACCGGATTTTGTCGGTGTTGAGGCATTAGCTAGGTGGATCTCCGGAGTGGTTGTGGACGTTTGGATGCCGGCCTGAGACTTTCTGCAGCTCCAGGCAGCCATCCGTATCGGCGCCGGTTACTAAGAAAAGCGACCTCGAGAAGGTGCTGCGGGGTGCCTCCGAACAATGACACCTCAACCACCACAGGAGTTGAGACGGATTCCATCAACCCATACACTACAGCCAGCCATGGCAATAACCATAACCACCGCTCCGCACAGAGCCAACACGATCCCCCCAAACGGCGGTGCCAGCCACGCGCGAGAAATTCTCAACGTTGTCGCTCCATGCCAAGACCCGAGCATCAACGCGAAGCGGACCGTGATCCACTCCTCCTTCGGGGCCGATCTTCCTCCCGTCCTGCACCCTAGCCCAAACGGCTTCGTCCATGCCGTGATCAGCGCATTCAACCACCACCACCACCTGACCATTCGCCCAGATGACATATGGCTGGCCATCATCACCCAGCTGTCGTTCTTTATGCATCAGATGGAGCGTAAGGCGCACACACCTTCAACGACAACAACAACCTCGCCATCTCAATCCGCAGAATCATCCCAGGCCCCTCGCGGCGCGGCAATAACGTCATCGAAGCGGAAAAACACGCTGGTAGCCAGATACCGCGTTGGCGATCGCTTCTCCCTCGACTTCGCAAACTTCCCTGAAGACATTGCTCTCACCATCAACGCAACGGGCCAACGTTCGCTCCCCGAGTTCCGCGCCTGGCTGACACCTAGTTTCAGTACCACGACAAGAGACGACGTCGTCGCCGCTCTCGCGGTTATGATGGGCACTCTGCAGGCGAGGTTTCAATATGCGTGCTGGTTCCGCTGCGGCATCCCCTCTGTCACCGTGCTCGGGGAGAAGCAGGATTACGAGGATATCCTAGCGAGGGTCCAGACCATCAAGAACGGCGGGTATGGGGGCGAAGCTATGGAGTTCGGCCACATGGTTTCGGTGGTGTTGAGCGGGTTCTTGTTGACGTTTGAAGATCCGGAGGGAGATGAGTCAAGGTCGTTCATGAGGCAAATGATATGGAACGCGGGCCGTGGCTTCGAGGGCAATGACTGCGTCGGAGATGCGGGTGATGGCGCAACCCCGGAGAAGAGAGGGTGGTATAACGGTTGGATCACGACCTTCTGCTATTGGGACGAGACTGGAACGGTACAGCTGCGCTGGGACGAGGAGACAGGTTTCCCCGAGATGAACGGAATGAGCGTGCCAGGAGGGTTCACGCGAGTGCCGATAGCCCTTGAGGATCGAGAGGGAATTGTGGAGGCCGAACTGCTAGGTGGTTCGGTGGGAATTTTGTGTTCGAGCAGTCGGACCATCTCGGCCGAGACAGATGACGAGGGAAATCCAGTCATTGGGCTTGACACAGTCCAACCGCAGATCGGGTGGGTCATGTACGAAGAGGGGATAGACGAAGCCGCACAGGGTCTTGTTGATCCCGCTCCCGAGGGCGTCACCCGGGTGTTCCATGTTGACAGAGATTCCAGTCAATAGAGATTGGTCTGCCGTGTTGACATTCTCAGTGGGCAGTTGGCGGTCCGGGTACAGTGGTGCCAGTTTGTTTCGTCTCTCCATGGCATCTGACCGAACAGTTTTGCAGTTCTGATCCATTTCTCGTGTTCACCAGCAACGGTGGGGACTTTGATTCTTCAAGTCCTTTGATTGATAATCTCATCCACCTCATCTCCCCCCATCACAAAACCCCTGTCTCCCTCGCCATCTCCAAAATCCCATCCACCACCAATTGCACATCACTCGACTTAAACGGCAGCCTATGCCCCCCATCCCACTTCACCAACCTCGTCGTCCCCTCCTTACAATACAACTCCATCATCCTCCGATGCCTCACCACCCCCGGATCCTGCAGCCCA
>Ga0247758_1000209_pt1 | contig 50008 bp, 50 predicted proteins | sample UWRJL156409C4_FD_180950 | JGI IMG/M metagenome (GOLD analysis project Ga0247758, IMG submission 180950) | Plant litter microbial communities from Arlington Agricultural Research Station in Wisconsin, United States - UWRJ-L156-409C-4 | ecosystem: Environmental > Terrestrial > Plant litter >...
TTTTTGCTGTTTTCTCCTTTTCCTTTTGTTTTATTTCCACTACTTTGGCACCCACCCCCTCTGTCGGATTTCTGCTGGGTCTCTGCTGATGTTTATCCCAAGTGGAGGGAGGGTTGGAATTGCTTCAGGTTGCTGTTATCTCTAGTTCCTGTCAGGTTTCTCACCAGGAGCCACAGGGTTATACTTGGGTCTACTTTCCATATCAATACCTACTGCCATAAACCAAATTCCCTCTTCATCCTGATCTGCACTAGGGCAAAATGTAAGGCCACCGTTATGATACGACAACGTTATCCGTCTCATATCCACACCTTAGGTGCACGTCGTGCATGCATGACCCCCAACACCAAGTCTAAACTCCACACCCCCTCCCACAAGGCTTCCCTACCCGGACCCAGAGATCGTAGCTTACCATCCATGTCCTAAAACCTAGCGCGAAATAGTGACGATGTTGTGTAGATGTCAAACCCACTCAGGGTCCTTATGTTGTTACCAGATGACTCCCTGTTCCTTCAAGGATCGATCACAGCACAGCGTGCTGAGTTTCTCTATTACAATTATGTATGACGCATATAACTAGTTAAGATATTCTCACAACAGATACCGAAACGCCTTGTCCTGTTGTTGTAATCCCACTCGCCCACCAGCGACAAGTGCCTCCCCTTCCTCCTCCGGACCTTCTATGCCATCCACATGTCCTTCCGCCTCATCCAACTTTCGGTTCAACCGGCGCAGATACAGCCTCAATACCACCGCCAGTACCGCCACAGCTAGCATGGCCGCCGCGCACACAGTCATACCCCTCTCGTAGTAGGGTCCTTCCCTGTCAGGATAGAGCCTCGTGCCCACCAGCGGACCACACTGCCCCACAGCCTGAAGCAGTGCAAACCCGCCTCCCTGGCGCGAGGCACCTCGCTGGTTATTCAAGCTCCACGCAACGGTCAGGACAACAACGTTGAAGAAGCCTATAGTCGCGGGATACACCGCCAGATAGCGCAAGAGACTTCCCGGGTCAACGCGGACAAATCGTGAGCCTGTTAGGGCAAGGGCACCGTAGCCTAGGGAGGAGAGGATAGCCGAGCCGATGAGCCAAGGGGAGCGGGAGCGGCCCGCGTCACTAGCGTATGCGGTGGAGAGAACGATGAAGAATGAGGCCAGGTAGGGCGGGGCGGCGAGAGCTTGGGCCGAGAGGGCTGAGTGGCCCATGGCGGTGAGGATCGTGGGGAGGAAAACGGGCATGGAAGAATATGCCATGTTGGTGAGGAAGAAGATTGCCGCAGTAAGCCAAGCCACAGGGTCTGTCAAGACGGCGAAGATCTCTCGTGCGTTAAGCCCGCTGGATTTTCCTCCTGCCTCTTTTGAGGTGCGGGTCGAGGGGTTTTCGTGTCGGAGACGGAGACGGGCGACTTTCCTTTCGCGGGTGGTGAGATAAGATGCGGTTTGAGGAGAGTCGGGGATGACCTGCCATGCGATGGCTGCGATCAGGACGGATGGGAACCCTTCGACGAGGAAGAGAAGGCGCCATGGCGCGATAGGACTGTTCTGACCAAGTCTCATAATGACCCATGCTAGGGAAGATGCGAAGCTGGTTGCCAAGGGTGCGGCAGAGATGAAAATCGCCGTTCGGAACGCCAGCTCGTGTCGCTTGAAGAAGAAAGAAAGATAGAACGGCACTCCCGTAAAGCCCGCCTCCCCTATCCCCAGGAACCCCCTCAATACGATGAGCATAGGGTAATTCAGCGCCACAGCCTGAAGCGATGCCGTCAGGCCCCACGACATTACTAGGACCGAGATATAGATGTGCGGCGGTACGATCTTCCACAACAACGCCATCCACTCAAACCCAATGTAGCTGATATAGAACGCCGTGAGCGCCCATTCATACCAACCGCTGTCCTTGACATCCCCCTGAAGGTCGTCGTCCATACCCGCAATACGAGCATTTCCAATATCTGATCAATCACATCCCCCCTGTCAGCAAAACCTACAAATCATCACACCGAAGGGAAACGTACTCGACCGATCCAGGAAACTCAACATATAAAGCAGCGCCACAAACAACACCAACCTTCGATCAAACTTCCGCACGACTACTTTCTCCTCATCCGGCGTATACAGCTGAAAGCTCGCCGCCGTAGAGACCGACCCCCTCCTCCTCCTCCTTCGCCTCCTCACATCATCCACCGCCTCCTCATCAAACCCAGCACCGCCGTCTTCGTCATTATCGACTTCAGACTCATAGCCCTCCTCATGGAGCCTGTCCCCCTTTTCACCACCCTCGTGCAACAGTCCCCTCTCCTCCATCTCATACGCCTCCCCTCCCCCTTCGTCATCCATCACATACGCTTCCTCCTCCCTCTCACTCACGCTCTCCGGCGTCATGCGATCGCTCGTCTTCGCCTCGGAAGACGACGTCCAAGAAGGCGGTTTCGGCGGCGTCACAATGCCGTCGTGATGCGCATTCGGTTGTTTTTGTTGGCGTTGTTGCTCAAACCCTAAACCATTGCTAGAAGCCATGACGACATTGGCCGGCGCGATTGATGACCCGTCGCGTCTTACAATTCAGCCAAGGTAACTGGACGTTACCTCGCTCGCTCGCTCGCTACCAGCTAGGGAGACAAGCGACAAACGACAAACGACAACAAAGGCGGAAAGTCAAGTCGGCCTCATAGTGAGTGGGCCGCGCGAAAAACGTCTAGCTAAGCTGTGTGTGTGTGCGTGTCTTTCGTTGAAACGGCCGAGGAATTGAGTTTTGGGTTTGACAGTTGGGGTGGCTGCTGCCACTGCGATCGACAAGTTTGCAGCCTTAAGGTTCAGGTGCGGCGGGTACTGCGCTACAAGTGACAGGAGCAGCGCCGATCACGTCGCCTAAAGTGAACTACTTAACGGCCAATAGTCGCACCCACACTGAGACCGTTCATCCCTCCACATCCATGAAGTCTCTCTAATTGGATCTTCACGAAAAGGCTAGACTAAAAGCGACGAGTACAAGAAACATAAACAATTATCTAAAGATATAACTGAACATTTGAGTCAACGGCTTCGCAAACACATATACGGAACTACTTCAGTCAGTACAAATCAATGAGCTCACATCAGTCACACATCGACAGCAAATGTATCGGGGCATGAATTTGGAATCCAGTTCGGTTTCTCTATTCAGATGTCGCAATATAGCCAGAGCAGATCTAACTACACCAATTACAACAAAACAACATAGAAAATCCGTGCAGATGCTTGTTTTATATCTTGTCCGCGCAGCTGACTGCAACATGCCCAAGCCTCGGAAATCCAATTCGCCCCAACGCCGAAGAGCACGTTGCAGCTCAGCCGGTACGACAATTCCTCCCACGTCAACTCGTCCTTTTCACCGCTGCATCCCGTATGCAAAAATACGCCCTGAGGCGTCTCCCGTCATCTTGACGGGGCGCATCCGCGCCTCGGCGCCTCTTCCCCTCAAGAATAATTAAATAATAAAAATACCCGAACACCGGATCTCAGGCCAGCAAAAGGTGGGCCTGGGGCCTTGTAGATGGTGTTCGGGCTGTGTAATCAAGACGGCAGGGCGCTTGACAGCAAGCCGAGTCCGTTGGTAGAAGCGTAGTACAACAAACAATAAAAAACAACACAAAAGTTCGAAGTCGACGGGGCGTCGCGCTGCCCGCCGCCAACATGGCCGTCTATGGAGGGTTGTCCAAGTTTTTATAGGTTCAGATGAATGGGGGGTTGGCGGATCAACCTCATTTGGAAAGAAGGACAATATGTTGCTAGGGGCGAGAAAATGACCAGTTGAAGGGTATCGAAGCGTAAAAATGAGATTGCCAGTTGCGGGTCGTTGGAGACATGAGACGGGGTATCTTCGCGGTGGCCAAGTTATTTATCAGTTCCAGCCAAGGGAGTTTTCGGCAGCAACCGGTGCTGAGATGTACTGCGTGCGTGCCGAGTTGTTCATCCCACTTCTGCCGCTTCCATGACTGTCTCTTCCACCTGCCACAACACCTGGTGCGGCGCCAGCTACGCCGCCGTAGCCGGTGAAATCCCTGCTCAACAATGCGCCGCCCATGAGTGCAGGACTCGGCGTATGTCGCATCTCGGAAGAGTTATTGCTGATGGAGCTCGCCCGACGATGTGCCTGCTTCTTCTTCTTGTACCGACGAGCAAGGATGAACATGACTGCGCCGTAGGCAGCTGCCACGAATACAGAGCCACCAACAATTGCCGCTGTAGTACCCTGCTGGCTCGACGTTTTGTCCGAGCCGCCGTTGTTGAACGGGTCGCCATTGGGCGACGAACCGCCGCCTCCAGACGAGCCTGGGCCACCCGAACCAGAAGCGTCATCCGGATAAGCCCCAATGGTGATGTCGATGGCTGGGTTGATCTGCTTGGTGAAGTTGAAGGTGAGCGTATCGGGGTTGTTGTACAAGGGCGAGTTGGGAGCTTTGACATACACACGCAACGACTCGATCAGGCTGTTCGGAAAGCTGACGATTGCGAGCGTTGTAATGAAGCCCATCGAAGATCCAGTATCCAGAGGGATTAGTTTTCTCATCTGGATCTTGTCCAAATCTTCTCCAACCGCAAAGCCCAAAGCCTCTGGCAGGATCTGGAAGATCTGGGCGGCAGCCTTGGAATTCGCAACAACGAATGGATAATTATATCCCTCAAGCAGGCCAATCTGGACGAGCTGCGTGTCAGGAGGCTGTGCTAAAGTCCCAGACTCGGGGGTAATAGCCCTCGGGTATCCCGTCGGGATACCTGTAGCCGTGGTTGGTGCCAAGCCTCCAGAAACTGTCGTCGAGGTGGGATCTACAAGAATTGTCGTCGGCATCCATGACTCGGAGTTGGTTGTACTGCCGAGCTGAGGAATGCTGGTAACTCCGCTTTGGTCTGCTGTCGGTGTCGGTGTGGGTTCCGGGACAACTGTTGTGTTGGATGATGTGCTGTTGGTGACAGGGGGGGGCGGGGGAATGCTGGTGAACGATGATGGCGGTACGGTGATCGAGGTGTCGGAGGTCTTCGATACCGGAGGGTCCGATACTGGGGGAGTTGACAGTACCGGGGGAGTCGAACTCGGGGGAGGAGGAGGTTCGGTGGTGTTGGAAATAGGCGGAGGAGGATCGACGATGGTCGAAGAGACGGGCGGAGGCGTCGGCTCGCTCGGCTTTGTGTCACTCGAAACAGGAGGTGTCGGCGGCTCCGTTGTCGACGGGACGACTCCCGTGCCCGGCGGTGTGGATTCCGGGATTGTGACTGGCAATGAGGACACAATTGGCGGGTCAGGAGCCCTGCTTTCCGTCGCATTCACAAGTGGGGGGAGTACACTCGTAATCACTGAGACAACCTCGCTGATGAGCGATTTCAGAGGGTCGTCTGGCGTCGGTTCGGCGGTAGTTGTTGGTGCGGTAGTTATCGGCGCAGTAGAGATTGGCGCGTCGGTAGTGGACTCACTCACGACCCCACTCGGCGCGATCACAATGCCGGCTTTGCTGCTGCTCGGGGTCGGGGCAAGGGACACAGCAGGTTCGGACGTCGGGTCGGGTTCGGAAGTCGGCGGCTTCGAGATCGGGATCGAAGGTGCCTCGGATGGCTTTGCGCTGGGTTGTTGGCTTACGGGCGCGTCCGAGGTCAAACTGGGCTCAGGGTTCGTGCCGTTGTTCTTTCCAGCAGTGGGATTCGGCGCTACGAAGACCGTACTCTGTACAACGACAGTCGTCACAGCAGCCGCAACGCTAGGGAATGGTGCATCTGACAGGGACTTGGTAAGATCAGAGAAGTCCGCCTGTCTCTTCGTCGACTTCGTCGACTCCGCATCATCTGAGCTGGGAACGGGGGTATCCAGCGAGGTAATCGTGGCATTGGAGAACTGCCGCTTGATGTGTCGAGGAAAGTATATCCTCCTTCCCTCTGTCGCCTCATGGCCGGCCACAGAGGCGGCCGCCACCAAAGCGGCGACCAAGACTGAGGTCGTTCGCATTCTCTATTCACTTGCTTCTCGGCATGCGCTACCAGGAGTCGAACTTCGGGTGGAGGGCGGGTATGTTGTTATATGTAAAACGAGGGAAATCTAATTGCCATCGGCGTCAGCGCCGGTGAGAGGCAGCGGCCACGGTAGCGGCAGCACTCACTTTGCCAGGAAATATCGTAACGAATGAACTTGACGAAGATGTCAACGAGTGTGGTCTACTGATAATCCCCATGTCAGCCAACTTCTACACTCCGCCCCGAAGCGACCCGGCGCATGAATGATCAACGCAGATCGGCTTGGTGTAGGCGGATTCGCGGTGGGCCCGGCCTCGACGTTTCCCCAATCCTCCAAACTGAACCGACGCTCCGAATACTCACTTTTGAGTATCAACTCTCGACACCCGACGCAGGGCTTGTTGGTGGTTTTGTTGGTTGGGTTTAAATGAGCGACTTGACGAAAAATCGTCAACGGGGAAGGTTTCTAAGGGACCTTCACTTTGCGGGATGTTTCATGACCCAGCGGGCATCGGGGATCGCGTCGACCCTCCGGAGGTCCTTGGAGTTCGCAAAGAAGGGAGGAAAACGGCCGTTGACTGAACACTGAAGGCGTCAACGGGAGACGAGTCGTGATGGCGTTGAAAAGGACGACGTCGCCAGCGAAAAGGATTGCCGGGATAATGTGGCGGCGGCGGCGGGGGGAGGAAGGGAAAAGGGGAGGTGAAGGTGAGGTGAAAACGAGCGGAGGCACGAAAGAAGGACAGCAGCAGAAACAACAGGGACGGACCAACGACGAACGAGCAGGGAGGCTGGAAATGGAAGGGGAACGGGGCGGAGCGGCGGTGCAAGGATGTCAGACCAAGGAGCAAGGACCAGCAAACGGGATATTACACGAGCCAGGGCACTTCGGACGCTGGAAGCCGGGTCCTACGGCGGAGGGTCCGCTAAGATGGAGGTATCCTCCCGCCGAGATTGGGTGCAATGCGACCTTAGAGCTAGCTCCACGTAAAACGGAGGGCCAAGGCAGGATTTCAACAGTAACCGTGACACCGCACCCACCATAATGCGGGTCAAAGGGGAGGGAACAGATCCAATAATCAATCCATCGCTTGGCCTGACAGCGGGCTCCAATTTAGCGGCTTTGGCTGGCTCGCGTTGAATTTTCGCGTTAACCGAACCCGCCGACAGGTCCATCTCATGTTCGTCATCTTTAAGACACCGTCTCCTGTTGCTCCGATGCGAGCGCTGAACGCGAGAAGGGGCTCAACAGCGCCGCGCAGCACCGCCCGAGCAAGGGATCTGGTGTCTCCGCCTGGCATCGAAGGGACATCCGCCGCGACGCGATGGAATGCGTGCCGGGCTGCGTGGTGCGAGTGGAACGTCCAGGCACATCGCCTCAGGTCACCTCTGGGACCTGAACCGCCAGACCCTAGGACAGCAGGCACGAGCGGCCGTTAGTGGTGGATCGGTGCTGCAGTGCTGGGGGGGCTGCTGAAGGCGCTGCTTAAGATTACGGTGGCATCAAAAGGGGCAAGTGCGAAGAGGAAGGTGGGCGGTGGCGCGTGGTCTGGGGCCTAAATTTGGAACTTGGCTAGTACTGAGTACATCTGGCTGCCGCACCCGGGCGCGCTACCGTCAGGTACCCCAGACGTGCGGGTGGAATTGAGGAGAGCCCCACCGAAAGAGGGGCTTCCAGGGCAGGTGATTGGATGACAGATCGTGGTGCAACCGCTACGGCGATTTCTCAATTTACCCCAGTGCGGATGGAGTGGGCCGATTAACGAACAATTGCTGGCTGACAAGCCTGACACTACGAGACATCGAGCGCTGATTGCCCGGCGAAAGAAACGCCCAGCTGACGACGAAGCGCCACGATGTACTAAGCACCAACTCTGCAAAGGGTTCTCTGGATGTCTTGATCTTGCTGCTGCGAGATCTCACAACAGGCCCGATGAAGAAGCGACCAAAGACAGGGCGCCCGCCGACCAAACACGTGTGTGACACGGGCCACAGGAACACACGGCTGCCAGGGCGTCCTATTGATGCCGTACATACGCAGCACGCAGCATGCATTCTGACCCTTGAGTCTTGAGTCGAAAGCCCGGCGCGATTGCTGCAACCTGGATGCAAACGTCGGCCATTGTCGGTCGGACGTCGTATTTCTCTCGTCCGTTGTGCTAGGGCTGGTGCAGCAGCTTACGCAACTCTTGGAATCCCACACTCGGAGCTCGCTGGTCGGATTTCAATCACCATCAGCGTCGCATCTCAGCCGGACGCTCGAGCACCCCAAGACGCCAGCTTTCAGACCAAACCCTATCCAGGTGGCCTCGTCGGAAAGAAATACCTCCTTCTCATCACATCATGTGCCTCGACGAAGCTCTTCGGGTGCGGGGGAGGGGTGTCGCTCGGAAAACGCTGTGTTCACATCCAGCGGAGCATCTCCTCTTCAGCCGAATATGAATTGATTGAGGTTAATATATTCGGGCCTCTCAGATCTTGCAGACCTGCAGCGTGTGCAGCCGGCCAGCATATGTCAGGAGCAAATATAGGGCTCCGAGTGGCGCGAACGCAATCAATCAATTGATCGTCTTGAAAACGGTGGCGATCGCAAAACGGCCCAGTCTTGCCTCGTCAGTTCGCATGAGAGTCGAAATTCGAGCCTGGAGTCTGCGAGCAGGCGCATTGAGTCCATTGGCATTGTGGCTCCACCACGTTTTTGAGGGCTGAAGATCGTTAACGTCTTGGGCGACGGCACATCATCCCGAGGGTCCTTCCAGCCCTCCGGAGCAATGCAATCGTGTCTCAGTGGAAGACCTTGCCCGCTCGGGAATCTGCGATCTATTCTATTGCTAGCATAACGTCGATATGGACACAACACTGCTGTGTCGTCATCCAAGGCCAATTGCGCAAGTGACCATGTCTTCAACCACCTTGTCGGGTTTCCAGAAATCATTTGACGCCGTAGGGTTGCTCAAATTGGCCATCTCGAAGGAAATTGGCGCCCGCAGGACCGCTTGGTATGGCTCACAGTGGGCTGGCCGACCACGACCACACCAGGAAGCTTCAGGAACCGGCTTGGTTTGGTCAGACCGGAAATGACGACCAATCTGCCTGGGCCCGACGCCTTGGTTGCTATTGTTCCATATCGTCAGCAATTGGTAGCTTGTTCGCGCACAATGTCACGGTAAATCACTGGGTCATCCATCGTAAGCGCTGCCGCAACGACGGCGGCGATTGGCGACTTTGACACGGTGTTGCTGGCGAGCTGAGATGAGGTCTGCCTCGACATGCACAACGCCATGTGACAGACAACCATCTCGTCGCCGCACGCTTGAGCCTCCTACAGTGCAGGTAAGCTAAGGATGCCGGCATACAAAGAGGTGCTGTTTCAACTTCAACTTCATCTACCTGAAGATTTGCTTTCGCTCTCCGGCGGATTGTTTCGTTTCACCCATGATGGCTGCACTGCGGCAGACGGCGTGCGGTAGCAGGCGAGAAAAGTGGATGACTATGGATAATAGCCCCTGCTGAGCCTCTAGCTTTTTACCTAGCCGTGCTGCGATACGAGCTCGGCAGGACTCCGATACGACGTGTCTCGTCTTTACTAAAACCCCTTAAAGGGGCGAGCACGGGCATTCGTTCTTTCGGTGAGCAATCGGGGAGAGGAGCTCACGACTCACGATGAAGGCTGCGGTAGTTGTCAGTATCCGTGTTGGACTTTGACAACTGCTTGAGGATTGATCGTGGAAGTATCCCAAGTTTCAACTCATCTTCTTTTGGTTGCTTCTTATCTGGTCCTGTTATTATTCTTGGCTGAATAACCCATCAACGAAACATCGAACCAAATAAGGCAGAACCCGGGACTCGCCAAGTGGTTGCAGTCCTGATTTGTGCGGGCCGATGGTTTTCCCACTTGCGCTGGGTATATCGGCAGTGGAAAATATCTCCTTCGTCAACGACGTGTCAAACACTTATCAAGGCGTCCGTTCAGTCAGAAGTCTAGACCATTCACGTTGATGTTGATCCGGGTCGATCCCAAGTATGGTTCTAGGCCTTGGCGAGACGCGAGAGTGAGACACTGCTTCGTGGACGTCGGTAGACCAAGACCATCGACGTCAGCATCGCAAACTCATCCGGTTTTATGGCTCCCTTTCGGGCTCGACACGCCCGAGGGAGTCTCTCTCCTCTTCCCGAAAAGCTTCGGGCAGGAGAGATACATCTCGGTGTCAGCCACTGGGCGCATCGTCGACGAATGTCCATTGCATCTCCCCCGCTCCTACCCCATGCAAACAAAATGGAAGTCGGAACCGCAGGCGGTTGAGTGGTTGAGTGGTTCACTGGCAAGTTCCGCCTTTATGCAGTTTTCTCTCCCCGAGTGACAGCAGCGATACCTCCGGCCGCATGCCGGGCTCATCATGATGTCGTGACCGCGTGGGATAGGCTCCTTGCTGCGGAGACATTTCCGAAGGGAAAAAGGAAGAAAAGTAAAGACAACTGACTACTGCCGAGAGCCCTCCGTGCCGGTAGGTTGTGCCGGTTGACAAAGTGGCGGTAAAGCTCATTGGATGTATAACTTTTTCTCTCTTCGTTTATTGGTTTACAGCGCTGTCCCCGGGTTGGCGGGATCGAGATCTGTGTCTTTCTCTTTTTTGTGGGATAGTTTTCGCGGTCCCGGATTGAGGCGGGGTGGAAGGGGGGAAACACGTGGAGTAACCCAAGTGGGTGAGCCTGAAGGTATCACGAACCTGCCTTGCCTGTGGGCAGAGGGGGGAACCTGCTTGAACCCTCCAAGCTACGGCTGTTACGTGGGTACAAACACGCCTTACATGACGTGCCGGTATCTCTTTTCTTCGTCGCTTTTGTTGTGTTTTGTCCTCTTGCCGTTGGTCGGTCAGGTGAGGCGGGGGATTGGCAGCCGGTGCGGATCGGCTACTGCGGCAGCCGTGCCGATGCAATGGAGATCCCGACACCACTCCCCGCTCCCCGCCTTCAACCTTACTCGGCAACAGAGATGTGTTTTTTTCTTCTGTTGCGTGCTCGGCCAAGAGAGGCAGGGCGGTTGGGGAAAAGCAAAGTGAAATTCCAGAGAGGACCGCAAAGATACCTTACAGAATCACCGTGGTAGTATGATATGTTTCGATGCCTCTCCGGATTTGTGCCAGTCCGAACTTAAGCTGGGTTTCTTTTCGATCCCGGCTGGACATTCTCTTTTCTTTTTTTTTTCACTCAGGAGAAGAGGCGGGGGCTTGACTGGCAGGCCTGCACGCTTGTCACATTAATCTATCTGGCATGAAGCCACCTTTTTTCTCTGATGGTATTTCGCAGAATTATGATGGTGCGCCTGCAGGCCGACAGTTGTGCAGATCGTGTTCAAGACACAACCCCCTCTGTTTTTACGGCCCCCTCCCTTTCCTTCTGTCATCGTTCGGGATGGATGGATCCCGGGGTTGTTGCATCTCAGGAGGCGGAAGCTGACCGATCCCGGCCAGATCTCTTCAACGTCTTCTTTTCTTTTTCTTCTTCGTCTTCGTCTTCCCAACCCCACCTTAGCTCCCCTTAGCTCTCGCGTTGCCAGTAGCACGGATCGCGTGTGTGGGTATGGTTGTTCTCATGTAGCAAGGGGGGACGACAGGTAAAGCGGCTCGTTGCTGCAAGTTAGTGCCCCGGAAGGCTGTTTCTGGACTAGATGCGCCCAAGGTAGGAAAAATAGGGATCGCGCGGCTCATGCTCCCAGCGATCTCATCAAGGTGGTGGGGGTGAGGGGCTGGGCGGAAAGGAAGATTGAGATCTAAAGACAGGTTTTGAGGCTGTCTGCCGGTTGTGTCTGGGAAGGTGTGGTATGCGATGCGGCGCGGGGGATAGTGAGGATGCAACTTGCTGCGTTGCCTATGCAGTCGAGACTTGTGCTTGCGCCGGCGCCGGAGGCGCATCCGACGATGACAGAGGATAGTGAAATACATACACTCCTGGCGGTTGGGTCGCCGTGCCGAGCGCATCTTCTGCGCCCAACCCACCCACCCTATTCAGTCCATCGCCAGGGTGGCGATCTCATGGCCCCGCCGGCGAGCTGCTTTGGTTCGACGTTGGATGCCGTCGTCTCTCCTCATTACGTGTCTAGGTTGTCCTCCGTGGTTTTTTCTTCCGCTTCTCTGGGCTAGCGCAGCGGGCTCCCCAATGACAGTTGGCCGATGTGATATCTGATAGAGGCTACTAGATATGCAGTGCTGTGGGCTTGCCGAACTGAGGTTGCTAGCTAGCCGGTTTGGTGACGGGAAATGCCGTGACGGCCGATCTGTCCCCCGCGTTGGCGTTCGCCGCGCTTCAGGCCCGGACCCTTGCCCCTTTTCTGTTCCTGCGCACCGGTTGAGACCCCGAACATGAAACCGGTGTTGATAATGCCGTCTTGTCTCTGGGTATTGGGAACAAGATATAACGGGGCATCTCGACAAGACAGGACCGAGTCTTCGTGAACGTTGGGCAATCCTGTCCACTTGAGACGAAAACAATAACGATGGTGCCCGGCCGCGGAGGGGGAAGTTCCAGGCGAGGACTGGACAACCGTACAAGCATTTTCACCTTCTTTCTCGGGTCCCACAGCATCTGCTGTTCCTGCCCTCACCCTTCCGCCGCGCCAGCGCCCGCATGCCAGCAGTAGTAATGGGGCCTGGCTTGGCGCGCATGCAGCACCTTGCTTTCTGCTGCAACCTGCGTTGTGCTGTCTGTGTGGGCGACTATCGCAGCGTGGACGGAGGAGGTGAGCGGGAGGGGAGAGAGGGTGGGAGGAGTCGAAGAAGAAGAAGGAAAGAAAGCAGCAGTCGATGGAACCCCTCCCCACATACCCTTTCCTAGGGCCCGTCCGAAGTTCCTCCATGCCAACCCATCCCCAGCAGGTAGCTAGTTTCGTCGTGAGCCCATCCCGCGGATAACCCCGCGTCGCCGCCGCCACCGCTAGATCGATTCGCCAGGCACTCCACGTCAGACGCGAGAGGTGTCATGCGCTTAGTACTGTTCATGTAGGCAGCATGTACGTGCCATGTACGTGTGCATGTGCGTGGGTTGCGCGCAGCAAAGGTGCAAAACAGCCAACACATAGCCGCGTTGCCGCCGAACATCGCTTCCCCTGCCGCCGCAACGAGAAGCACGCTTCTCACAGGCTGGCGATACGAAGAGGGGACCTTGAAGGCGATTCTTTTGGGGGTCGGAACTTTTCCCTGTCCGGCCGGGGAAAGTGATCGACAATGCGTATGCCATTTTGCTGCTTCTTGGTACGCATATCTCAACGGGGGTCCGCAGGACGGGTAGGCAAGACAAGTAGGCAGATGCTGCGGAAGTATTCGTGAATCAAGGGTCGGCCAGACAAGACAAGGCCGGCTTCGCCCGGATATGGTGGTTTGTCCAGTTATTTCTCCTTTTCTTTTCCTGTCGGTATAAATAATATGCGCCTGTTCTCACACTGCCCAGGCACGGTGCGCAGGTCAGCGAACTCGACCCCTTTACCCTTCAGGTGCCAGTGGAGTCTCGAAGATACAACCAAGCCTTCGAGACCTCCTCGAGCCAAACTTTTCCAGTTCACCGACATATCGCCCCTGTCTCCCGGAGAATTCTATCTGGCGGACCACCACAAGGTAGACGTTTCCCAACATGGGAGTCCAGAAGACAACCATCGCATCAGGGTCAGGGTCGCGGCCACGCAGGGGGCAGACCGTCACGATCGAGTACACAGGCTGGCTCAAGGATGAGACGCAAGTTGACGGCAGAGGTGAAGAGTAAGTGCAGTAGCACCCGAACTCCATAAAGCTTGAGCCAGCTGACACAGCCCAAACAGGTTCGACAGCTCAGTCGGGCGTGGCGATCTAGTTACCGTGATCGGTGTCGGCAACCTGATCAGAGGTGGGATATAGTAACTGGCCACGCCATTACCAACGTCGCTGAAAATACGATTGCGCCCTAGGCTGGGACGAGGCAGTACCGCAAATGCGTGTTGGAGAGCGGGCGATTCTCGAGATTACCAGGTCAGTTATGATATTCTGAGCTTTCTCAATCTCAAAATGGCTGATTCTTTGTGCCGCTATCCGCGAGCAGCGACTATGGCTACGGAGAAAGGTAAGCTTGGTCCAAGTTGGTCAGACATCAAGGTAACCCAAGTTGACAAAGATCGCAGGGGCTTTCGTGGCCATATCCCCCCTAATGCGGACCTCATTTTGTGAGTAAACCCAAGCACCCAATGATTGATGTGTAGGATCAGGCTCATGTTCTCCGCGCAGTGATGTTTATCTGAAAGCCGTGGCATGAGCAAGGGTCCTGGATGCTTGATCAGGAGTTACGCTGGATTTTTGCCGGTCTTTTTTTCCCTTTGCTGCTTTCGATTTTATGCCGTGGGGAGTACGAGAACAGGTGTAGAGCAGGTGTTGGGAACTTGTTTTGGCTGAGTTAATTGTTTTATGAGTTAAGGTGGGCGCCCTTGGTTGGGTGGGACGCATGGCTATCGCGAGGGCAGTTGTTGACGGTAACAATAATTTGTTTGCTCAGGGGCAGGTTTGCCGTGAAACACAAGGCCTCCGGCATGATGGCTGGTTTCACGCCACACACACAACGGATGGCCCCGTGGCCGGTGACTCGATGCCGAAGGCACAAAACCAGACGGAAAACGGCCGAAGTATTATTGTTTTCCCGTGATACTGCTGCCTTGACGTCGATAGGCCCCCCTGTCGGCTAGCGGGCCCAAATAGCTTAGAAATCGGGGATCTCAAGAGGTGAGGCAATGCTGACTGGACAGCTTTCTTGCATGTGGACCTGACTGAGGTTTGGGTTGAAGCTGCCGACTCCCACGCCGTTTGAGGTGTCCGGCTGTGCCTATTGGCTGGCCAATACTACTGAGGATGGGCATGTGGGTCGCTGGACTGAGGTGACGCTGCATTGATAGAGCCTGTTGCCCGGAGTTTAGAAATCGTGGATGGAAAGAAACAAGAGCTTCCACGGACCTTATTGTCTCATCTATTTCGCCTTAAAACTAGGGCTGGCCTCTTTCCAGTTTGCATCGCTGGCCTGCTGCGAAAAATTGCACATTGCACCTGCCTTCCATCCAGCTTCTGCCTCCGCCTGTTGCCCCTCGAGGTACCTGCTACCACCCCTGTAGTCAAGGCCAACCATCCCCGCAGTGCACCTGTTACATCAACGCCCGCTTGGTGGCGGGGCTGAGCTCACCTTCGACAACCTTCCCCTCCACTCTTCAGCTGCCGCTCTTCTGTTATTGACCATACGTCGTTCCCACCCGCCGATTTCAACTCTTGCGCCGACGAGCAGATCACCCCAAAATACTGTCAAGCTGGGGAAGCGCAAAATTTCAGACGGGGATCTACCTATTTCCCTCAAAAGGACCATGACTGTGAGTTGCAGGGTTCCCCGCCGTCCCCGAGGATGCGTGTGTCGCGAATGCCACGGCCACAGCGGCACCGCGCTGGCGAAGGAGAAGCTGCGCTGACCACAGGCGATTATCGAAAATAGGACAAGAAGCTCCCTGAGGTCGATCTGGTGACTAGGATGCAGGTCGACGAGTCGGTCGCGGGCGTTACCACCGAGATCGACGAGGGTCTATACAGTCGCCAGCTCTATGTGTTGGGTCACGAGGCTATGAAGCGCATGGGCGCTTCCAACGTCTTGATTGTTGGTCTAAAGGGCCTCGGTGTCGAGATCGCAAAGAATATTGCTCTTGCCGGCGTCAAGAGCCTCACCCTTTACGACCCCGCGCCCGTCGCTATCGCGGACCTCTCCTCCCAGTTCTTTCTCCATGTTGGGGACGTCGGCAAACCCCGCGATCAGGTCACTGCACCTCGCGTCGCCGAGCTGAATGCCTACACCCCCGTCCATATACATGACTCAGCCAGGTGAGTACGACGATGGGGTATGGACGTTTTTTTAGGGCCATTAAGCTAACTGGTACCCCGTGGCAGCCTCGGCGAGAATTTATCCCAGTTCGACAAGTTCCAAGTCGTGGTCCTCACAAACACGCCCCTAAACCTCCAGCTTGCCGTTGGTGACTACTGCCACCAGAAGGGAATTTACCTCGTCGTCGCCGATACCTTCGGCCTCTTTGGCTCCATCTTCTGCGATTTTGGTGAGAAATTCACAGTCATCGATGCGACAGGCGAGAACCCCGTCAGTGGTATTGTCGCTGGTATTGATGAAGAGGGTCTCGTCTCGGCTCTTGATGAGACCCGTCACGGGCTCGAGGACGGGGACTATGTAACGTTTTCGGAGGTTGAGGGCATGGAGAAGCTGAACGGCTGCGAGCCTCGAAAGGTCACCGTGAAGGGTCCATACACTTTCTCTATTGGCGACGTGTCCGGCCTTGGCCAGTACAAGCGCAATGGCTTGTATCAACAAGTCAAGATGCCCACGTTTGTGGACTTCAAGAGCATCTCTAATGCTCTGAAGGATCCCGAGTTCGTTATTTCTGACTTCGCCAAGTTTGATCGCCCTCAGCAACTCCATATTGGCTTTCAAGCGCTGAACGCCTTCGCCCAGACCCACGGGCGTCTACCACGACCCATGAACGAGGAGGACGCCCTTGTCGTCGTGAATTCCGCAAAGGCGTTCGCCAAGGCGGAGGGCCTCGACATTGAGTTCGACGATAAAGTGCTCAAAGAGCTCAGCTACCAAGCAACTGGTGATCTCAACCCCATGGCTGCCCTGTTCGGCGGCCTCGCTGCCCAAGAGGTACTCAAAGCTGTGTCGGGGAAGTTTTCCCCTGTCAAGCAGTTTTTGTACTTCGATTCACTCGAGTCTCTTCCGACGAGCTGTGAGCGCTCTGAAGAGCTCTGCAAGCCCACTGGCAGCCGATATGATGGCCAAATTGCCGTTTTTGGTCTGCAGTACCAAGAGAAGATTGCAAACATGAAGCAGTTCTTGGTCGGTGCGGGAGCCATTGGCTGTGAGATGCTGAAGAATTGGGCGATGATTGGTCTCGGAACTGGTCCCAACGGCAAGATCACAGTGACCGACAACGATTCGATCGAGAAGAGCAACCTCAACAGACAATTCTTGTTCCGTCCCAAGGATGTAGGCCAGATGAAGAGCGATTCTGCAGCGAGGGCAGTGCAGCAGATGAATCCCGATCTCAAGGGGAAGATTGTGACCTTGAGAGAACGCATAGGTCCAGAGACGGAGCACATCTTCAACGAAACCTTCTGGGAGGAGCTGGATGGTGTCACGAATGCCCTGGACAACGTGGAGGCAAGAACCTACGTTGATAGGCGGTGCGTATTCTTCCACAAGCCGCTTCTCGAGAGCGGCACCTTAGGAACGAAAGGAAATACTCAGGTGGTTCTTCCTCGCATTACCGAGTCCTACTCCTCCTCCCAGGACCCGCCGGAGCAGTCATTTCCCATGTGCACTCTCCGCAGCTTCCCGAATAAGATTGAGCACACGATCGCCTGGGCGCGCGAGTTGTTCGAGAGCTCGTTTGTCAAACCAGCTGAAACTGTCAACCTTTATCTTTCCCAACCTGGCTACCTTGATACGACGCTGAAACAGGGCGGCAACGAGAAGGCCACGCTTGAGATGTTGGTGGATTATCTCAAGAATGAGCGAGCTCTTACTTTTGAGGACTGCGTCCAGTGGGGGCGCATGCTATTTGAGAAGCAGTATAACAACGCGATCCAGCAGCTGCTCTACAACTTCCCCAAGGACTCCGTATCGTCGACCGGGACACCCTTCTGGTCGGGGCCGAAACGTGCCCCTGACGCGCTCAAGTTTGACGTGGAGAACCCAACGCATCTTACCTTTCTCGAGGCGGCGACGAACCTACATGCCTTCAACTATAACATCAATGTCAAGGGCAAGTCCAAGCAGGACTACAAGAATGCCTTGGATGCGATGATTATCCCCGACTTCTCGCCAGACTCTAATGTCAAGATTCAGGCTGACGAGAAGGAACCGGTGAGTAAAATGGATCTCATCCCTCTATTCTGTTGACTGACGTGTTATAGGATCCGAATGCGGCTGGTAGCGCATTTGACGACAATGCGGAGCTGGACAATCTTATCCACAAGCTGCCTGACCCGAAGTCTCTAGCTGGGTTCAAGCTGACACCAGTGGAGTTTGAGAAGGATGACGATACCAACTATCACATCGACTTCATCACGGCAGCCAGCAACCTGCGTGCTGACAACTACAAGATTGAGCAAGCAGACCGTCACAAGACTAAGTTCATTGCAGGCAAGATTATCCCGGCTATTGCAACCACAACGGCGCTCGTGACTGGATTGGTAGTCCTGGAGCTCTACAAGATCATCGACGGCAAGGATGATATCGAGCAGTACAAAAACGGGTTCATCAACCTGGCGCTGCCCTTCTTCGGGTTCAGCGAGCCAGTGGCGAGCCCCAAGGTGGAATACAAGGGCCCCAATGGCAAGGTCACACTCGACAAGATCTGGGACCGGTTTGAGCTGGAGGACATCACGCTGAACGAGCTCATCAAGGACTTTGAGTCGCGTGGGTTGGCCATCTCGATGCTGAGCTCGGGTGTTAGTCTGCTGTATGCATCCTTCTTCCCGCCGGCCAAGATGAAGGATAGGTATGCGATGAAGCTGAGCGAGCTGGTGATGACAGTCTCAAGGAAGGCGATCCCAGAGCATCAGAAGGAGGTCATATTTGAGGTGGTGACGGAGGATGTGGACGGCGAGGATGTTGAGGTCCCTTATATCAAGGTACGGGTTGCCTGAGTGCCATAGTTACGGTATAGGTACATTTGCTTGGCCTCCATCGACAGAAATAGACGCAGTCAAGTTTTGTGTTTGCGCTTGATATGAGATTCACAGAACTGGCTGAGAGAGATGGAACGAAGCCTAGAATGACGGTCATGTGTGCTCGGGAAATAGACAGCTGTATGTCATGGTATTGTGCGGGTTCGGGATAGTCGTTCGGGGATGATTGTGCGGGGATGATCCCTCGCAGATGGTCGCTCCCTCGTTTACCCCTTTTTGTTGCGAGTCCTCAGCTTGGGGCTGATGTAATCAGGAGCGGCCTCGGTCCAGTCGGTCTCGCGAATTGTTGGGTCCACTACGTCATGACTACGCACCTATAATCATTTGTCTCGTTTGCCCAAAGGGGTTGTTGCTCTTTGTCACTGATTGAGGGTACAGGGACCTTGAGCATTCGTTTGGTAAAAAAAATGCTGGATTCTCCGTGGAGGAAGTGGTGCAAGTGCGTGGGTAATAGCTGATGAACGATTATATGATATGCGGGCGCTTGGTAAGCCGCCAATGTCATTCGCTAGCAAGTGGAGCTGATGGATGGAGGGGAAGACATCGTGGGGTGGGGACTTGGCGACGTAGGTACCGGAGGGCACCTTTATGGGCAGGCAGCTTAGTACGCGGTTTGCAGCAGACATCCAACGGCCTTTCTTTGGTAGATAGGGTATATAATTGACGACCTGCCCCGCTGAACTTAACGAAAAAAGATTTGCATCCATCCGTTGTCGGGCGATCTATGTATTTGGGAACTCGGGCTTTGTCGTCTTCGAGACAGCTCCTACCTCTATTGTTGAAGGTATCATCGCCACTGTCTGTTTCCGGCACCGTGACAAGAGGGATCTCGACGTCAACGCACTTCCTGAAAAGGAGCTACACACGACCTACCTCCAAAAGTAACACCAGAGAATTCCACACCACAATGGTAAGCTCCTGTCTGTCCCCCGTCCCACAGAACGGTACATTGACACAACCTCCTCCCTACCAGGCAACTACCAAAATCACCGACTGGGTCGCCAAAGGCGACGCCAGCGGCGAATTCAAGCGCCAGCAATCCTCCTTCCGCAACTCCATCTCGCGCGAGCCCGGCGCCCAATTCCCGCCCGAAGCGGGACGCTACCACCTCTACGTGAGCTACGCGTGCCCCTGGGCGACGCGCACGCTTATCGCGCGCAAGCTTAAGGGACTTGAGGATATTGTGTCCTTCTCCGTCGTGCACTGGCACATGGGCGGGCAGGGGTGGCGGTTCGCGACGGCGGAGGACACCGATGCCGAGGGCGAAAACGTCATTCCTGACCCGGTGGAGGGCCATGAAGCGTTCACGCATATACGGCAAGTGTACTTTGAGGTGAACCCGCAGTATGAGGGACGGTTCACGGTGCCGGTGTTGTATGACAAGGTGCAGAAGACGATTGTCAACAATGAGAGCAGTGAGATTCTGAGGATGTTTGGGACGGAGTTTGATGGGATTATTGCGGAGGAGTATCGCGGTGTGGATTTGTATCCGGAGGCGTTGCGGAAGGAGATTGAGGAGGCGCATGGGTGGCAGTATGATTTGATTAACAATGGGGTGTATAAGTCGGGGTTTGCGACGACGCAGGCGGCGTATGAGAAGAACGTGGTTGCGCTGTTTGAGGCGCTGGATAGGGCCGAGAAGCATCTGGCGGAGGGCAAGGGGCCGTATTGGTTTGGTGAGAAGTTGACGGAGGTTGATATCAGGCTGTGAGTATTTCCCGACTGCTGATCTTGACGCGGCAACTGCTAACCATCGAATAGCTTCGTGACCATCATCCGCTTCGACCCTGTCTACGTCCAGCACTTCAAGTGCAACATCCGCGATATTCGATCCGGGTATCCAGCTATCAACAAGTGGATGAAGAACCTCTACTGGAACATCCCGGCCTTCAAGGACACGACCAACTTCCTCCACATCAAGAACCACTACACCAAGTCGCACACACAGATCAACCCGCTGTCTATCACCCCCCTAGGCCCCATTCCCAACATCATGCCTCTTTGAAAATAAAATGAGTTATGTTCTTGGTGTTTTTGAGATTATGACAGGATTCTCCTTGGCTCCGAGAATAGCTAGCAGGCAGACATGACATCAAAACAATCTGTATTTCTTCTTTTCTTATTTCTCTATGTACGTCAGTAAGACGAAATAAGTTGATCAACCTAGGTAGCGCAGTTTCAGACCACATTCTCCAGATACCCAATGAAGAGCCTCTGTGCCTATGGCGAACTCGAACCCTCGTACAAGCATGACGGTTTCATCTGCCAGCTAAAATGAGATGTGCTACCTTCATGTTCGAGGCAGCAAAGAAACCAGTAGCAGCATAATTACCCACGAGACCCTTGAACTTTGAAACACCTTGCTTGCTTCTTCCACTCACAACAACACCGTTCCTCACCTCCACTCGCCCTTCATCGACGTAAGCTTCAGACACAAACGCCCCCCACCGATACTCGTCAACACACCACCAACATCCCTCACTCTCGCCACTACTTCTGAATTAACATCAAAACGCTGACACCATCACAATCACACGACCACACCAGCAATATCACTACACCGTAAACCCTCAAGCCTCGTCACCAACACAAACACCAAGACACCCGGAACAACAAGGTAAGTTGACAAAATTTATTCGCTCTTCTCTCTTTTATATGACATATGGCATTGATGTAACAGCCCAACCAAAACCCTCCAATTTCCCTACCCCGTTTCTCCGTATTGGATGCAGTAAAATTACTAGTAAATTATAGATTTGTTGTTTGTCGCCTCGCAGCGGGCGGGTGTCTGCCGTTCCAGCCGCAAAAAAAGCCAATAGAGATCGAAGGGCAAAAGCCAAAGCCAAGACAAAACAACCGGTACAAACACAATGACAGGAACGGACACACGACACATGATATCAGGAAAGAGAAATGATTGCTTTTTTGTCTTTGGAACCGAGACGAGATACATCATGCTTGAAATTTAGGCCGAAGTTTAAAGGCCACGGGGAACATGGCCGACCGGATAGATGTGATAGGGAAGAAGAGGTTGATGGTGATGAAATGAGATCGGGTGAGACGATCACAGCTGCCCAGACAAGAGCGCTTCGGTAGCTGTTATATCAAAGTCAGTAACAGCATAAAACAATTAGAGCAACATAGGGAGGATACATACCGCTGTTGATATACGCCCTCCTCACGTCAAGCGGGACACCAAACCTCCTCTCAAGCTCCTGCTTGACGCCTTTCTTGGTTACTGTCATCAGGTCTGCTGTCCTTAGAATCTCGCGGATCTCAGCCAGCAGAGCATCGTCGCTCGGTAAGCCCGCAAGGTTGGCCATCTCCATCTCCTGTTGGCTTGGGCTAGACGTGAGGAACTGGCTACCGCCGAACTGGCTTTGCCTGTTTTGCTGACCCATCATCTCCGATGTGGCAAATGACATGCGGCTGGCGCTGTTGTTCACGGCCATCAATCCTGCGGGACTCTTGTCAGAATATCCGCCGAGAGGATAACCGACAGTAGACCCAGGACGGCTGGCAGCACCCCAGCCTCCGTACTCCGAGACGGCAGCATTGGGCTTGGTGGCGTAGCTGAAGCCGGAGATCTCAGAGCGTGCGTCGTCGCGCGAGGTCTGGGCATCCCAGAGCTCGGCCTGGTACTCTTCCCACTTCTTGCGGGGGATGCTGGCGGGATCGAACTTGCCCTCGTCCGAGATGACAACCTTCTTGCCTGCTTCGCCAGCAACGACACGCGTGTTACCCCAGTTGAAGTCGTCCATGTGCCAAAATGCATATAGCGGCAGACCGAAACTGAAGACGGGCACGGCCAGGATGTACAGGATCATCCAGCCAATCATTTCCCACTTGCGGCGCAAGATGAAGATGATGGCTTGTAAACCGTAAATAGCACCGAGGAGGACGAAAGCTGTGACGGGAACGACCGTGGCCTTTTGCACAACGAGGACAACAAGGTAAACAATATAGGCGATGGTGACAGGCTGTACGATGGTAGACATGAGATCGACGAACACGATGAAGCGCATGCTGAAGCAGCAGAAGCCGCAGAGCTGGGCCATAGGGATGAGCTCCATCAGGTTGTGCACTGTCGAGTTGATCCAGCGGCGACGCTGTGACAGGAACACTTCCCAAGAGTCGGGGGCGACAGTCCAGGCATGGGCGTTGAAGATATACTTGGTCTTGTACTTGGAATGATACTTGAGGAGCAGTGTCGTCAGATAGCGATCCTCACCGAGGTGCAGCAGGTTCTTCATGTGCAGCGTGTCGACGCGGATCGTGGAGTATGCCTCGACAACCTCGCGACTGACAAACAACGGCTTGCCCGTCTCGGCGGCACGGATGCGGTACATGGAGAAACAACCGGGAAGACAAGTGACGGACCCGAAGAGAGACTCGAAGGCCTTGGACAGGTTGTGCGAAATGTAGTACTCGTAAACTTGGATCATGGTAACAAAAGAGGCCTTGGCGTTGGTAAGGGCAGTCTCACCACACGCGGCGATGAGACGGGTGTCGTCGAGGAAGGCTGACACCATGCGCGTGGCCGAGTCTGGCGCAACGACTGTGTCGGCGTCGATTTGCAGCATGAACTCGTAGAAGGTCGGGTTGACGCCAATGATGTTGCGGATCTGGTGGTACATCTCGAGTTCGAGCGGGCTCATGGGCAGGTTGTAGTGAACACGGTTGAGGAAGCGCATCATGATCATCTGCGAGTCACGCTTGCCACGGTTACCAGGACGAGAGACCTCGGACGGCTTGCCGATCTTCACGATGACGAGGAAGGGGACGATGTGGCCCTGAACCTCGTACAGGCCCGAGTAGACCTTGCCCATATTGTGCTGCTTAAGACCTTCGCCGAGCGATTCGAAGCTGAGGGGCTCCGGGTCAACGGTTTCCGAAACTCCCAAAATGTCGAGAACGATGCGCGGCGTCGGTCGGTCATTGCCCTGGCCGATAATCATGCCGTCGCAGACGATAACCAAGAGTTTACGCTTGTCGTCGTACCGCATGCGTGCCGCCGAATCAATAGCGCGGCGCAGTGAATCCTCGTCCTCGGTGTATGCTGGGATCTGGCACATGACGAACTTGTCTAGGTTCTCGGGTATGTTTTTGTGTCCAAACTGCAGCGCGGCGAAGAACTTGAAGGCGATGACGCTGGCAAGCATGATTGACACGGCTAGCACGAGGTACTCGGCGAACTGACAGCGGACCGAGTTACGAGTGTCGACATCGCCAACGTAAAACAGATTGTCAAGACAGAGCTGCATGTTGTGCTTTGTCTCCTGGCCTAGGCCGAGTGCGTCCCAAAGCTTGGTGACATCCTCGCCCGCCTTCTGTTGGAACAGGTCGACCACGAGCTGATCCATAAAGTTGACGGCGTTGGGATCCGATGGCTCGCCCTGGTCGAAGGGGTTCTGCTGGCGCCGGCCGCCTGAGAGGTACATGGACATGTCGTAGACGCGCCCGTTCAGGATACCGATGACAGCCTTCTTATCAGCGAGCGTCTTTACGTACTGCGGCGAGAAGCCAATGTTGCCGACCTTGTAGTTGGAGCGCATCATGATCAGCTGCTCTGTAAACCAGTCGGGCCGGCTGTCGTTGGTGAAGTGCCGGAAGTCGTGGTACCTGGCATTCCGATCCTGGCTGCTGATGACCGAGGCCGAGCCCGAGATGTTGGTATTCTTGTAATCCAGTAGGACGGCAGGGTCGACCTGGCCATTGACGCCGGGGCACACGGCCGAGACTTGGATGGGGAATAGGGATGTGATGTCAAGTCCGCCATACTGTGTGACAGTCTTGGTGGGCAAATATGGGGGGTAATGGCGGAAGGAGAAGGCGCCAATATCGAAGACTTGGCCACGGATCGCGGCGAAGGCACCTCGGCCATCCTTGCCATCGTACCCAGCCAGCTCAGAGGGGCTGTAGACATTCTGCTTCGGGCAGATTAGGGCAGGGAAGACGATGATGAAGAAAGCGGCGAGGAGACACGCGAGCCAGATGATCATGTTGATGGCCAGCTTTTCCCGCCAGGCCACCCGCACGTCTTTGCGTGGCATGCGGCCCAGCAGGCGGATGGCGAAGTCTGGCACCCAGAAGGTGAGCAGGTAGACCAGAAAGACCCAGCGCTTGCGGCTCGGGCTATCCCTGTACTCCTCGACCTCGACCATGTCCTTCTCGTTACCGCGCTCTGCCATCTGCTCGCGTGTGTCGAGGTTCTTGAACATGTCGCCAGCGCCGAACGCTGAGGCGCCTGCGTCGGACCTGGCATCGACGTCCTTGCTGCCAAAGTACCCGGCACCCTTGTCGCTGAAGCCCTGTGGCGTGGTGCCCGACGAGGCAATCAACCGCTCCTTGGACATGCCGAATGGGTCTCCCGGCGTGCCATCTCCCATGTCTGACGGCAGGCCATACCGTCCGCATGCCGACCCGTTCTCGCCGAGCTGTGCGATCTCCAGCCAGCAACGCTCGCTGAGGAAGACACCCGTGGAGCCGATGGCCACCTCGTTGTTCGGCCAACGTTTGTCCTCCACCACCATCTCGACCTTCTCCCGCTCGCTTCCTACCAGGACCGTGTCGGCATCCGCAAGACCAAGGAACTCACCGAACGGCAGAAACAGGCTGAAGTCGGCAGCCCGGATCCGCTGGCTGATCTCGGCGATACCAAATGTTTGCACCTGCGCGCGCACGCACTTGCTGTCAAACTGGTTGGCGATGCGCCGGTCGTTCGGCTTCAGACAGAACACAAAGTAGCAGTTTGTGTTTGGTGCCGTGAAGGACCGCGTGACGTTGTCCAGAGCCGCCAGGAACTGCCCGGAGGCTCCCTGCTCTGTGGCGCTGCCTCCCCTGGTGTTTGTTGATCGCCTCCCAGCCGTCTCGCCGGCATCGCTGTAATTATCCGCCGAGGCGTCCCGTTCCGGTCGTAGCTTCATGGTGCGCGCCGTCTGGGGACGTCCGCGCCGCGACATAATGCTGGGCGCGCGCATGGGCCTTGAACTTACCGACGCCTGCATGATGGTCGTCTTCTCCTGGGGGTGGACAACAGTCTGCAGAGCTTCTTGGCCAAAGAGGCGGCTCACAAACGTGCTCTTGCTTGCGTTGATCAGGTTCATGAGATCACCCGAGATCACCTCGCCGTTCTCTTCTACCAATCCCTTGACAGGGTACTCCACCTCCCCAGCATAGTGCTTGACAGTAAATGTGGCAGCCGTGTTCTCGGTAAAGAAGTTGCTGCCGGGCAGCTTGGCTGTCGCGGATCCTAAATGAATGGCTGGGTTCTTGCCCTCAAAGCGCTTACGGAGACTCTCGAGCATTTGCATATCGGTCCTGTTGCGGCGGGTCTGGTCATCAAGGATGCTGAGCAAGCCATTTCCAGACTTCAACAGCCCCTTAACAGCATCTGAGTTGTCGAAGTAGCTGGTTGCGGGCACAGCAACTTCTTCGGTCTCGAGCATATCGGCCTTGCGGTCGAAGAAGTTCTGTAGCGTGAGGTTGTACATATTTTCTGTGGCGGCGTTGTTGAGAAGTTGGTCAAGGGCCGATCCAGTAGAGGACTGTTGCTGGAAGCCTGGGAAGTCGATGATAGAGAACGTGTTGGAGATGGCCTCCTCGGCTGCGCACAGCTTTTGGTTGATGGTCTCGACCACGTACGCTACCAGCAGCGAATACAGCGTTCGTGCGAGTTCGTTCGCATTGGATCGCGCACCTGCTGGGTCAAGCATTACTGTTACTCTCTCCTTGTGGATCATTTTTGTTTTGTAACCCAATGTCGTCTGTAGCTCGGTGGCGCCGACTCCCAAGAAAGCAGCGATTATGCCCAGCACATCCTTATTCTTCACCGTTGTGCTCGTTTGCCCACCCTCGTGGGAAAAGCCGCCGCTGTCATCGCCTGCAACCGTCGTGCTGGACGAGGTCTCGAAGTCCAGTTGACCGATGTGCAGAATACTAGCTAAGATCTGGCAGATCTCTGCAATTTCACTCCGGGGGAACTCCAATTTCCGCAGGGCCGTCTTGAAAAGCTGAAACCCTTCACTGTCGTTGATACCGACTTTAAGCTGGGTAGGATGCCCAAGGTACCTCCATCTCTTGCTGGTAGCACCGGCAGGCTGGTCAAAGCCCAGATGTGTCTTCTCGGCAGCACTTGTACCCGATAAGAGGTAGTACAACACGTGGAAGTTCCGCTCCCCTGTCGGTACATCTGCTATCCTGCTTCTCTCCAAGCGGTGATCTAGGAGTTTGGCACCAATGAGCATGGGGTTTGTGGTAGATGCGGTGTCGTACTGTAGTTCGTAGAAGAGGCCGGCTTTGGAGGCGGTAGGTGTTGTGGCGGTCTTGGTAGTGGTGAGCGTATCGAAAACGAAGGCTGCGAGTGATACCTTGTTGGAGAGGGGAGTTGAGGATCGGTTGAGGATGGATGTCAGGAGATGTGATCGAATGGTTGTCTTCCCTGACCCGGACTCGCCGCTATGTATTATGTTAGCACCCTTGTGACTATCATCGGACAAAAGACGACCGCATTTGCGTACAGGAAGAGAACTGCTTGGTTCTCAGACCGATGGCCGAGTCGGATGAAAGCCCTTTCCGCCATGTCCTCCGCTGCGGACATGGCGCTCGATTCCTTTGTGCCATCCCCCTTTGTCGAGTTTGTGTACGTGTTGAGGCATACGAGGGCGTGGGAGGAAAGACGGGCGGTGGGCAACGAAACATGGAAGCGACTCGCGAGATGTGCCGTCAGGTGCGTGTCCGACTGGAGATGGGCGGGCAACGATGGGAGAGAAGGCTGGGTATGGGCCCCTCCGCTGCTCCCACCGATCGGTGGGAGGTTGAGAGCCATGATGGCAGTGCTGCCGGCAACTGGCCGTGCTCTCTGAACGCGACGCTGGCACCCGGATGTCGGTCAATTGGGTTTGATATGGATGTTGGTGAAGTGTAGACACGGGATCTGAGGCGCCTTGTTGGGTGAGAGCGAGTTCTGCGGACCCCTGTTTGTGAGAGGAGAGGCTGGAAGTACGTCTAGACTGTTATGCCAACGGGCAGGGAAGTTGAGGTTTGCTGGCGATGCGACAATAGCGAGCGAACGTCATGTGTAAACCAAACGGGTCTAAAACGAGTGTCAGAAAAGAAGGAGAAGGCACGCAGACGCCAAAGTCGCCTGAAGCTGTCCCAGGCCTGCGATCGATCCAACAGTGGGCTGTGGTGCTCCAACAACGGGCGGCGCTTCTCAATGGGGCTGGCCTGGCCGAAAAGGGGGAAAACACTGTTTTTTTTTCTCCCCGTCGTTCTGCTGCTACGGCGGGAGTTAGGCTCCACACGCGCAGCCTGTTCATACGAAGTGCTCCCCACGGTCGCCACTTGATTGGTTCTCGGCGTCTAAGCCGCTCCGGCATGGGTGTGGGTGGTTATGGTTCATAACAAAGCACGCCGAGGCATGCAATCGCACTGGCGAGGCCGTCGTCTCATCCGCCTGCCAACACGACAACACGGCCGCACCTCGAGAAGCCGTCAAAGCAAGCTGTCTCTCTTTGATGCCTCTAAATTTGCTGTCGAGGTGGTCTCTTTCCAGAACATTTGAACGGGGTCGCAACTCGGACTCGGTTCCATTGGTCGGGAGTAACCCGGCCCACGCAGCCAGCTAGCGCGTCATGACAGCATTCTGCTCAGGGGGTCAGGGGCTGCAGCGAGCGTCAAGTGAGGATGTGTTTCGGCATAAATTCCTAACGCTATAGCCCACACTTCGTTTTCCCCGAGACTCGTTAAATTGGTAGCCGTACTGTGCCGGGTCCGCTAAATTAAATAATTGCGGGCCGGAATGATGCCGGCATCCATCGTTCCAGAACCTGGGTGCCGTCTCGCTGCCGGGTAATGAGAATCTGGAAGCCCGCGTCACAATCTTGTACGTCCAGGTGTTGCATGATCAGATCTTCAGAATTGATACAAAGGGAACGCGTCGAAAGGAATGCAGTGCTTCTTGTCGCGGTGGGTCGGGACCTACGACCGACTCCTCATCGAACTGGAGCGGGTGATGAGTGGCTTTCGAACTATAGCGAGGCCGCGCACCACGGACCCTCTGCTGTGGGCACTGTTTTTTTTCCTGATTTTTCGTTGCTGTTGCTGCTGCGCCCCGTGAGTCTCCCGCAGTTTCTGGAAGATGGGGACCTCGGAAACCAGAGTGGTGATGGAATCACTCGCTTCAATGGCTTGAGAAAGTTCAATGGCTGCTGCGCGGGAGCCCCAAGCGCTGACAGGAATGACAGCAGCGGCGAGAACTTGGCCCCGCTGGTTGGTGATCCTTCGACGTTATGTCAAAGCTTGACCCCGATTTGCCTCCCGATGTGTGCTCCGCCAAGGGACAAGGCGTGAGATGGGCCTAACTTTGCATGCTTAGAGTAAAATAACGGTCTGCGCTCTTGCGTCTGGGCAATTTGAGACATGTTCTTGATCGTGGCAGCCACTTGGAGCCACTGGGTCACGGGCCCTCACGAACTGCGAGGTGTTCGGAATGACCAGGCCCAGCGTTGCGCCAGCTTCGGTTGAGCTTCCATCACGAAAATCTCACCTCGGAAGAAGCGAAGGGGTGTCGAATACGGCGTTGCATGAAGTGGAAGAGGCAAAAGTAGTGGGCGCAGCGAACATCAAGTGGATAAATAGCGATGGTAGTGTTCGTGTTGGCGTCGCAGTGTGGTGCTCTCGTCCCACCAAAGAGCGGGCACTAAAAAAAGATCTCATCCCTCGCGTTGGCAGTCGCACCCGCAAAAAGCTCCAGTCGCACCGGTACAGCGATACCTTCTTATCCGTGTATGCGTACGAAGTAACAAACAACCAACCAGCCACGCATTCCGGCTGATGGTGAGTTGTGCTGCTGACCACAGCATCGGGCCTTCCTCAGAATGCGAGAATGCAAGCAGGCGGCCGGGGACAAAGGGAGGGTGGGCAATTAACAATCGACAATCTGATCTTAACTGGAGGCTCTTCGTGTCCCAGATTAAGCGCGTCTCGCTAGGCGCAGATGCCATCCATTTTCTCGTTTGATGGCCTCGTGTCACATAAAAAAATCACAATCGTTCGGCTGCCTCTGCCTCCCCTTCTCGAGGGTTCGTATTGACCCCTCCTCACTAAAAGCCTGTTTGAGGCCTGCAGCACGGCACTGCAACGAGAAACAAGCACAACAGTCGCAGCAGGCTCTAGCCCGAGTATTGAATGGCCCGGCCAATGAAGTACACAGAATTAAGCCCCGACAGCTCTGCCAAATCGGCGTCCAGGGACGGTGTCCGATGCACGCTGCGACAAGGCGGCGCCATGCCGGCCTGCTGCCAACAAAGCCGACAGCTGTACGGATGCGCAGCGCAATTAGTATTTTGGGGAGCGCGACGGAATCCTGAACGCCACGGCCAACCCCCCGCCATACCGCACACCAAATGTTGCGTAGTTGCAAAGCCCAGATGGAGCACTTGCATTTGGAGAGCGAGACCATCGAGGGGCACCGGCGGATTGGGATTGGGTGTTTTGGCCCGGGGAGCGCAGCCATGCCAGATCGACCACTGGAACCGGGGAGAGCCCTTGAATTTTTCACGGCACATCATGCACATCCACCTCACCCTGGCGAGCCAGGTCTTGGCGCTCCTGCGCGTCTAGTGTTATGGTCCCGCCGTAATACGCTTCCGCGCTGAGCAGGGTGGTGATCTCTTCTGTGGACACGGCCGCCCCCAGCTCCGCCTGGCCGCTCTGGTGCTGCTTTACCCTGCTGCAACGCTCACTGTGCTGTCTGTCGCCTCGACATTCGCTTTTTCCGTGTTTTCGCCTTCCGTTGTGTTCAGCGGCCGCCTCATTCGTTTTGGCGGATCACCTGTACGATCGTTTACTTCCCCTGATTTGTCCTGGGATTCTTGTTTTCTATTTTCCCGGCTCCGCAACTCGCAGCCCTCGTTGCAAAGGGGGCTTTCCAGAGGCGGCTGCATCTTGGTTTCGTTGCCCGGTGACGACCACGCATATACCCCCCAGCCCGCATGCTGCACCCGCCAACACTCTGCTTGAGGCACTCGTTTTGAACTGTGATCGGACGATCCAGACAACCTCGTCCGCCAGATCCCCGCGAGACAAACCCTCAGTCCCCCGAACCCGAACCCGCGTGTGGGAAACACGCCTTCGCCGTCTTCGTCCCTGGAGGGGCATCGCGACTGCCAACCCGACATCATGGCGAACCGCATGTCCATGTACTCAATGGGCTCAGAGTCCCCTGGGCCTAGGGGTGCCGGACAGCAGTCGACACAGGTCTCGACAACAACACTCCTCAACGCCGTGCACAACATCTATCTCTCGAGCCAGCCCTACCGCCTCGACGCAGGGACGAGTCTGGTGGTGAACACCTGGCTCACTGCCGCCCAGGCCGGTCCGGATGGGAGGGTGGGAGGCACAATCGACGCCGCCCTGGCAGCGCGAGCTTGGGAACATGCCCGCCGCCGTGCCGAAGATGGCTGCATTATCCTTGGGTTGGTAGCCCCTGACCAGCGTTTGCGCCTCGAGATCTCTGTGCTGACCTTTACAGATCTCTGCACCAGTCTACTCCCTCTGTCCTCCGCCCTTTCCTCGGGTCTCTTCCCATCTCGCTCCCGACATCTCTCTACAAAGCACTCGAGGCTATCGAGCCGTTCCTGCGCTGTGCTACCCCATATAACCCATCAACTCCGAGACAGAGCGCGCTGGGAGTGACGTTGACCCTTGACCTCTCGGGAAATCTAACTGCCGCAGCAATTGCCCTCTCACAAGGCGGTATCGATACCGACAAGGGCCTGCTCAACATTTCCGGGGAAACCGGCTTTCGTGCGTTCGATGTTTTCTACTACCTCCTCACTTCAGCCTCCACGCCAGCAGAGAGGGAGTTCCTGGGTCTGAAGGCGGCCTCTCAATACAGCCTCCTCTCCAGATCAGGAACATACGACCCCCCATCCTACCTTCCCACTGCCGACGATGGTGCTGCCGCCGACGACTTCCGGTCCGCGTTGAAGGAAATTGGAATCAAGGGCTCAGCCCATCGCAATTTTATCTCTACTCTCGCTGGTCTCTTGAAACTCGGAAATACCATCGATTACCACATCGACGAAGAAGTTCTGGACGAAATCTGCGAAGATGTCGGCGGCCTGCTTGGAATGGAACCTGAAGTACTCTCTCGAAAGTGCACAACCGAGGACCGTAGGACGCTCATCGGGGGCCTTTACGAGGCATTAGTCGATTGGGTGATTTCAAAAGCAAACGATGCCATTGAATCCCAATGCCACAGAATTAGGGACGGCGACGAGTCTCTCGATGGCCGGGGAAATACGACACCTGGCTCGAACGTGGAGACCGGCGATACCGTCTGCCTCACGGTGCTCGAGATCCCGGACCCCAACCTTGGAAAGGCAGTGGCAATGCGAGGTATCTTTGATGACAGCCAGGGAATCAACTCGGAGATGAAACAGGACGGTGTTGAGGTCAATGCAGTTGGCAGTTCCATCGTCCGGGAAACACAAAACGCGGTCGCCGAATGCGGCCCCGAGTTGGGGATAATGGTCGGCACTATTGGTAGGGAGAGACAACACGTACTGGAGAAGAGAGAGGAAGTCTTAGAAAGAATCGCTCACGCTTCAGAGGACGACGGTTTTCTCAGGAAACTTCTCTTCCCTGTTCCTGCCGAAGGCATCAACCTCGGTCGCAATGGACGTATCGACATTCCCGCTACCCTGAGCAGCAGTCGCGGGTGGTATCACCTTACTATTCACCCCACCGATGAGACTCCGGCGAGTTTGGCTGCGCTGCCGTCAGTAACCTCAGCCTGGTCTGCTGGGACAGTATCACGCCAGCTCCGCGCGTGGCGGCTCCCAGAGTGGGCTAATCGCCGGAACAAGCACCTCGATTTCACCGCTGACTTTGATATGGACGAGTTCGTGCAGCGTTATCGCATGCTTGGCTGCATGGATGGTCGCGACGGCATCGAGAGTTGGATCCTCGAGCGTGGCTGGAGCAACGGGGAAGTTGTTGTTGGCCAGGAGCGAGTGTGGATGAGGGAGAGCGCGTGGTGGGAGGCCGAGAGCATGCTTGACCTGAAGCCGATGGAGGCTGACAGGCTCGGGAGCATGCCTCACATGATACCTCCCACCCTTGGCTCGGGCTATTCCAATACTGGGAGCGGCTTCTTTCCGCCACAAGCCTTTGCCTCCACGTCAAACGGGAGCCAAGAACAGCTCGTTCACCAAAGAAATCAGAGCCACGCCACGCTCGGCGGCCCTCACCTGATGGCCACCCCATCCATTGCACCTACCTCGATGACAGGCATGCGCAACGTGTCGAATGGAGATTATGGCCTTGGCAACAAGGGCGACAGTTATAAGGACCAAGCCTACTACAACCACGAGGGTATACTCATCGGTGACTTGGACCCAGATCTAGCCAAGGGCAAGCATGTCGAAGAGAACCCGACCACTGCCTCTCGCAGGATTTGGGTTGCCTTCGTTTGGGCGCTTACTTTCTGGATCCCATCGCCTGCTCTCAAATACATCGGTCGTATGAAGCGTCCGGATGTGCGGATGGCATGGCGGGAGAAATTTGTTCTTTGCTTCATCATCGTCCTTCTCAACGCTATGATCGTCTTCTGGATCATCTTCTTTGGCCGCCTACTCTGTCCCAATTTCGACAAAGCTTGGACGCAGGAGGAGGTCAAGACACACCAGGGAGAAGACGACTTCTGGGTCAGCATCCACGGCAAGGTCTATGATATTTCAAAATTCTGGAGACTCCAGCATAGTGACACTGCTATCGAAACGAAACCTGACCTCATGAAGCCATACGCTGGCCTGAATCTAGATTACTATTTTGTCCCTCCTTTGCAGCTGGTTTGTCCGGGACTGGGCGTCCAGAACTTTGTCACCCTCCTACCGAATGAAACGGCGAGCGCCGAGGCTATACACACCTCGGGCTATGGCCAACCGGACCCAACGACTGCGCTCAAGTCAGACACCTGGTATGTGGACCATTTTCTGCCTCGTATCAAGGAGTACTACAAGGGAGATCTCGTGTGGGACCGGAAAAAGGTCACAGACGAAGGTGCCAACGACAACCACGCATGGTTCCTCTACGAGGAGGCCATCTATGATCTGACCGACTACATGAACACGATCAAGTTCCAAAAGAACGTCGCAGCATACACCTTCCTCGACCCAGATATCATCAACATAGTGAAAAACAACCCTGGAAAGGACCTCACAGAAGACTTGAACAAAGTCCACAGACTCGCCCAAGGAAATGACACACAGGTCGCCAACTTTCTAAACAACATGAACTGCATCAAGAACACCTTTTACAAGGGGAAGCCGGACTTTCGGTACTCTGCAAAATGCCAAGTCAACAACTACATCCTCCTCGCTTTCACCATTATTCTGTGCGCAGTGATTGGAATCAAATTCATCTCCGCACTGCAGTTCGGCTCCAAGAGACGGCCCTCGCCCCAGGATAAGTTTGTCATCTGCCAGGTGCCAGCTTACACGGAAGGTGAAGATTCCTTGCGGAAGGCACTGGACTCGCTCACGGCGTTGCAATATGACAACAAGCGCAAGCTTATCGTCGTTATCTGCGATGGTATCATTGTCGGCGCTGGAAACGACCGCCCAACCCCCAAGATTGTCCTGGATATTCTCGGTGTCGACCCCAAGGTTGATCCTCCCGCTCTACCCTTCAAGTCTGTTGGCACTGGCAGCGAGCAGCTCAACTATGGAAAGGTGTATTCTGGCCTGTACGAGTATGAAGGCAACGTGGTGCCGTATCTCGTGGTCGTCAAGGTCGGCAAGGAGTCTGAGCAGGCCAAGGCCAAGCCCGGTAACCGTGGCAAGCGTGACTCGCAGATTCTGCTCATGAGCTTCCTCAACCGTGTTCACCACCGCTCTGCCATGAATCCTCTGGAGCTTGAGATTTTCCACCAGATCAACAATATCATCGGCGTGGATCCCGAGTTGTACGAATACCTCCTCATGGTCGATGCCGATACCAACGTTCGCGAAGATTCCCTGAATCGACTTGTTGCAGCGTGTGCCAACAATTCCAAGATTGCTGGCATCTGCGGAGAGACAAGCTTGCAGAATGAGGAACGCTCCTGGTGGACAATGATTCAGGTTTACGAATATTTTATCTCTCACCACCTTGCAAAGGCCTTTGAGTCTCTCTTCGGCAGCGTCACTTGCTTGCCAGGCTGGTAAGCTCATCTATCATCAACACCATTTGTATGTCCTTGCTAACAATCCGACCAGCTTCTCCATGTACCGTCTTCGCACTGCCGATCGCGGCAAGCCCCTGATCATCTCCGACGACGTCATCCGCGAGTATAGCGACTGTTACGTGGACACGCTTCACAAGAAGAATCTTCTGTCCCTCGGCGAGGATCGCTTCTTGACCACCCTGATGACCAAGTACTTCCCGCACATGTCTTACAAGTTCATTCCCGATGCATACTGCCAAACCGCTGCCCCTGAGACATGGAGTGTTTTGCTCTCTCAGCGCCGTCGTTGGATCAACTCCACCATCCACAACTTGGTCGAGTTGTTTTTCCTCAAGGATATGTGCGGCTTCTGTTGCTTCTCCATGAGGTTTGTCGTCCTGATCGACCTGTTCGGTACCATCATCCTCCCGGCGACATGTATCTATCTTGGATACCTCATCTACACCGTTGCTACCGGCCAGGGCCAGTTTCCCCTGATCTCCATCGTCATGATCGCAGCTGTGTACGGCCTCCAGGCCCTGATCTTCATCCTGAAGCGCCAGTGGCAGCACATAGGCTGGATGATCATCTACATTATTGCGTTCCCGATCTACTCATTCATTCTCCCTATCTACTCTTTCTGGAACCAGGATAACTTCACGTGGGGTAACACACGTATCGTCATTGGGGAGACAGGCAAGAAACAACTTATCGCCGTCGACGACGAGGGCTACGATCCGCGCTCCATTCCGCTGCAACGATGGGATGATTATGCTCTTGCCAACAGCCTGCCTGGCCGCCGCGGCGCACATGGCGAGAAAGGTGGCATGGACGGCGGCATGTACGACGAGAACTACGAGATGGACGACATGAAATCCGTCTACTCGTCCGTTCGGCAGCCCTCGGTTATGATGGGTCTTGGCCGTGGTGGCGCGTATCTCCCTCCCCAGAGCCCTGGAACGCCTCTCGGCCTACACGGCGGGATGACACGGTCGAGCACCTATCTCGGTGCTCAGCAGCAGCAGCAGCAGCAGCCCTATTCGGACAACCCCCTTGCTCACAGGCAAAGCATGATGTCGATGGGCACCGCGGCCGATATGCAGCGCCGCACCAGCCCGTACCAGGATGCTGCCATGGCCCGCCAGAGCGTCGGTAACCTACGCGGCATAAGCAATACGCCCCCCACCCTCGGCCTCAACCCGCGCATATCAACGGCAACGGGCCTCAGCATGGGTCTCAACCGCCCTGGTCTTGGGCACTCCGAGGCCGCCCGCGGCAGTACTGGGTCGTTCGACTTCCAGCGTGGCAACATGGGCCCTGATGACGGCGCTATCATCGAGGGCATCCAGTTGGTGCTGCGTGAGGTTGACCTCGACACCGTCACAAAGAAGCAGGTGCGGGCGCTTGTCGAGCAGCGTCTGCAAACCGAGTTGGTCGGTGAGCGAAGGACGTTCATGGACAAACAAATCGACAACGAGCTGGCGAACATGTAATAGATCACAGGTGTTTTCCATGGGTTGGGTCATTTTGGATAAACTTTTTTGTTTTGGGTACTCGACAGGTCTCTTGGATTTCTCCTCTTGTCGGTTTAGCTGCATTGCGGTCGTACATATATAAAAACTTCGGATTTCCTTTTATTTGCTTGGCTAGTGTCGAAACAACAATATTACTACTACTAATTGCTACATCTCTATCGCGAAAAAGGAATGGCTTGGGAACTGGCATGTCGTTATGACAACGGTTGGGTCGCGGCTACTTGGATGCGTTTTTTTTCCCCAACTTGTTCAACAGGGGAAAGGGTAGAATTTAGAGGAATTGAAGTTTACCTTGCTTGTCATTTGGTCTCTATTGATACTTGTACTTGATTACCTGCTTGTTGTAAAGATGAGGCTACGACACCAGGGAGGGATTCATGTGTTGAGTGTTCAACTGGACTGTCGTGGTGTCAACATATGCCGTGATAACGAAGAAATATAGGCCTGGTGGCTCAGCATTAAATACAAACCGTGGTCTTTTAACTACCTGTTGAGCTTTGTCCAAAAATACTGTTACTACCTAGATATTGAGTGAGCCGATCCTAGCGATTTTCTATGTTCAATGGTCTTCCACTTTCCAAAACGTTTGGGCTTGTGTGATAGCATCTCTTGAAACTGACTTATTTGATCTTTCCAACGCCCTTTAAGCCCAAGTATACGTCCGTCCCCCAGCCATACAGACTCTGCACTCCAATGCCTCCGCCAAAGTACTCCGCATAAGCTCTACTCAGCGGCAAGCCATACCCGAGGCCTGCGATAGAGCTAGCACCGTTGCTGGCGGCTGAGATGACACCAAGGGCATCGTCGCTCCATGCACCTGGGACCTCGTCGTCATCGACGAACGTCGTGAACGAGTATCCCCATATGTGCGGCATCACGTCCGGGTTGATGCCGCCGCCGCGGTCGCGGATGCGGATAGTCACGCCGGGCGCGTTGTCGTCTAACGGCGCGATGGCGTCCGCGCCGCCGAAGACGCCTCGGGTCTCATGGGGTAGGTCAAGATGTACCGTGCCGTGTTGTGGGGACAGATTTGGCGGCTCTGGTGCGATGGTGATCACCACGGGCTCGCGATTCATGCCGTTCTCGACGGTAGCGCGGAAGGCATTCTTGAGCAGCTCTGTGACTATGTACTCGAGGTGCATGGGCACGAAAGCGAAGGTAGTGTCGGGCTCACCGTCTACCACCCAACGCGGGCGAACGCCGTAGTTGAGCTCGCAAATATCAGCTACAAAGCCGCCACAGCTGTCAATGGTGGAGGCAGGGCGAAGCGCCGTGTCAATAACACCAATGTAGCTCGGGTGTTCTGGGCAGGGCGTAGGGCTAGCGGCTGGGTCAAAATGCGGTGTGCTGCTAAAGTGTAGAGCGATGTGTTGCTCGGCCACCAGTCGAGTTCCGATTCGGGCGCGCAGGTGCTCGTCAAGGAAGCGTGTCACCTCTGCGGCCGAGATATACTTCCGACATTCGAGGAATCCGCGGGCGAGGATAGGTATCGTGTCGGTATGCGTTTGCACCAACTCAGCAAGTACCTCAGTGAAGCGGATCTCGTCGTCCAGATTGCTAATGGTGCGGCCTTGCCAGGGGAGTAGGGTCGATAGTGAGTGCTGATAGTTGTTATAGATCTTGCGGATGTTGTGGTTGGACACGACGATATAGGGTAGGTTGCGCAGCGCCTGGATGCGGTGCGCCAGCCGGATCGGCAGCAGTGACAACGTGAACCGCGCTGATGCGAGGAGGGCTTCAGCGGAAAGGGGTGGGCGGCCATGTCTATGAGGACTCATGTCAGGCAAACGCTACTTATCTATCAAATGTGCAGGACAGCTATCGAATCCACTCTTACTTGACCAGGTCTGCCAGACTCAACGGATGTAAAGGTTGCTTGGCCAGCCAAGGGACCTCGTCGGCAACCTCTGAGCGGTTGATATGACGGTCGCGGGGCGGCTGCGAGTGCCCCGCGGGTGACGACGGAGAAGCAGTAGCATCCTTGAGGTGCTGGAGTGTGGAGGAAGCTCTGCGCGTAAATGGCGACGGGGCCGAGGCCCTGAGAGGTACCGGTAGCCTCAATGGCCTTGTGGTGCGTTTCATGTCGGCATGATTGCGCTGTGAGCCGCAATGTTGTTTTGAAAGACGTTAGGTACTGTGTCGGTGAGCTGGATTGGCTGATGACGGAACCGATCGCGGATTGATATCGCGACTAGGGATAAAGCAGGGGAGCAGGGGGCTCATCGATGACCAGCCCCGCAATTCAAGATGTAGATTGCGACTCCTTGTCTGAGCACTTCCACCAGCCTTGGGCTGCATCACAAGACATTTTTTCTCCTTTGGCAAGTTTAAAAGCAGGCATTAAAGTAATTCATAGACTATCATGATTGATGTCAACTTGCTGCGCTAGTATGCCCGTGGGGGCAGGCCCCGCGATTTCGTAGCCCCGCATCGTTTACCATCCCGGACGAAGCCGTCTACTGAATCGAAACCTTCTTGTCCTCTTCAATTTCCTTCACATGCTCGTGCTTCTCGAAGGTAGTCACACGGTCCTCGGGAAACATAACTCTGGCAAATTCGAGTTGTGTCAGCGACGGATTCATTGATTTGAGCCAGGCCGTTGTTTGCGGGGCTGGACATACTGGAACGCCTTCGTCAGGGAGTACTCATAGCCGATGGTGCCTCCTTGCTTGATGGCATCATCCTTCGCCCTGCGTTGCGTCAGCATGGTTGACCCTATTTGGTAGCTACCCCAGGTATTGTGAAGGCTTACGCCTTGATCTGTTCGTCGGAAGCGTCGTCCTTACAGGACACGATGTAGCTCTTCATAGACATGGTTGCTGGCAAACAGGACGTAGATAGTCTGTAGATTCTGGAGTTGAGGACGCGAATTGGTGAGGCTGTGGGAAACAGTTTGATGGTTTTGGTTATGAGAGAAGTTGAAGAGGGTGCTGGACTTCTTATACACAATGGAGCGTCTAAGGTGGCATCCGGGAAGAGGCCGAGTAGCACGACCAGCCGTCAGGAACTTAAGGTGCCAAGGGACGCGACACCAAGCAAGCGAACTGTGGGCAAAGTCCAAGGTACGTCATGCCGCCCACTCACTCAAAACGCCGCGCCTCTCGTGACACTGCCTTTATGCCCAGTTGGGCAGTTGCAAGATCCAGCGTCCCATGTTTCAATGCCCACGGCTACCCGCGATAGGCTACATAGCCCAGCTGGGAACAATCTAGCTGCATGATGAGGGCCTGGGAATCCGCCGGAAGCGACCTAAAGATCGCCAACTCCGATCGCGATTACGTCGGTAGGCATCTGAGGCCTAGCTTAGAACTAGGTAGAAGTGCAGGGCGTTGGCGCGGTTCTGCACATGGCTCTAGAAGTCTAGATATCCTGAATCACCCGACAGGTGTGTCGCGACCGACCTCAGATGCAACATTTCCAAGAGAATTCCAACAATTGCGTGGCATGAGAGAAATTCAACTGCTACCTCGCAATCATGGATGTGAGAAAATGGGACCAAGGGCATCTCACTCCAGACCTGCCCCGCCATGAATGACCCTGACCCCACTTCCCGTATCAAGCTTATCGATAAGCCTATCGCATGCCCCGAAGATCTGCCGCCCAAAAATTTCTGGAGCTCTGCAGTGGAATTGAGACGGCGTCGATCTGGGATGGGACTTTTGCGCGGGAAGCCTTAGAGCACCAGTACGAAAGGCGCAAAAATGGACGACCAGGCCAACAAGCCCCATAGGGCGTCCAAGAAGTCCAAGGACAAGAAAAAGCAGCATACAGGCGGTAAGATTACCCAAAGAGGCTACTCCTGGGTCCTGTCGCAATTTTGCTGATTTCATATTCAGAGAAGAATCCAAAAGCTTTTGCCTACTCGAATCCTGGCAAGCTCGCCAAACAAGCCGCAAGATCCCACGACGTAAGCGCCTAGTTACCGAGTTCGATATCATCTACTAACTCTGGCCGTTAGATAAGGGAAAAGCGCCTCCATGTACCGCTCGTCGACCGAATTCCAGACGAGCCGCCACCGCGGCTCGTCACTATCGTCGGCCCCCCAGGCGTGGGGAAGACGACGTTGATGTAAGCTACCTGCTTCCGTCATAATCTTACTCCGTGCGTCGTCAAAATCGCTAACCTTTCTTGCAACATAGGAAGTCATTGATTCGGCGATATGCGAAAGAGACACTCTCCGATCCCGTCGGACCGATCACAGTTGTCACGTCGAAGAAACAGAGATTGACCTTCCTCGAATGCCCCAACGAACTCGAAGCGATGGTTGATATTGCCAAGGTGGCCGATATTGTGCTGCTGATGATTGACGGCAATTATGGATTCGAGATGGAGACCATGGAATTCCTCAACGTCCTGGCGGCCACCGGTATGCCTGGCAACGTTTTCGGTGTTCTCACGCATTTGGACCTCTTCAAGAAACCGCAAGCGCTCAAAGATGCCAAGAAAAGACTAAAGCATAGGCTTTGGAGCGAGCTCTACTCAGGCGCCCATCTTTTCTACCTCTCTGGTGTTCTCAATGGCCGCTACCCGGACCGGGAGATTCATAACCTCTCCCGATTCCTCTCCGTCATGAAGAATCCCCGACCTCTGATCTGGAGAAACTCGCATCCATACAGCGTCATCGACAACTACCGAGACGTGACCCATCCCACGAAGATTGAGGAGAATGATAAATGCGATCGAACGGTCGAGTTGTCCGGATATCTGCGAGGTACTAATTTTTCGGCTGAAGGCCAAAGGGTACACATCGCCGGCTTGGGTGATTTCACTGTTTCGAGCATGGAAACACTCCCCGATCCATGTGCGACCCCTGCTATGGAGGCAGCAATGGCAAAGGCTACCGGCAAGACCGGGAGGAGACGTCTTGATGAGAAGGACAAGAAGATCTACGCTCCCATGGCAGATCGCAGCGGCCTGAAAATCACCGGCGACCACATCGTCATCACCAGAGAGAAGGGTTTTGCCTTCAACAAAGACGCCGAGGGAGTCGAACGAGGCGAGGGCGAACAGCTCATCATTGATTTGCAGGGCGAGAGGCGGCTCCTTGGTCAGACTGATCAGGGCGTCAAACTATTCGCAAGCGGTCAACAGATCACGCGTGTGCCCGAGGAGGAAGACACCGGGAGGAAAACAAAAAGAAAAGCGCGGTTCGCTGAGCGGGGCGACTCCGAAGACGAAGGTGGGGATCTGCCGGAAGACGAGGGGTTTGTCAGTGGTGAGGACGGAGAGGGCTCCGATGCCGAAGAAAGCGAGTTCAACGAGCAAAAGCTTGGCAAGCTCTTCCGGAAAAAGGACGATAAGGTGGCGGATGAAGATGTAGCCTTCGCCGACAGTGATTCCGATCTAGGTTCTATAATATCTGGCGACGAACTTGAGGACGACGAGGATCTCGACTCTGACGAGGACGGCGCCGCTGTCAGGTGGAAAGATAACATGATGGAGCGAGCCAGGAAACTGCATGGGAAGAGGAGACCATACCGAGCAGTCGACTTGGCGAGACTAATGTACGATGATGCATTATCACCAAAAGAAGCCCTCCAGAAATGGAGAGGTGAGGACGAGGAAGAAGAGGAGGAGGATATCGAAAAAGACGAAGAGGATGAGGCTTTCTTCAAAAGGACAGGAAGGGGCCTGGATGAGGACCTCGCAGAGGACCGAATTATCCCCCGCTTCGACTACGAGGCGCTCTCCGCGAAGTGGTCCAATCAGGATGCCGTAGAAGCCCTCAGAAGCCGATTTGCCACAGCGAACCTACTAGACGGAGGCGATGGAGAAGAGGGCGACGGCGATGAGATGGACGGGGATGGAGATGATGACGATGAGGGTGATGGCGCGTTTGAAGATCTCGAGGCAGACGATGGCGACGAGGATGGTGACGAGGATGAGGCCGAAGACGAGGATGACGCCAAACCCGAAGCGAACCTGGAAGCGGAGCGCGAGAAAAACGCCCGCCGCAAGGAGGAGCTCAAACTTCGATTCGAGGAGGAAGATCGCGAAGGTTTCACAAACGACAAGGCAGTCGCCAGAAGAGAGGGCGGAGAGGACGATGAATTTGGAGAGGACGACTGGTATGAGGCCCAAAAGGCAGTCCTGCAGAAACAGCAGGATATCAACAAGGCCGAATTCGAGACTCTCGATGACAATCAGCGTGTTTCTGTCGAAGGTTTCAAGGCTGGCAAGTATGCAAAGATCGTTCTCGAGGGTGTGCCTGCGGAGTTTATCACCAAGTTCCAACCGAAGATGCCAATCATTGTGGGAGGTCTGTCTCCCACCGAGGATAGGTTTGGCTTTGTCCAAGTCAGGATCAAGAGGCATCGATGGCACAAGAAGATTCGTAAGTTTGGACAGCTCCCGGCAGCTTATATGATGAATTGTGACTAACATGTCCGCACAATAGTCAAGACGGGCGACCCCTTGATCTTCTCTCTTGGCTGGCGGAGATTCCAGTCGATGCCGGTCTACTCGATATCCGACTCCAGAACGCGGAACCGTATGCTCAAGTATACACCTGAGCATATGCACTGTTTTGGCGCCTTTTATGGCCCCTTGATCGCCCCGAACACAGGCTTTGTCTGTTTCCAATCATTTTCTTCATCCAACCCCGGATTCCGGATCTCTGCGACTGGTACAGTATTGAGTGTCGATGAGTCCACCGAAATCGTCAAGAAGCTCAAGCTCGTATGTAACATTCCGATCATTTTAGTGGCTTGAGAGGCTAACATTGTACAGACTGGTGCACCCTACAAGATTTTCAAGAACACGGCGTTCATCAAAGACATGTTTACTTCATCTCTGGAGATAGCCAAATTCGAAGGAGCTGCCATCAAGACAGTCTCGGGTGTTCGAGGCCAAATCAAGCGTGCGCTCTCCAAACCGGAAGGCCACTTCCGAGCGACCTTTGAAGACAAGATCCTGATGAGCGACATCGTCTTCTTGAGGGCATGGTATCCCATCAAGCCCCATAGGTTCTACAGCCCCGTCACGAACTTGATCGGCTGGCAAAACATGAGACTTACCGGCGAGATCCGGCGGGCTGAAAACGTCGACACGCCGCAGCTCAAGAACAGCCAGTACAGGAAAATCGAGCGCCCAACTCGGCGCTTCAACCCGCTCCGGGTACCGAGAGCGCTGGCGGCGGAGCTGCCTTTCAAGTCGCAGATCATCCAGACCAAGCCGCAGCGGAAGGAGACGTACATGCAGAAGCGAGCTGTGGTGGTACGGGGTGATGAGAAGAAGGCACGCGATCTCATGCAGAAGCTTACGACCATCCGGAAGGACGTCACCGAGAAGCGACGGGCAAAGAAAGAAGAGAAGCGGGTCGAGTACAGGAAGAAGGTTGCCGAGGTGGAGGAGAGGGTGGATGACAAGAAGAAGAGGGACAACAAAGCGTACTGGGAGAGGGAAGGGAAGAAGAGGGGCCCTAGCGACGGGGGTGGTGGTGGCGGGAAAAGAAGGAAGTAGTCCATGCTTGTCTAAGAATCCTAGAGTTAGACTAGTGGAATGTATATACCAGCCATGAGGAGCTTGAGTAGTCAACAAACAAAGCTGTTGTTAAGTGCGATGTATCACCAAAGCGCGCTTTGCACTGTCCCCCTGAGTTTCGCCCGCCACTTCTTCCGTTTGCACAGTGCTGCCGGAATACGGCCCCCGAAATGCGCATTCCCGCTTGCTCATCTCAGCTTGTCCTCAGCTTGTCAGTGATTCGACAACCAGAGATTTCTGGAAATTACATCCCCGCACAGTTTTGCTTTTTCTCGCCGGAAAGAGTTTGGTGATGTTCCAAGGGAAGGGATGATGATGATAGTGGCTTCCACGTGATCACGCACCCAAGCGCGTTCCTGCCATTTGTGACGAGGGCTCCCAGATCGTCGGGTCCCCCAGATTCTTCGAGCAGAACCCACCTCCCTCCTCTGTCTCATTCGTTTTTGAGATCAAGACGGCAGGCACATAGTCTTTGTATGTGCGATTTTGCCCCGCCAAATGATTATTTCCATTTCTCCATTATAGAAAAAAGCTCCCTCTTACGCTGAGACGCAAACGCGCGCGCTCCACTTACTAACCATGCCGCCGCGGAAGACTAAACGGCCTCGCGCCGAGAGCAATGATCCTGCTGTGGCCGCTGATGGCGGCAGTGGTGCTCGACGGACAAAGGCCGCACGCGTTCCCTCGTCATCGTATAGCCCCCAGACTTCGCCGGGGTCGAGCAGCCAGCCCTTACTGATGCGGCCGTCGGGGAGCTTTGAGGCGAGCCAGTCTTTGATGATGCGGCCATCGGTAGAATATAATGCGAGCCAACGACTGGCGTGGCAGGCTCAGAGCCAGGATGACCGTGAAGTGGAGACCATTGATCTCACCCTGGATGATGATGGCCCTGCACGAGAGCTTTATGGGACTCTTGGTGGGTTTTCTGGTTCTGACTTCTTTGCGGAAGATGACTGATCATGGAGTAGATGGTAAAATTGTCGGTATCAGATACTACAATGGTGTCGCAACCCCTGGTGAGCTGGTGGTCTTGAAGAGAGAGCCCCAGAATCAGGTAAGATAGACTACCTGACCGTGAGAATGTAAGCGAGCTAACACTGTAAAGTATGACCCCAATGCAATTCGGGTGGACAATGTCTTTGGGAATCAAATTGGTCACATTCCGAGGACTATTGCGTCGAAGCTTGCGCCATACCTGGTACGTGTTGTGGTATATTTGTAAATGTCGCTGGTTCTCACACGGTTCTCAGGACAGCGGTGATATTGATATCGAGGGCAAACTCACTGGCGAAAAGGGATTTTACGACTGTCCCATCCGTATTACCATCTATGGTTCCAGCATTGCTCTCAGTCGGAAGAACCTGGAAGAACGCCTGAAGAGAGACAAGCTTTTGACGGCTACCCAGCTCAACCAGACTCGAAAGAAGGTCGAGGTCCAACGGGAGGCTATGGGCCTCAAGAGTGGCCGTTCTTCTGCTGGGATCCCTGCCGCTGAGCCGCAAGTCTCCCTAGAGGAGTTGGCCAAAGCCAGTCAAGCTGTGAATCTTCGGTCCGGTGGTGACGCTGTTAGGTCCTTGGCTATGGACGAGGACCAACTCTCCAAACTACCAATGGCCGAGCAGCCAGCATCGCTCAAGGCTACCTTGCTGCCATATCAGCTGCAAGGTCTGGCATGGATGAGATCGAAGGAGGCACCGGAGCTTCCGGTAGCAGATTCTCCAAACTCCGTGCAACTCTGGAAGCGCAATGCTCGTGGCCAGTATGTGAACGTTGCCACCAATTTTACAGTTGCCACACCTCCGAGTTTGCTCTCGGGAGGTATTTTGGCGGATGACATGGGACTGGGGAAGACGCTTCAGATCATCAGCCTGATTATGACTGGTGGACCGGGAAGCACGCTCATTGTTGCACCTGTCGGCGTCATGAGCAACTGGGAACAACAGATAACTCGTCATGTCCTCCCCGAACACGTCCCCAAGGTTTTGGTATATCACGGAGCCAACAGACAATCTGCCGCCAAGTCATTATCAAGCTACGACGTTGTTGTCACCAGTTATGGAACCATGAGCAGCGAAGCGGGCGGCGGTGCTCTATCCAAAGTCGACTGGCGCCGCGTGGTATTGGATGAAGGTCACACCATTCGCAATGCGAAAACCAAGGCGGCTGTGGCAGCCTGCGGGCTGAAAGCGCAGTCGAGATGGGTTCTATCGGGAACCCCTATGTACGTCGATTATTCTCTCCTGGTTTGTTCCTTGCTAACACCGCAAACTAGTGTCAACAATATCAAGGATGTCCATTCGCTGCTCAAATTTTTGCACATCACTGGCGGGATCGAGCTGTCAGAGGTGTTTAATGCGGTCATTGCAAGGCCTCTTGCCAATGGCGAGCCTCTTGGTGAGGCTTTGCTGCAGGCTCTCATGACCGATCTTTGTCTTCGCCGCAAGAAAGACATGAAATTTGTTGACCTCAAACTGCCAGCCAAGACGGAGTATATACACCGTATCACTTTCTGGCCTGATGAGCAGAAGAAATACGATGCGCTGCTGTCAGTTAAATACCCAATGGCCTACACCTGAATGAGCTAACACCCTGCTAGAACCGAAGCGAAGGGCGCACTTGAGGACTTCCAGAGCAAGTCCAAAGACGGACAGAAAGGAAGATTTCAGAGTGTGTTGGAGAGACTTCTTCGGCTCAGACAAGTGTAAGTGTTGGGATTTGTCGCAGAATACATCGGACTGACAAGAGTAGTTGCAATCATTGGACGCTTTGCAAGGAGCGCGTCACAGACTTGCTCAAACTACTTGAGGATCAAGACGTGGTTCCTCTCAATGACAAGAACCGAGTTCTTTTGCAGCAGGCGCTTCAGCTGTATATCGAAAGCCAAGAAGAGTGTCCCGTCTGCATGGACGTCATATTGATGAATCCGGTCATAACACACTGCAAGCATGTGTTCTGCAGGCCCTGCATCGCAAAGGTTATCGAGACACAGCACAAGTGCCCGATGTGCCGTGCCGAGCTGTCGGAGGACAATCTGCTCGACCCTGCGCCAGAGTCTTCGGGAGACGAAGTCGGAGAGGAGGTCGATCGAGAGACAAAGAGTTCCAAGACAGAAGCCCTTCTCAAGATTCTCCAAGCAACGCTGAAAAACGACGGATCCAAGGTCATCATCTTTTCGCAGTGGACATCGTTCCTGTCAGTAATTCAGCGGCAGTTGGACGAAACTGGATACACATACACACGTGTGGATGGCAGCATGAACACAACACAACGCGATACTGCTATCCGAGCACTGGACACCGACCCAAATACCCGTATCATGCTGGCTAGCTTGGGTGTCTGCAGTGTTGGGCTGAATCTGGTCTCGGCGGATACCGTGGTTCTTGCTGATAGTTGGTGGGCGCCGGCCATTGAGGACCAGGCTGTTGACCGCGTCCACCGACTCGGCCAGACCCGACCTACCACGGTTTGGCGGCTGGTTATGGAAAATACCGTTGAGGAACGAGTCCTCGATATCCAGGGTAAGAAGCGGGAGCTTGTCACCAAGGCGTTCCAGGAGAAGGAAGGAAAAAAGAAAAAGACAAAGGAGACGAGGATGGCGGATATTCTCAAGCTTCTTAGCTGAAATGTGTTAAAACGCTTGGTGGTATCTTGACTTCTGTCTGTCTGGTAATTTCTGGTGGGAAAGTAGGGATTTGTGGGCTGTTTTATTGTCATGATTTTTAGTCTTTTTATGGGTGGTTATGGGCATCACTTACTCTTGCTATGATAGTCGAGGTAGGCGGGCTGGGTAGGCGGGTCAGGATGGTGTGTGGTTGAGGCTGCTGGATGTTCAATTGGTTGGTGGCAGGCAAGAATTTCAGGGAGTTTAACGGAGCTTGAGACAACAGTGCCCGCGAGGGACCGGTAGAGATACGAGATTGCTATATCGTTACATTGAGCCCGGGAATTGAAGGTCCTTTTTTCGTGGTTGCTGTTCAGGTAAGGTAAGAACAAGCGTGAATGATGATTGGCGGTTGCAGACGGCCAAAAATTGCTAGTGAGCTTTGATTGCCCACCCGCCTTGCACCTTCAAGCCGACGTCACTCCATCTCATCACCATCTCAAAACCATTCATTCAACCAACGCCTCAACCACTACCAACCAAGCGCAAATCGCAATGGGCTGAAAATGACTTCCCTACGCCCCTTCCCCTTCCTCCTCAGAACAACCCTCCTCCGCCCCATTCTCCCCCGTCCCACCAACCCCCGCCAGACTCGTTCCCTCCACCTAGCCCCACCCTTCCTCCTAGAAGACTACACCCCCCGGTACATGTCCCTCTCCTCGCGAGACGCCGCCATGAAACGCTCGGCGGCCTATGCCCACCTGAGGAAATGTAACTTGTGTCCGAGGCTGTGTGGGGTGAATCGCTACGAGACGACGGGGGTTTGTTTGGTGGGGGAGAAGGCGAAGGTGAATGTTATTGCGCCGCATTTTGGGGAAGGTGAGTCCTCAGATTGAGTGGAAGGGGGTTTTTGGGGGGGATGGGGGGAGGGCAAGGGGAATGGTGGCTGATGAGATTCGTGGAGGTAGAGCCGTGTGTACAGGGGCATAATGGGAGTGGTTCGGTGTTTTTCAGGTATGTGAGTTTCTTAGGGGTGAGAAAGTAGAGGGATGTTGGCTAACATTGCCGTTAGCATGTGTAACCTGCGCTGTGTGTTTTGCCAGAACCATGATATTGCGCATCAGCGGAACGGGATGGACCTGACTCCCGAGGAACTGGGGGACTGGTATGTCAAATTACAAGACGTAGGCAACGTGCATAACATCAACCTCACCACGCCAGAGCAGTAGGTCCAGTGCAAATACCCCTTATTGTTTGGGGACGTGGCCAGCTGAACAGCTCCTCAGTGTTGTTCCCCAAGTCGCACTGAGCATCATGCACGCGCGCGAAAACGGGCTGACGGTGCCCATTATTTACAACACATCGGCGTATGATTCGCTTGCGTCTCTTGAGCTTCTCGATGGGCTAGTTGATATTTACCTGCCGGACTTCAAAGTCTGGGAGCCGGCGACCTCCAAACGTCTGCTCAAAGCCGACGACTATGCTGCTACGGCGCGCGAAAGTATCAAGGCCATGCATGTCCAGGTCGGGGACCTCTGTTTCACGGGCGACGGGATTGCGAAGAGTGGTCTCTTGGTGCGGCACCTTGCCATGCCGGGCTTTGAAGCCGAGGGCGCTGAAATCATGCGCTACCTGGCGTCTAATGTATCGAGAGACTGCTTTGTGAACATCATGGAGCAGTACCGACCAGATGCCTACGTGGGTAAACCAAAAAGGGGCTCTTCCGGAGAAGAGAAGCGATATGCTGAAATCAACCGCGCCGTCTCGAAAGAGGAAATCTCGGCGGTGAGGAAGGCAGCTGAGGAAGCCGGGCTGTGGAGATTTTGCGACCCCCCAAAGCACGAAGGCTTCAATTTGTGAGACTATTGAGATTAATGGAGACAATACTAACTCGACAGGAACTTTCATCCTGAATATCAAATTCTAACGTGGTCTGGGCAGCGGTTCTGACAGGGTCCTCTTTGTTACCGTGGCATGACTCCCATTTGGTAAGCCAGGTCTTTCAGTCCTCACCAATTGGGCATAAAGAATCCCGAAGCCATGGATGTCTTAGCGCCGCCAGCTCGGTATCTTTGTCCTCCCGTTATTAAGGATACCGCTTCGCTGGGACCGTCGTTCAAAATATTCGGGGCCAAGTTGTCTCGGAACTTCAAAACGGCATCGATAACAACTCAAATTTCTCTCGTAATCACTGTGTTGTGGCTCAGGTTGACGACTTATCATCATCGTAATGGATACCTCCAGCTCCAATACCTCAAAGCCTGAGAGATCCTCGACTTCAGCACCCATCACCCCAGTGGCAGCCCCCAGCTCCTCCACACCGCCAGGAGACGACGAATGCTGCCCCCTATCAAAAGTCCCGCCTCTCCAGACAGACCACATCACCACCACCAATAAACCCACCACCCCAAAGGACAACTCGGACGACAACACCAGCCCAAAACGGCCCTTG
>Ga0247758_1000210_pt1 | contig 49901 bp, 28 predicted proteins | sample UWRJL156409C4_FD_180950 | JGI IMG/M metagenome (GOLD analysis project Ga0247758, IMG submission 180950) | Plant litter microbial communities from Arlington Agricultural Research Station in Wisconsin, United States - UWRJ-L156-409C-4 | ecosystem: Environmental > Terrestrial > Plant litter >...
CTCCTTCTCCGCTTCCTCCTCCCCCCTCCCGCTCCCCTCCGCCTCCGAAGCAACCACCCAAGGCGCCCCTGACCTAATCATCATCACCTCCTGGACCGGCGCCCTCCCCAAGCACATTGCCAAATACACCCTCTCATACAACCAGCTCTACCCGGGCGTTCCCCTCATGGTAATCACCACGACCATCTGGGATCTCGCCATCCACACCACCGAGACCAAGATCCGCGACATCGCGCCCGCCGCGAAATACCTGTTGACATCACCGGTTCCCAAGTCCCGTATCCTCTTGCACGCCTTTTCCGAAGGCGGCGCCCACAAGGCGGTGTGTCTCGCGCGCGCGTATCTCCTCGAGACGAAGGATCCGAACATCCGGATCCCCATCCGGGCATTCATCTTCGACAGCACGCCTGGCACGCCGCGGTACGCCTCCAACGTCGCGGCGTTCAAGCGCTCGCTTCCGCGCAACCCGGCCGCAAGGGCGTTGGGTGTGCCGGTTGGGGCGTCGGTGCTGGCCGTGACGTGGGTGATGTTCATTGTGTTTGTGGGGTATGAGAACAACCTTATCAGCCACACGCGGCGGGCGCTGAACGACGAGGCACTGTGGGTGGATGTGCGGAAGGCGCCGCGGACGTATTTGTTCAGTGAGAGGGATGATTTGATCAACTGGCGGGATGTGGAGAAGCATGGCGTGGAGAGCGCGGAGAAGCTAGGGGTGAGGAGCCTGTTGGTGAGGTTCCGGATGAGCGGTCATTGTGGCCATGCGAGGGGCAACGAGGGGGTTTATTGGGGCGCCGTGAGGAGGACTTGGGAGGCGTGGGACGCCGGGACGGGAAGAGGCGCCGATGATGTGGTGGGCGTGATGGTGAACGGCGAGGAGAACAGTTGTGGCGCCGGTGAGAGTGTCGCGGGATGTGGTGAGAGCGCTAGACGCCGGCATCTGGTGTTGACATGCGTATGCTGCGGTGAGAAGTTGGAAGATTGAGCTGGTGTGTCGGTAGTTCGGTTGAAGCTAGCAGGAGTTTGATGATTAGCGTGTTCTACTTCGGACGATATAGCGGCGGGGGGGTTGAAAATCCCGGAACGGGTCTCGGGTGGGCCGCGGACCCGAGCGGGGTGATGTCGGTCTGGCATCGGACTCATCAACGCAGGGTTCTCGCCCGGTTTTGATGTAGATCAGTCGTCGTATTAAATCTATTACGTCCTGCTCTTGAGCACGAATACCTGATCTCGATCATTCCCTGGCTAAAACGCAGTCCTGCCGCCGCCTCGCATCAAATCATACACCAGAAAACCCAGTCATCGCTCGTATCCCCTCCCTCGTCGTAACTCGTTCCCATAGCTGCCTACAACTTCTGTGGTGGAAGACCGGGCTCGCTGCTCTCATTGGAGTCGACCCTCTTTGGCCAGGATTTGGGGGCATTCAGCCCCTCAGCAGACCGATTGGGTGTTGAGCCGTCGGCGAAGGGATTCGGGGCGGTGCTAGGCGGGCCCCCGGGTCTGGGGAGGTCGTCGAACGACAGGCGAGCTTGTCCCTGGGGTTTCCTTGGCTGCGAGGGCCCACTTTCGAGGCCGTAATCATCCAGACTGAATCCGTTGCTGGTCATCATATCCTCCTGTTTGTCGCGCTTCCTCTTCTTGATGTGGAAGAAGAGCATGACGCAGAGGGTCACAGTCACTAAAAGGCCGCTGTCGCAAGCATGCCAGGTCAGCGGGGAGCACTTCGGCCCAAAGTCAGAGCAGGTGAACATACATGATAACACCGACAATAACCCATGTGGTTGATTGCGACGAAATTGCTGGCTTTTCGCAGAGCCCCGGGTTTTCTGCTGTTGCTACACAATCGGCGCGCTGCATAAGATTGTTGAGAATGGTGGCCGCGCGCCCCTGGAAGTGAGAAAGCGCCGATGCCGACGACTGCGATGGCCTCCCCCGTGCGTCTAGTAGTCGGGACGCCATTGCGCTGCGCTCAATTGGACTCGCTGAAGTCGCGAGATTACAATTGCCCCTTGTGCAGATAGCGAATTCCTTGGAGTCGTTGATCGTCGTCGGTTGATGCCACCACTAGCGCAAAGTGACGGGCGGCTTGGCGCGGCGCGACGTACTGCAGGAAAGAGCTGGGAACCTGGAAAGTTCAAGGGGGCTGCCACCTGGCGCGCGTGGGACCTCTGTTTGCAGCGTTGCGGCCTTTAAATCCCAATTCTCCTCCACGGCGATGTACTTGGCGATTGAACGAGCAGGATCTTATGAGTGTGTCGCCGACGTACCACCGCAGTATTTAACCGATCTATGATTAACAATCAGGGGATGAATGAACGTAAAAAACTTGCCTCGGGGGTTCAACTCCTGAAATTCAGGCAGGTGACGTCGAACGGGCAAGAGCAGGGCCCACTGTCAGTGTCAAGGGATAATTGCTAATTATACAAGCGAAACGTGATTGGTGCATCAGGTGGACCCCAATACCCAGAGAGGCAAGCATCAATGCTTGCTTGCGACGCCAATTGGTGGGTGTCATCTCCGCCTTGTTTGAGAGCCTTGTTGCGATCAAGCGTGCGCCGCCTGGGTCTGGACTTCTCCTGCCAAGAGATCTCCCTCGGCATCAAACCCCAGAGTCCAACCGTTAACGTCATGCACCGTGAATCGTGGAGCTGTTAGGCCCGTCAATGAGTACTGAATATCCTCATCGCGCAGAGAGGTACGGGGAGCTTGGGACACAATCGGAGCATTACCACACGCTCGGCGCGAAAATTGGGAAATATTGCCAGCCATGCAAGTTGTCACGCCCGATCCGTCGAAATCTGAGTAAGACAGCGCGTCCCCTGCCATCCGCTCGCAAAGGAGGACCAACAGCACTGGTTGGACGCAGAGGACTTTCGTAGTGCCCTCCCCAATCCGCTCGACGACACGCCGCTAGACTCTACTACGTAGTTACCCAATGCTACACAGTCGTGTGAGCCCACAGCGGAAAGGTGCAGACGATAGCAACAGATATGGGAACGATGCAGCAGCTTGCATGTTTGTATAACGAAGGCTCCGGCAAAAGAATGGGTCCTGCCAGTGCGCTAAAGGACTTCCAACGTCCGGATGCACATTTGACCAAATACTGCTGCATTTCTGTCCCGTTTCGCGTAAACAAGGCCTCTTCAGAATGCGATGCAACCTGCCTCTTGACGTTAAAGGCCGTGGGTGCCTTGCTCGAAGGATTCGTGGTGCCTTTAGACGGCATTCCTCTCGCTTACAGCAAGGACAGGACACGGCTGTCAGTCGAGCCATGCAAAAATGACTGTGCATATGGCTCAAGCTCGCTCAGCTTCTCCAGCCCGCATCGTCTGAGGGCATCGTGAACCAACACAAGGTTCATTCATGACGATGCCCCTTGACAGTGGGGCCTGGCACATTTCCCCGGCGGCGTTTTGCGTAGGGCAAAGCGAGGTCGTGAACCCCCACGGCGCGTCCAAGATCCCTCGCGCGTTTCCGGGTCCAGAAGCGCCACCAAAGGGAGGCAGGCTCAGGAGGCTCGGGGGTTTTTGTTATCGATAAACATTCAGGCCAAAGGCGGGTCGGCAACGTGCTCGCGGGGTGTGGCCCGTGCGTCTCCGCGCCAACGATAACCAAATTTCAACCCGTCCTCGGATCAGTCCAATTGTTGACGGATAGGAAACCACTTCATTGGACAGGGAGCCCCAATCTTTCTGCAAAGACACTTGTTCAAGGAAGCACCAGAGATTCCTCATCCGCGCCCCCGTACACATCTACGTCCAAGAGCCGAGAACCGTAAAGCAATGTCGGTCAACCCTGGGACTGTCCGAGGGACCCCCGGCCGAGGACAAGGCCGAGGCGCCATTCCCTTCGCCAACAGCCCGTCTAATACTTCGGCCATCCCCCGACCAGTCCTCGAAACCAACCACACTACCACTAGCAGCGAGGCCGGCGCATCTTCAATGAGTACTAGCAGGGCAAAGCAATCCAAGCGGGATGAGGTATGTCCAGTGTTGCTTCCTCCATCCCTTCCAGCCTCGAAGATGCCACCGCAGTGATACATGGCCGATAACACCTCTTGCCTTTTGTTTCCCTTGCACAAGCTTCTGCGCAATGACTGCTAACCTTGGTGCACCAGGCGATCCGTCGCAAGATGGAGAATGACCTCTCCAAAAAGAAGCATCTGACGAGCCGCGCGCGACACTCCCGCAAGGCCCCTCCAGGCACCGTCCTCGCCCTCAAGCCGAGTCCTGCCCTGCAGATCAAGCCCGCCACCACCGTCGCCGAGGCCGCCCAGCTTATGGCTGCGAAACGTGAAGACTGCGTGCTGGTTACCGACGACGATGACCGGATTGCAGGAATTTTCACCGCCAAAGATCTGGCGTTCCGAGTTGTCGGGGCAGGGCTCAAGCCCAACAGCGTCACCATCGCCGAGATCATGACCAAGAATCCGCTGTGCGCGCGAACCGATACCAGCGCCACCGATGCCCTGGATCTGATGGTCCGCAAGGGGTTCCGCCATCTTCCCGTCATGGACGAGAACCAAGACATCTCGGGTATTTTGGATATCACGAAATGTTTCTACGACGCGATGGAGAAGCTCGAGCGCGCCTACGCCTCTTCTCGCCGGCTTTATGATGCTCTGGAGGGCGTGCAGTCGGAGCTCGGTACCAGCCAGCCGCAACAGATTATCCAATACGTGGAGGCGCTTCGATCCAAAATGTCGGGTCCAACTCTGGAATCGGTCTTGAATGGCATCCCACCAACGACTGTTAGCGTTCGGACATCGGTCAAAGAGGCAGCCCAGCTCATGAGGGAGAACCACACAACGGCCGTCTTAGTCCAAGATCAGGGAGCTATTACGGGTATCTTCACGAGCAAGGATGTGGTGCTCCGAGTTATTGCACCCGGTCTTGATCCTGCCACCTGCAGTGTCGTCCGAGTCATGACCCCCCACCCCGATTTTGCGCCCATGGACATGAGCATCCAGGCTGCTCTGCGCAAGATGCACGGTAAGCAGACCAGACGACCCGAGAAGAAGACCAAGGCCGGAAGCTAACAATACACAGATGGCCACTACCTTAACCTCCCCGTCATGAACGAGGGCGGTGAGATTGTGGGTATGGTGGATGTCCTCAAGCTCACGTATGCCACCCTCGAGCAGATTAACACAATGGGCAGCGGCGACAGCGAGGGGCCGGCATGGAACAAGTTCTGGCTGTCCCTCGACCACGAGACTGAGTCTATGGTTTCAGGCGATGGCTCTCACCACCACACCAATCCCGGTCCGCGGTCGCTCATGTCACCGGATATTGGGCGTGGTGATAGAATCACCGACAGCGTCGCCCCCGGTGACTCAGCGAGCCACGCGGGCGCCGAATCGCCACCGCATAGTGCTCTAGGCGCTGTGCCCGAGGTGTCTCCCAGCGAGGTGCCTTTCCCCTTTAAATTCAAGGCCCCGAGCGGCCGCGTCCACCGTCTCCAGGTGACAGCCGCACACGGCATGGCGGAGTTTGTGGCCAGTGTCATGGCGAAGCTTGACGCCGAGGTAGAGGCTATTGGTGGCGCTCCTGTCGTGGAAAATGGCAAGCTCATCGGAGGGTTCGCGCTTAGCTATCTGGACGACGAGGGCGATTCTGTCTCCATTACCACGGACCAGGACCTTCTCGAGGCTATTCTCCTCGCCCGCCAGGGCCATCGCGACAAGGTCGACCTTTTTGTCCATGATCCCAAGGAACCGCCGGTGGCGCCCACCCCTCCGGCTGTTGCTCTCCCGGATCCGATCGTGATGCCCACGCCTCCTGTTTCCGTTGTCCGCGAACGCAGAAGGGCCGTTGAGGAGGATGAAGAAGACGACGATGCCTCGGAGGAAGAGGAGTCTCCTGTCCGTCGGAGCAAGACGCGCACCCGAACTGCGCCGCAGCCACAACCTGACCAGGTGATCGCAGGCGTCCCGAACGAGCTGCTCCTGCCTGGCGCGATTGTCACCCTAGCGGTCGTGATTGCTAGTGTGTTTGCTGTTTCTAGGATGTCAAACAGATAAACATCTCTCGCTGGCAAGACGAAGAGCGACGGCGTGCAGACTGCGGGAACAGGCGCCAAGCATTACGGAGAGACAGAAAGGTTCTGCTCCTTTTCGGTAGTGGGAGTGAAGGTTTGGTTGTAGATTTGTGTATCAATGTAATTACCTGCCGCTGCTGTCCACTCTAGCCATAGACTTAATATTCACCATTTTTGCTTCTGCGTTGCCCCGCGTCTGTCTTCAGTGAGGTTTTTGATGCGGTTGTTGTTTGAACAGGGGTTTGCTCAAGGTGGAGCCCCCGCTGCGCTACGAAAAGATGCCGCGGAAACGCGGCTACGCACGGGCCAGTTCAATCGAAGCTCTGGTCTGGAAAAGTCAATCGAGCATCCTCCTCCCGCTGAAGATGAGCACAGCAGCAACATTCCCACAATGATTATACGAAACTTCGGTGTACGGCAAAGTAAGTAACGGTATTCCCTGTCCAGTTGATCAGGATGCTAAATCCATCGCAATCAGGCCGACGGGTGCTCACAGCCCCAGTGTTGCGGTCATGCCTCCGAAGTCTCTCGACGCAGCCGACCACGCCGCCGACAACCGTTGCTGACCCGTCATCGGAGGAGGCATCGGCTGCTCTCGCTGCTTCTCTAGCGTACGCGAAGAAGAATGCCGAGGAAGCTGCCCTCAAGGAAGAAATTGCCAAGATCCCGGCAAACTTCCGCACCTTCAAACACATCCAGAAACACACCGCCAGCGTCGGTTCGCGCTACATACCCGAGTATAACGTCGATGAGGTCCTCAAGAACCCGCCGGACACTGTGACGCTCGAGATGCTCATCACGGCCCAGACGCACATGGGCCACAATACCTCGCTGTGGAACCCGGATAACGCGCGCTACATCTACGGCATCAGGGAAGGCATCCATATTATCGACCTCGAGACTACAGCTGCGTACCTCCGCCGTGCTGTGAAGGTTGTCGAAGAGGTGGCCTACCTCGGCGGTCTGATCCTGGTCGTCGGCACGCGCAAGGGCCACAAGCCGATCGTGGTGCGAGCCGCCGAGCTGGTCAAGGGATGCCATGTGTTCCAGAGGTGGACGTCGGGCGCCATCACGAATCGCGACCAGATTCTACGCGCGGGCCAGATTCGCATGGTGGATTTGAACGATCAGGACGTCCCTGGGTACACTGAATACATTCAAGACATGAGGCCCCTGGCGCCTGACCTGGTCATTTGCCTCAACACGAACGAGAACCACGTGTTGCTGTATGAGTGTGGTTTGGCGAATATCCCTACCATTGGCATCATCGATACCGATGGCACCCCGTCCCGGGTCACATACCAGATCCCCGCCAACGACGACAGGTGAGATTCCCCTTCCTGCTAGTTTACTCTACGTGTTGCAATATTGCGGATATGCTGACCAGTGTGCGACTCTTCGACAATCTAGTCTACGCTCCGTAGCGCTGATCGCAGCCGTGCTTGGGCGCGCCGGACAGAGGGGTCAGGAACGGAGACTCAAGGAGGCGGGAGAGGGCAGAGCCACTTGGGATGTGTCGCCAGATGTCAGGAAATACGTGAAAAAACAAGTAGCTCAGCAGCTTGAAACGGCGAGACAGGCAGATGAAGCTGGGGCGGAAGCCAACTCTATGCCCTCTGGTCCAGCGCACGACCAGAGGAAACACGATGTCAAGGAATCTTTGGTTAAGCTGGGCTGAAGGCTGCGAGCGGTGGTGGACGTAGATGTCACGATAATCTGTAGAAGAATTTCCCTGTAAAATACACTTTTGGTATGACTCTTAGAGTATTGAGCCAACTCGGTGAATGCCCCCTGAAACATGTTTGCCATCGACTCCCTAATTTGTCCACTATCACTGAGGAGGCGGCCCACAACAAAATTGTTAGGCGCTTAGTTATCAGATTCGCCTGAGCCGCCTCAAATGCGGACGCGGACCCAGATCTTCGCCTCCTGCGAATTTCCCCTCACCGGCACAAATCATCACCACGAACATTTCAGCACAGCTCCCGCAGGCACGCGCAAGTCACGTCCCGGCGCCGCACCCTGTCGTGTCTAACGCATCACGTCACAGCACACACCGCCCTGATTGGTGGCGAGTTTGCTGTCCGCCGGGTCCCAGCAGATTCCAGCACTCCAGCGCAATTCCAGCGGTCCTGAGCGACATTCGAGGGCCGGGTCATCGGGACGCCATCCTACCTCTTGTGCTGCAGGATCGAGGGGTGCAAGCGTTATTAGTGGTATCCGGCAGACACCAGGCACCAGGTACGGATGGCCTTCACCGTTGCTTCCGACGGCGTGCCGATAGAACAACGGCCGCTCTAGAGTGCGCCCCATGATCGAACTCAGTGCTGATAAAATATGATTTCAGGGGAGCCCATCTTTGGATCTCTTGCCGCTTCGTGCCAAGTGATCGCTGAGTTGAGAGGAATTTAGAATTCCGCACTGCCAGCCACGCGTTACCGCCAAGATGCCGCCGCCAGCCATGCTCGAGGACCCGTCCGCGGCCACCATTTATCGTGTCTCGGGCGAGGCCCCCTTTCCGGATCCCGCCAACCCGGCCCTGCCGCCGACCATCGTTCCCCGCCATGTGACTCTCAGGGACCGGCAGACCGTAGCTACCGTCATCCCCTTTGCATCGCGCCACCAGGTCCCGGACTCGCTCCTCCGATACCTCAATGACCAGTTCAACAAGGAGATCGAGGGCGGTGACACGTACCCGATGATGAACACGCTGCCCCTCGATAAGTTTGCACGGTACTGGTTCCAGAACTTCGGCGGCATCATGCTTCTAGGCGACATCGAGAGCGCCGAGGACCTTGTCGAGGGCAAGGACTGGGCTAAAGAGTGCTTGGGTACGTTTTACATCAAGCCCAACTACCCAGGCCGAAGCAGCCATGTCTGCAACGCCGGCTTCATTGTCACCGATGCCTCTAGGAACCGCGGCGTGGGCCGGCTTATGGGCGAGACGTACCTCGAATGGGCCCCAAAGCTTGGATATACCTATTCCGTGTTCAATCTAGTGTACGACACCAACGTGGCATCCTGCAAGATCTGGGACGCCTTAGGATTCAAGCGCATCGGACGTGTCAAGGGCGCCGGTAATCTCAAGAGCCACCCAGACCGGTTGGTGGACGCCATAATCTTTGGGCGCGATCTGGGCGATGCTGCTGGTGGTGTGGGCAGCGAGGAACTTGTGAGTGAAGAGCGTTTCGACAAGATCAAGTTCTACCTCAAATACGGCCGGTATCCGAACGGAGCTGACCGGGCCGAGAAAAGCAGGCTTCGTAGCGCTACGATGCACTACAAGTTGCTCGAAGGGGACATCCTCATGCTCAAGGATAAGGAGGTCATCTCGGACCCGCAACGCCAGTACGAGATCGCCCAGAAGGTGCACAACCAGAGCCACGCGGGCATCAACAAATCCACGGCCACCATAGCCGAGCACTACCACTGGAGTCGCATAAAAGAGACGGTCTCGGATGTAATTAGGAACTGTTATGAATGCAAAGAACTGGGCAAGGCCTCGGCCTCCCAAGCCCAGCAACCGTCTCCGGCCGGTGTGGTCAACGGCCTGAAACGCCCCAACCCGGACGTCACCTGCGGCGCCCCCGGCTCCAAGCGCGCGTTCCCGAGCCCGTCAAGCTCCGCGCCATTAGCCGATTCGTCAAATACCGGACTGTCCAGACCGCCCTTGTCCTCCTTGCCAGACCCGGCTCATCTAAGCCCCTTTTCCCTCCCATCTCATCACCAGTTTGCGGATTCTGGTGAGGACATCCCCATGATTTCGTCTTTAGCGCATCCCTTAGCACGGGCTGCGGAGTCCACCATGACGAACCATCACGGTACCATCGGCGCTCACGCACATAGTTCGATGCTCCAAGACAACTCCCTTAGCCCTCTTCATCCACCCTCCCACCATCACCACCATCAACACCAACACCAACACCAACATCATCATAACAACACAGGCCACCCGCCTGTGGCGTTGCCGCCGCTCTCGGATCCGCATGTCTCTGTGTCCGTCCAGGCCCCAGTGTCCGTCTACCAGCCCATCGATCCCCAAATCATCAGCCAACCGCCCGGTACTAGCGGTTCCCACGCCCATAATCACGTCAACTTACACCCACACCACCATAACCACCACCACTACCCCTCCTTCGATGACCACTCCTCCTCGCATCACCAACACCACGGCCATGACCCAGACGCAGTCAACTTCCAAGCTCTCCTCAATTCCACAGACGACGACGTCGTAGGCGTAGTTAACCCCAGCACAACATCAGGCAGCCACCATCACAACCACAACCACCACGGCGGACACGAGCACCACCCGCCAAGGACACAAGAAGAAGACGACGCCGAACGAGCCGCCGTGGACCGCGACATGGAGATGCTCATCGAGCAGCCGCAGGAGGACGAGGAGGAAGACGCCCTGATACCACAGCAGCAGCAACAGCAGCAACAACAACACCATCACCAGCAGGGCCAGGGGCAAGGGCAGGGCTATCAGCAAAGCAGAGCGCACCAGATAACAGGGTCACTGGCCATGATTATCGACAGTGTAGGGCCGAACGCGGATAACCATGGATCCCTGGGCAGTAGCAGTGGGGGCGGCAGCACCGGAGTCGGGAGCGGTAGCGGTGTCAGTGTTGGTGTCGGCAGGTCTGGAGGCGGGAGCGGCGGGAAGATGAATGTCAGTCATCTGCTGTCTACGCATGATGACGACGATAAGGATTACGATATACCATATGACGGAGTCGGCTCTTAGGTGAACCCAGCGCTTCGTGTTTCCTTGCACGCATCAGTTTGAAAAGAAGGAGGGACCAGTCTTGACATAGTCTGGTTACAAAACTTTAGTATTGTCACATAGAAGGCGGGCGTGGGGATGGCGTTTTCTTCCTTGTATTTAGTTAGGCCTAGCCCTGGCCGTGCTTCAGGCTCTGTGCATAGGCATTCACCGTACAACCAAGGCAATCGTACGATACTACTTTTTTAATTCATCTCGTGTCATTTACAAGATTCCTCCATTTGCTCTTTACCGTCTGGGCATACCCCGTCCGCGTCCGCGCAACGCCCTCTGGGCGGCTCCAGGCGGCAGCGCTCTGCCGGGGGCAGCCGGTGCCTGGCTCTCTTCGTTTCGGATAGTCTCATCTACGCCCAGAATGAGGCATGCAGCCTCCGTCGCTGCCTGGATAGCATTGATCTTGACAAGAGCAGGCTCCCAAACGAAGCGCTCCATCATGTCGGTAACGCCCTCGTTCTGGAAGTCTACACCAGCCCAGACGCTGCCCCTTCTGTGCTCAACGCGCAGGCGGTTGAGGATATCTGTCGCGTCGAAGCCCGCGTTGTCGCACAACTGGCGGGGGATAATCTCGAGCGCCTTGGCGAAGCTCTTGATGATGGCCTGCTGCTTGTGGGGAACGTCGCGATCGGCAAAGCGGTGCAGGTAGGCGGAAACTTCCATCTCGCAGGCACCACCACCACCAACAATGGTCTTGTTGCGAATGGCGCGCTTGACAATCATGATGGCGTCGTGCAGCGACCGCTCAACCTCGGCGATGAACTGCTCAGCGCCGCCACGCAGCACTAGGGTGCAGGTCTTGGCCTCCGGGCAGTCCTCAAAGAAGTTGAAGCGCTCGCCGCCGATCTGGCGCTCTTCAAACGAGCCACAGACACCGAGGTGCTCGGGGCGGATGTCGGAGCAGGTGCTCTGGATCGTAGCGCCAGTCGCCTGGACGATGCGCTCCATGTCGTCGGTTGCGACACGGCCGGCGCAGAAAACGTCGCGGTCGGCGAAAAACTGAGTGGCCAAATCGCCAATGGGGAGCTTAGAGAGCACGATTTTAGCGCCCGTAGCGTGGACGGCCTCCAGCTTCTTGAAAATGATCTGCCACTCGGCATCGACAATAGCCTGGTACTCGGAGACCTGCTCGACGCGCACCTCGGCGTTATCCTTTTCGGCCTTGAGCTCGAGCTCGACGTTGAGGCAGACGATCTTGGGCTTCTTGAACGACTTGGGCTGTTGCTCGAAACCGGCGTACGAGAAAGTCTTCTTGAAGGCGACACCGTTGACAAAAAGCGTGTCGGTAAGCGAGCCACCGGGGATCTTCTTCATGCCTATTAACTTTTCGTTAAGATCGTCTTGGTCGAGGGAAAGGACGGCGTCGACGACCACTAGAAGATTTGTCAGCAGGTCGTCCAAAGCAGCACAGCAGGAAGCGAGGAAGGCAGCTAACTCTTTGTAAAGAACTCGGTATTCCGCTTGATCAGCTTGCTCGTCATGGCAGTCGCGGCCAACTTGTTGAGCGTTTCCCTGCGGTTCGACTCGTTCGTGGTGATAGCGATCTCCTTAATCTTGTTGACGGCCATCGTGGACGCTCTCCTCAAGCCCTTGATAATAACCTGTGAGCTCACACCCTGTTCCACATGCTCCTTGACCTCCTTCAGGATCTCGCCTGCCAAGACCACGACCGATGTTGTGCCGTCTCCGACCTCCGCATCTTGTGACCGGGCGATATCGACGAGGATGCGCGCGGCGGGGTGGACGATGTCCAGAAGCTGCGCAATGTCAGAAAAAAGCGGCAGGCTGGGGTGTTCTTCCACGAGGGCGCGGGGCGCACCTTCATCACGGTAGCACCATCGTTGGTGATTGTCTGTCTCCCGTTCTGATCCACCATTAAAAGATCGCCGCCATAGGGACCCAGAGTAGACTTTATCGTGGCTTGGACAGCGAGGCAGGCGTTGATGTTGGTAATGACTTGGCCCTTGCCCTGAGAGGAGTCGGTTCCTGTGCGGGTGGGGAGTCAGTACGGAAGCGGGCGCGGGCAAGGAGGGGATGGAGGGGCTACTGACCCTCTTTTAGGACAATAATGGTGGGTGTTTGGCCTCCGAAAGACATATTTGCGAGGCGGCAAACAGTTTTGGGTGTTTTAGAGGGCGGTGCAGAGCTCTGATCGGTGTTTGCAAACGTGAGGTCGGGTGTGGAGAGAAGCGGAGAGAAGATCGTCAGAAGCAGCGGCGGTGGGCTTGGAGGAGCTCCCAAAAAAAATATTGAAGCCTTCGCACTGCTAGGCAGGAGCTCGCAGGACGTTGTCCGTGCTGAATTTGTGGCCCGTGCAGGATCCATCAAAGATTCGTGCACAGCTTCTCACGTGCGCACTCCCGTGATTCCTCCCTTGGAGCACAACCAAAACATCAAAACATCGAGAATACCAGACACAGGCCAGCCACTGCTTGCAAGATGAATTCTCTGCGAATAATTGAATCCACTAGGCGTAGGCCAACCCGCTGTGCTTTTCTATGTCAGTGTTGTGTACCTTGGACTAGCTTGGATACCCAAGTACAGGTCAGGTAATGCTCTCAAGCTGAGCATTTGATAAGTCAACAAACCGAAAGTTTCATCATCTCTCTACTTACAGATGATGTCTTGGATCCCACTGGCGGGATAGAGGTTCTATTTTTCTCGGTGAGCAGATGCATGAAGACTCCAACTAGGTACTTACCTTACACCAGTCACTGACAGTACCTGAGCACCTAGGTAGCGATGGAAGCTTTTGTGAGTCCAGACTGAAAGCTCTAAACGATAATACAGGACGGAAGTCACAATTGTAAAGTAGACAGAAGAAGTCCAGCCCCAAAGCCAAACTAGTGGCTATATTTGTTCTATCCGCCAGCGACGATCGCCCCGTGAGCTTCACGGCAGCACACTACGTAGATAGGTATCCTTGTCCATCTAGACTCAAAGTTAGTGGTGGAATTCAAAGGAATATTCTTATTTGAAAAGACTCACTTGAAGGAATGGTTGGTGTTTTCTCGTTCTGTCAAAAAGACAGGACATCGACAAAACTCCGGCTTCCCAGCGACCCCAAATTCAAGACCACACCTATCTCAGCACAGCTCCATCGGCGCTGTCTACGCCTGACTCGTCGCCCTCACTCAACTCCCTAATTCCCTCACAATAGTTATTGACGATGTCAACAACAGCCCATTGTTATACCCTAAAGTTGCCCTCAGCAATTTCCATGTTCGTGCGTGATCCTGAGCCGCTCCTAAGCTAGGGTGAGCTATGCCTAGCTTACACAGCCGTGTGACCCAATTTTGGACCCTCGACTAAAGTTACCATCCGGAGATTCCGGTGCGTTCCTCGGTTTTATGCTAACTATACTGAATAGGGTGCGGCCACGTCAGCGGTGACGTTGCAAAATATGATTCGTTTAGCGTGCATTGCAGCCTGGGCGTTTGATCTTATGTAGTGAGGCGAAGTGAGGTGAAGTGAGGAAAGGGGCGGAGGAAGAAATGTCTTTGATGCCATTCCGATGCGGAATTACAGTTAGCCGACGGTCGCTCCATCACAGCAGACCCTGTCACCAATTCTGACTTGTTCTTCGCTCTCCGTGGAGACGGAGGAAGTAAGTCCTCCACTTTCGCGCTTACCTGTTGTCGCCTAATGCTTCAGGTACCTACGGTATCATCATATCGGCAATTGTCAAAGCCAATCCGCAGATTAACCTGCAACGCCTGGGGGTGGAGCGTATTTCAACGAGGCAGACGTGCAGGAGCCAGACTGGCAGAAGGCATTCTTAGGGTCTAATTATGGAAAGCTGGTTAGTATTAAGAAGAAGTGGGATCTCGGAGAGTTGTTTTGGGCGCCGACAACGCCGGGCAGTGAGACTTGGAGAGTGGAGGTAGTTGATCCCGAAGGCATTCAGACGCAGAACGGTCGACTGTGTCGGGTTTGAGGTGTTAGGATTTCATTTATTGCGCACTAGGCACAGCACTTAAACGAACGTGGTGTTAGGAGGGGATGGCGGCAAGGCATGGGTGTTTATTCAATGTTATACACATGTCGTTGCGTCCGGCGGAAAGTCTCTCCTGATGAGAGTTTGCCACGGACTACAACCACACCTAGGAGAAATAAAACCCATCTGCCGGCTGTTTTTTCTTTTTGTTTCTTTTTCTCATTCCATCTCCCAAAGAGCCTTATAACAACTTAGCCAACATCACATACATTTCCACCACTAAGCCGAAGCGGCAACAGATTGTGTAGCGGGGAGGTGGAGATGTGGGTGGCATGTCTCAGGGGTTTGATTATCCTGTGCAGGACGACCTCGTCGGATGAGATCGCCGTCGATGAACTCGCCATGGGCACGGCACCAATAACCCGTGCCGCAGGGGCAGGTGGCGGCCTTCCAGAGCTCATACTCGGCGAGCCAGCGAGCGTGTTCGGCACTTCCCCGGGTGAGTGGCTCGGGCCAAGGCTTGGGGAGCTTGGGGTCCAGGGGGAGAGCGGCACAGCCGGGAATATCGCCGTCGCACTGGAGCGTGGGATGTCAGTGGGCTTAAAGATGCTGGGGTGTGGCGGCTTGAAAGGAGTGCCTACCATTGTAAATCGAGATGTTCGGTAGTAAGACAGGTTGCTTTAGGAACTTTGTTGGAAGGTGAATTAAAGGTGCTGCTTGGATTGTGGATGAAAATCCGTGTTAGAGGGTGACACAAGGGCGCAGACCTAGATATTTATCTTCAGTCCCTCTCTCTTCCCCTCGCGCAACTAAGCAGGCTACTTACATAATAAATACTAAGAAAGATAGGGGCTTTCTACCGCCAGCCACGTCACGCCTGTGCGTATACTCCATAGATACCGCGAGAACATGGGTTGAGGTGGCTGCGCCCGCGCCCATGTCAATGCGCTGAATGCACGTTGGTTGGACGGAGAACTAACTGAGACTCTAATTGTGTTATTATCCTGGCATTGAATCAAGTGCTTTGCTTGAACTGGAAGGTAAGGTCCTCCGTGCCACAGTGTTACTTGGATACTTCGCCACCAGTATCACGCCGGCTGTCCCTGCGTCGTTTCACACCAACTAAACAGGAAGGTGAGAGGAGGCCCATTATCTATATCCAATTCTTTAGCACCGTTGGTCCTGTTCGCGACTTCAGATCCCCGGTCTGGTATGCAGCTTTAGCTATGCCACTCTGTTGTGCCGCTGAGCGGCTCTTGCTTGGCAGCGGAGTCCACGAGCTGCGATTCGTGCCGCTGCGGTGTATTATCTGCACTCAAGTTAGTACCTTCCTAAATAAATCCGTGCCGAAGACCTCCGGACCAGGGTTATCGAGGACCGGGGAGCTCCGGAAGACAAGTTGAGAGTCTATCTGCGGGTTGGGCAGATAGCTTAATCATTCCATAGGTGGCCAGGCCCGTTCCATGAGGCTGCATTCTTATTACCCCCTGCTGTGCTTTGATTCCTCAAATAGGGCAGAGTCCAATCCCATCCAGGTGGCTCGCCATCAGGACTTCCCTTTCCTACCTACCCAGTTATCCGATGCCGAATTTTTTGTCGCGGTAATGGATCCACAGAGCCAACAAGAACCAACCATTGTCGACCATGAAAAAGCCCCAAAGATGTTGCCTATCGTTGAGCGCGACATTCTAGAGCGACAGATTGCCACCGAACCATTCAAGCTTACCCTTGAGGACCTCCGCGAGGCACTAACACCAAGAGATACTGTCCTCCTCGGTGTTAGCTATGTCTGCACAATGATCTCTGGTGTAGTGTTTCCGATCATGACCATCTTGTTCGGCACTTTCCAGTCCATGTTCCAAAGCTACCTAAACGGACAGAGTGCCAAGGACGAATTCGATCACCAGTTGCGTGTCATCTGTTCATACTATGCGGGATTGGCCTTGGTGAAGTTCATTGTCCACCTTGTCGCCAACTCGGGCTCCCTGTGTCAGTGCCCCTCAGTCGGAGTATTCCTTCAACTAACATCACCGTTCTGTGCTCACCGCCTCTGTTTAGATATTGGAGATAAAGTTGCCTGTCGAGTTCGTGCCCTGTACCTCGAGTCTTGCTTTCGGCAAAATGTCGCATTTGTCGAGCAACTCAGCGCAGGAGAAGTTGTTGCCCGCCTCACGACAGACGCCGACCTTCTTCGGGGTGCCATCGCGGAGAAGATCCCCCTTGTTCTTTCCATTTTCTCAGCGTCAATCGCAAGCTTTGCGATAGGTAGGTCGGCGCGGACAGGAATCTCGAAGCAATTAGCTCTTCAAACTAATTGGACGTTAGCCTATGTCAAACAATGGAAAGTTGCTCTAACACAGACTGGCACGCTGATCGCCTTCCTCCTTCTCATCGGAGGGGGGACGACTATTTCCGCAAAATCCACGCGCCGATCACTGGAGATGGGCCTCACAGCCAGTGTGGACGCCGAAGAGGCTATCAGCTCCATTCGAACAACTCAAGCTCTTGGATGCGATAGGAGGCTCGCACAGGTCCACCGAAGCCACCTCCTGCTAGCACAGAAATGGAATTACAAGGCCAAATTCATGGGGGCCCTTGTGAAGGCGGGGGTATATTTCCTGCAGTGGATGAGCTATGGGCTCGCGCTCTGGGTTGGCAGCAAGCTGATCGCACGGGGCGAGACTACACTGGGCAATGTGCTCACAGTCATGTTTGTCGTCATGCTTGGTGCGTTTAATCTTCGGGGCCTATTGCCGGCTGTGACGTCGTTACAGGCTGCCCTGGTCAACACTTCCAAGCTCGGCGCCGTTATCCGGAGACCATCACCGATCGACCCCTCCTCTACGTCCGGATGCAAGCTCGAATCGGTACGGGGACTCATCGAACTCCGCCACGTGCAGCATCGGTACCCCTCACGTCCGACCGTACAAGTCCTTGCGGGCGTCGGATTAATCCTTGCCCCGGGCAAGATGACGGCGATTGTGGGAGCGTCAGGGGCTGGGAAGAGCTCCATCATTGGCCTTATCGAGCGGTTCTATGAGCCTACGGCCGGGATGATTCTCCTCGATGGCCATGACATCCGGGATCTGAACCTCGTTTGGTACCGCCAGCAGATTTCTCTTGTGGAGCAAGAACCACTGCTTTTCCGCGACACTGTGTTGGAAAACATCAAGCAGGGCTTGACGGCCGCCCAGCTTGCCCTCCCCGAAGAAGCCCAACACCGGGCCATCCTCGAAGCAGCTCGCATTGCGTACGCTCACGATTTCATCAGCGCGCTTCCCCAGGGCTATGATACCAACGTCGGGGAGAAGGGCATGCTGCTGTCTGGCGGCCAGAGACAACGCATTGCCATTGCGCGAGCCATTGTCTCAGACCCCAAGATCCTGCTGCTTGACGAGCCGACGCGCTCCCTGGACTCAGCATCCGAGCAAATCATTCAAGAAGCCCTCTCGGCAGCGTCGAGGGGCCGAACAACAGTGGTGATTTCGCACCGCCCGTCTAATATCATCAACGCGGATCACATTGCCGTCTTGAAGGATGGTGTGATTATTGAGCAGGGCACTCACGGCCAGCTCCTTGAGGCAAAGGGCCACTGGTATCACCAACTCACCCGGGGCCAGGCGGACGAGGGCACCTTCCAGCAAGAGCCTGAGCCACTGGACAGCGCCCAGGCTGTCCAGGACGCCGAAGATCACCAGCCCAGGGCATCAGGAGGTAAACACGCTACCATTACCTCCGTCAGTCGTCTTGAGGATTCCCAGAAGAGGCCACTCTGGCCCAAGATTCCACCGACTGCTCTTTCGTTCTTGAAACGGAACTCGCTTTGGCTGAGCGCCGGATTACTCTTTTCCATCTTGGCAGGAGGCTGCTACCCAGTGCAGGCTGTCTTGCTCGCCAAGCAAATTGCAGTCCTTTCGTCCCCGCTTGCGAGCGCCGCCGATGTGGCCCAGCTGCTGCGAGATGCCAACTTCTGGGGTCTCATGTACGTTGTCCTGGCTATTGCTTCTTTTGCCACCTTCCTCGCACAGGATGGTGCCACGACTGTCTTCTCCGAGAGGCTGGGGTTGCTGGTGCGATGCCGTCTTCTGGACTCCGTCCTGGCTCGTCGCATCGGCTTTTTTGACCAGCCTGAGAACAGCTCGGCTGCTCTTGCTATCTTTATCTCCAGCGAGTCAGCGCACCTTGCTGCGTTCAACGGTGTCATCGGCAGCATTCTCCTTAGCACCATGTCCCTTCTGATTGGAGTGGCCGTGTCGTGCGCCATTGGGTGGAAGCTGGGACTGGTATGCGCCTCAACAGTCCCGCTGAGCCTTGTGGCAGCTTACTTCCGCGTGAGATCTTTTCAAGAACAACAGTCACGCTTCAAAAAGTCGTATGAGAGTTCGGCATCGCTGGCAGTGGAATCGCTTGGAGCCATCCGCGCTGTGGCGTCCCTGACACGGGAGAAGACCGTGGTGACTCGCTTTGCGTCCGCTGTACACAAGCAAAGGAAAGAGGACCTGAAGCACACTCTGAGGGCCTCGGCGTTAATGGCGCTCGGCACATCTCTCTCTCTTTTCTGCATGGCCTTAGGTGTGTGGTACGGCGGCCAGCTGATCGCCGCAAGGGAATACACGATGTTCCAGTTCTTTGTCTGTTTCCAAGCCATAATCTTCGGCGCGGAGTCGGCGAACGTGGTCTTTTCCCTCGCCCCGGAGATTGGCCGCGCGTGGCACTCGGGAGCCTCTGTGGCGTCGTTCATCGGCAAGGAATCCCAATGCAGTATCCAAGTCTCCGACTCCTCAGATAGCGCCGCTGGTGTGTCTGGCATCCTGACCTTTCACAATCTCACATTCTTTTACCCAACGCGAGCTGGCCCGCCAGCCCTCCGAAATGTGAGTTTCACGGTCGACCCTGGGGCGTATGTCGCACTGGTCGGTCCGTCGGGAGGCGGCAAGACCACGGTCATGTCACTGATCGAGCGATTTTACGACCCATCCGAGGGCAGTATTTCTTTAGATGGTAAAGACATCCGCTCTTACGATATCAGGTCATACCGATCACAGATTGGATATGTCAGCCAGGAACCAGTGCTCTACCAGGGGACCATTCGCGATAACATCATGATGGGAGTTGACCATGATGCAGTTGTCTCAAAGTCCATGATGGAGGCTGCGTGCAAGGGCGCTTGTTTAGACGACTTCATTGCCTCTCTCCCCGAAGGCATTGATACAGAAGTGGGCGGGAAGGGAATTCTCTTGTCAGGTGGGCAAAAGCAACGTATCGCTATTGCGAGGGTGCTCCTACGGGACCCTAAAATCTTGCTGCTTGATGAGGCCACGAGTTCTTTAGACCTGGAAAGCGAAAGAATCGTCGGCAAGGTATTTGGGTCTCTGGCGAGAGGAAGAACCACCATTGCCATTGCACATAGACTGAACACTGTGAAACAGGCAAATCTGATCTTAGTTATGGTTGAAGGCAGTATTGTCGAGTCAGGAACCCACGATGATTTAATGCGGTTGGGCCAGCATTACCCTCGCTTAGTTAGGCTGTACAATGGTGTCCCATTAGGATAGCCTCTGCCTGTTGCAGGTATTTACAGGTCCTGGGATGCTAGGTGTTATCTGTCTAGTGTTATATGTAGTTTACTAGTAGGAGATGTTTATTATAGTTGGTGTTACGGATAGGCACTTTATGCTAGGGTTATGTATAAAATAATACCTGGGATGATGTTGAAGAATCCGTCTCCCATGCCCAGCGCCCTGAAACGGTCGGCCGAGCAGGACAAGGAGCCCAAGCTTCACAGAGAAGCTGAAGTCGGGATTCCGCCGTCTCTGTGGCTACGCGGGCTCTGGTGTCGCACTCTCCAACATCCTCCTAACTGTCGTGCATTACCACTGCACTAGAAAGCACGGAACGTTCATTACTCTGGCAAGTGGTAATTGCTGTCATATCTGACACTAACAGATTCATACTGCTCGCTCCTCTGCAGTGGACTTAAGCTGGTCTTTACGTGATGGAAAAACACAGTCACTATTGCCATGAATTTATCTTGCCTTCGCTTTTATTTACTTTTTATTATCTTTAAAAGTAATCTAAAAGTTAAAGTTCTTTAAGCCAACACCGTTTATATTAACTAGAACGACGATAATAAAACTCTATGTAAGTCTGTTAAATGGGTAATATATTTAAATTAGTTAGATTTATTACTATTTATCTTAAAAGTTATAATGATAAAAGCTACTTTATTATAACTATCCTATAAATAACTAGAGATAACCATTACAACTTATACTTAACACGGGCCTAAGAGGGACTAGATAGGTTAAGATACAGTATATAGTAAGACGTTAAGGTAAAAAGGGTAATTTAAAAATGGTTTATTAAACTAACACTCTTAAATGGGGATTTAATATCACTATATGCTATTATTATTGTAATGTATAGATAGAATCTAAACAGTAGGATATAAATGAATAATTAAATACTAACGTGAGGATTAGAAACCCTTACGCTCTACTGTAATAACGATAACTATCTATATTAACTAACCATTAAGTACCTTATACTGGTATCTATGGTCTAGGTCTCTGTTGTTTACAGAGGCGACCTAGGTAACAACCACTTTTTCTCATACCCCTTACATCTCTGTTAACAAAGGCAGGCCTTAGCATAGAGAATCTTCCTATTAGTTATAAGGGCTTCGGGTTTTCACATCCCTGGCCTAATATATAGCAGTGTGTGCACTGTTCTCCTAGTAGGGACTTCGTCAGGCTGCACCGGCCTTGGTGACGGCCTGCGGGGTCGTCACAGTAACTTATAAACTCGATAGATTAATAAATAAAATTTAACCTAATGAGAGTGTGCTGATTCCCCCACTTGCACAGCTTTATTACCTAACAACTCCTATATTACTATAAGCTTAAATTTAGACCAGTAAGTCTTCTAGCCCACTGTAAGTAATGAAGGCGGAGCTTGTTAGATAATATGGTTTCTGGCTAGAGGCTAGAACGTGTAGGAAGAAGGTGTAGCCAGTCGAGCTGAAAAGAAGCCCATGGAAACTGAGCTGATGTAGTCCGTTCAGATGGTCATAGCTACTATTTGTCACCAACTTTGCCACTAACTACAACTATAATAAAGGCTTTCGCCAGAGAACCGAGGATAAGGAATACGATTAAGCAATTGCAACCCACAGTTTCCAGTTTGCAACGTTTTTGACACAAACCAGTCAGAGCACACCTAGCAAGAATCTATACCTTATTATCGGTAACATTGGTTTGTACATTTAGGCTATATACTACTCCGCGACGGATTTGATTGGCTTGTAGAAGATGCGATAGTTGTGACGACCCTGCAGGCCGTCACTTGGGCCGGAGCGGCCCGACGGATTCCCCACAGAAGGAACAGTGCAGGAAGACAGTACGCACGGTACTGCGCACTGGGCCAGGGGTGCAAAGACCCGAAGCCCCTACGACCAATCGTTAAGTGATTACTCTGATCTTACCAAAAGCACGGTGATTACAGTGATCAGGGGCATTCTGATCACTCTAATCACTCCTCGTGTTGAGTGAGCATAGTGATTAAGGTATAAAGTACCTCTTAATTAGTTAGTATAAATAGCTATAGTCATGCCTATAACTGCAGTAAGGGACTCTGGTTCCTCACATTAGTATTTAATTATTCATTTATGTCCTACTGTTTAAACTCACCTCTGTACACTATAACGACAGCGACTTATAGTGACATTAAACCCCCCTGTCTAGGAGTGTTAGTTTAATAAGCCGTCTTTAAAACACCCCTTACTTATTAATGTCCTGTTATACGTTCTGTCTTAACCCACATTAGTCCTCTTAAGGCTTATATTAAATGCAGGTTATAATATAATACTAGTATCTTAATTTTAAATGCTATTTATTAAATTTCTAAATATTACCTCTTTTTTATTAACATATCAACCTTTAGAAAAGGTAAGGAGATTAAGGAGGTGTAAGTTTAACCTTAGCTCCTTATTATTAATAAGTTAGCTGCACGTTTTAAAAACTTAAACTTTAACTAGTAAAGACTGGTTAAGGAACTTAATAAAGCTTTCCCTAAAGATATTAAAAGCTGTATTAGTCTTATTAAGAAACTTTAAATTTAACTTAACGTTATTAAGCTGGAGAATAACGACCTTAAGGGCTTATAAAAGAAATGGGTAAAGTTTCCCTTACTGTTACACTTTAAGGGAGATTTTACGTAATTAAAGTCTTAAATAGCTTAACTTTAGAGTTATATCACTTATTACAATAAGCAGTTCTTTAAAGAAGAAGGAAAGGTCAGGTTTATTAAAGCTTTACTAGATAGAGTAGCCGCTTATTAGTATAAACCTTATACGAAGATAATTAATAACCTTTTTGTGGATAAAGCACGTAAAAAGGCCCTTAAGACTTAGGCTTTTTTTAATAACTTTAACGTTTTTATTAACTAACTCTGGACTGAGTTTAGAGAGCTAGACGCTTTTAAGTGGGTTAAATAGCGCTTTATGGCCTTAAGGCAGATATCCTCAGTCTTTAAGTTCTTTACGTGTTTTAAACTGGAGGCTGTAAAGACTAAACTTAATTAAGAAGCCTTAGTAATGCTATTCTAAAGCGGTTTAAAGGAATATGTTATTAAAGACCTTTATTAAGAAGACTGCTTAAATCGCCTTTAGGAGTTAGTTAAGATAGTTATTAAGGCTAATAACTAGTATTATAATCATTATTATTAGAAGAATTACTAGAAGGAACAGACCCTTTACTAGTTAAGTAAATTAAAGAAGGGGAATTAGTTAACTATAATAAGTTACTACTTTAAATTAATAGATATTAGTATAATAAACTGTTAAAATTAACTTAACTGTAATAAGCCTTAGTGATAATAGTAATAAAAGTAGCTTAAAAACCTATTATAAGTCTAATACTTTAACTGTGATAAGAAAAGATATATAGTATAGTAATACTTATTACTAAAGTAGGTCGGTTAGAAACCTGTTCTAAAAGGAGGGAAATACGTTAGGTTTAATTTAAGAGATATCTATATTAGAATAATAAGTAACGAAGAAGATTATAACTGGATAGGTGAATGTAACTTAAAAGATAAGGAAGAAGAGGAAGAACCCTAAGACGTAGTATACCTAGTCCTTAAAGGTGTTTTAAAAGAGTCAGTTACAGAGGTGTAGGTTACAGAAGACTGACTTTAAAGTGGAAACTTAGAATTACTAAAGGTGTAGGTTACGGAAGACTAACTTTAAGAAGAGATGTTTCGGTTAGCTATTATAAGCTTTAAAAACCTTACCCTGTAAGTTTAGGAATTAAGGAAGTTTAAAAAAGACCCTAACTTAGAAATTACTAAGATGGTAGAAGGAGTTGAAGAATTAGCCCTTTAAGTTACCTAAATGGTAAAGTAAGCTTTAGAAGGTGAAAGAGAGTAAGTTAAGAGAATTAAACTGGAAAAGTAAAAGTTCTTTTTAACAGTATCTTTTAAGACTTTTAAACACTTTAAGTATACTAAGTAGATTAATACCTTTACCTTTTTAGAAGAAGGACAGCTTAGATAACTGCCTTACATTAAAGCTAGTATACTTTAGACTAGTACCTTAAGGGTCCCTTGAGAAGGTATAAAGTAAGCATATTAGCGAAGGGTTTAAGAGTTGAAGGAAAAGTATTAAGAGTTAATAGATGAAGTAGAGGACTTACGGGTTGAAGGCTTTACTGTAACGTTTAAAGATAAAGTAGTGGAAATTAGGTTGTTACTTTATAATAGAGTTCACTTTACTAATTAACTTAAATACTAACTTATTAAGGAAGGTTATTTCGTGGAAGAATAAGCTGGGTTATTATTACTTAAGTTCTAAGAAGAAGTTTGGGAAAAATAATGTATATGGAGGTAAGTGGAAAAAGAAAAAGAATAAAGTGTTATTTCCCCTGTTCCGTACTTTATAACTGTAATACCTGTAATTAACATTAATTACCTTAATTACAGAGATATACTATAAATCGATTATATATACGATAATTACGTTCTTAACTGGTATTGTGGACTTAAAGCTCTTTATAACTATTTCTCTAGCGTATAGAAACGGGATTACGCTATTATAAGGGTAAAGTTAGAACTGGCTTATTATTAAGTTTCTTACTTTTTAACTAGAGAATTTAATAATAAACGGAAGGTTACTATAGTTAACTAAACTCCTGTTACGTGTTAGTAAGGAGAAGTATTTAATAACTACTTAGTTATAATATACTTATTATATCTTAATGGAAAAGCTAGGGAATGGTAAAAGTGGGAAGATTACTAACAGATCTAAAAGTAAAAGGATATTACTGTAATCTAAACTTATAAAGTGTACTATTAACTTATTAAGGACTTTAAGAACATTATACCATTTAAAGTTAACTGGACGTTAAAGTGTGAGAACCTAAGAAGGGTTAATTATTAGGTTTATTAAAGCTGCCTGTTTTTTTAAAAGAAATTAGGAAAAGGTTATAAGCTTTTTAAAAAGGCTGGAAACTAATAGTTTGTTAGTTAGTAAAAACCCTAAGGAGAAGGAGAGGTATTTAAAGGTTAGGTTAGATAAGACTTTAAGGATAAATGGTTACTATAACTTAAATGTTAAAAGAGTATAAGTATTATTCTGTTAATATTAACTTAATAGATGGAAGAGGGAGGCTGTTTAGGGTAAGAGTAGTGATTAATAATGGGAGTGTTTCTAACTTAATATACCCGTTATTAGTTAACTGAAGGAAACTCTTTAATTAAGAGTATAAAGAGGTTATTTCTATTTAAAATGGAGAAGGAGGCCTGTATTAATATAATAACAGTAAAGTTACTTACTATTTACTACTTCTAATTAAAGTAGATAAGGATAAATAATAAGTGGACTTTAACGTTATATTAGTTACAGGGTATAATATAATCTTAAGTTTACTTTAGCTAGAAAAGTATAACCCTGTAATTAACTGGAGGAGTGGTTACTTCACCTTTAGTAAATCCCTTAACTGTAATTACTGTTTAGAGAAAGTTAAGAAGGTATTAAACTGTTTTAAAGATATATAAAGTACTTAAAGACACGTTAAACCCTTAGAATTAAGTATAGTTTAAGTTAGGTTTACTAAGATGGTTAAAGGATTAAAAGGTTTACTATATTACCTAAATAACAATTTAAAAAGTAGAAAGAAGTAAGAAGTTAATCTATAAATAAGTAAAGAAGTCGATTTATTTAAAGTACTTACGGAATATAAGAAGTTTACCCTATTTCGAAAAAAGATACTACGATTATTAAACTATAGATTATAAGATTACAAAATCAAGTTAAAACTGGGAGTAAAGCTTTATAACTTCCAGCTTTACTACCTAAACCCTTAACAGGTTAAGGCTTTAAGGGAGTACATTAATAAGAACCTAAAGAACAGGTTCATCGTAAAGTCCTAATCCCTAATAAAGTACTTAATACTATTTATCTTAAGGAAGGGAGACAGTAAACTATATATAGTTATTAATTACTAAACGTTAAATGAAGATATAATTAAAAACTATTACCTATTACTACTTATTATAGAGATATAAGAACAGATTATTAAAGTAAATTAGTTTTCCAGTCTTAATTTTCTTATAAGGTTTAACTATATTAAAGTAAAGGAAGAGGATAAGCATAAGATGGCTTTTTAGACTTGTAATAAGTATTACTAATACTGTATTATACTAATAGGATTAATAAACACCCCCGTAACTTTCTAAAGCCTAATCAATAATATTCTCTACTCCTTCCTTAACAAGTTTATCTTTATATATCTAAATAACATTCTAATCTATTTTAAAATGTTAAAAGAATACTGAAAACATATGTAACAGGTTCTAACAGCCCTTAAAAAGGCAAAACTGATAGTAAACCTAAAAAAGAGTTACTTTTACATTTAAGAACTAAACTACTTAAAGTTTAAAGTAACTCCTGGAAAGCTTAAAATGTAAGTGGAGAAGATAAAGGTAGTTAAGAACTAACCTACTTTAAAGAACTAAAAAGAGTTATAAGCTTTTATTAGCTTTGCGAACTTTTATCGGTACTTTATTAAGTATTTTATAAAGATTATAAAACTATTATATAAGCTTATAGGAGAGAGTAAACCGTTTAAGTAAACTAATAAACAGTAAAAGGTGTTTAAAGACCTTAAACACACCTTCATTACAGCATTAGTTCTAGCTCTTCCCGATTTCTTAAAGCCCTTCTAAGTTAAAACAGACTCTTCGGAATTTATAATCGGTAAAGAACTTAATTAAGTTTAAAACGATAAGAAACGCTACCTAGTTACCTTTTTATTAAAAGGAATCTACAGCCTAACTTTACGATATCTAATCCATAATAAAGAACTAATAGCGATTATTTAATATTTTACTAAGTAGGTACTGTATTTAAACGGTATAGAAGAACTGGTCTAGGTCTTTTCAGACTATAATAACCTTTAGTACTTTCTAATAAAGGAACTTAATCTACAGTAAGTACAGTAGGCAGAATTAATAGCCCTGTTCCACTTCCAGATTTACTATATTAAAGGAAAAGATAATAGGTAAGCTAATACTCTTAGTTGGAGATAAGACTATAAGGATACTAACTTAGTTTTAATCCCCGTTACTATATTTAATAAAGTTAAAAACAGTATATTAGAGTATATATTATAAGTGTTAGATAACTAGATATTAGAATAAACTATTAACATTTATATAAACTTATAAACAGAGTATAATATCTATTAATAATAATAAGACTTTTAAGTAAAAAGGTTAGTAGAAGGAGCCTGTAAGTATAAGTGCCCTTTAAAAGACTTCTTAAGGTACGTGTAAGACTGTAGAAAGGAGTACTTAAAATATCTAAATTACAATAAAACCAGTTATTAGCTAAAATAACTGTTAAAAGGTATAAATAGCACACTTAAATTAAGAGTAAGGCTTTAATATTAAGAGAAACTATATATTTACAACCTAAGCAGAAGAAAGGAGTATATTTAGTAGATTTATAAGTCTCAACTTAAAGGATATATAAGTTAGGTTAAAACCTTTATATAAGCTTAATAAACGTACGCTTTCCCGGGAATGAAAAAGCTGGTTAAGGAAGTGGTCAATAACTACGATATCTGCTACTGGAAGCAGAATCGGCATTATAAGCTGTATAGGCTTCTTAAACTACTCCCTATACTATAAGTATTATAGAGTTCCATCTCACTTAACTTTATTATTAGGATTTTAAAGTTTAGGAACCTTACTATAAGAGTCACTTATAACTAAATCCTTATAATAGTTAACAGATTAACGAAATGGGCTTACTTTCTACCCACCTTAAAAGATATAACAGTAAAGTAACTTACTTATATCTTTAAGAAAGAGGTAGTTTTATAACACCTTTAGTTAGATAATATTATTACAGATCAAGATAAGCTAATTATATTAAAGTTTTAGTAAGGGCTAATGTAAAGAATGGGTGTAAAGAGTAAGCTTTTAATAACTTTCCACTTACAGACAGATAATTAAACAGAGCGAATTAATTAAGTACTTATAATGTATTTTTAAACTTACGTTAACTTCAAATAAGATAATTAGCTTAAGCTGTTACTAATAGTGTAAATAACTTATAATATAACATTAGTTAAGTTAATAAGTATATTACCGTTTTTCACTAATTACAGTAAGGAGCCTAAGCTCTGTTAAGGCCTGCTTACTAGTGCCCCTTAAACTGCAGTCCGTGCAGACTAGATGTAGGAATTATATAACTACTTATAAGCTGAACTTAAGTTTACACACGAACAAATAAAGAAGTTTACTGATAAATACTGAATTAAATAACTAGTGTTTAAAAAAGGACTTTATTATAATAGTAAACGAGTTAAGGGACTGACTTTTTAAAAGAGGGATTACGTTTACCTTTTTTCATAAAACCTATATTTGAAACAATTTAGTAAGAAGCTTAACTTTAAAAGGTACAGACCGTTTTAAATTAAGAAAAAGGTTACTATTTTTAATTATAAATTAGACTTACCTGTTAGTATAAAGGTGTGGATTAAGGTTTTCCATATCTCACTTTTAAAACCTGCCTTAAAGGGAATTCCCCTGGAAAAGAAGATCGAGGTCGATGTTAATAAGGATAAGTATAACGTTAAGGAAGTTGTAGATTTATAAAAGGGAAAGAATATATTTAAGTATCTTATTAAGTAGTTAGATTACAGCTTTAAAAGTAACTTATAAGAACTAGTTAAGAATTTTAAGTGCCTAGACTTAATTACAGAGTTCTACTAAAAGAATCTAAACTGATTAAAACTAACGATAAGAGTTAGAAATAAAATAAGGTCTAATATTTAAATTATTAAACTAAAGAGTAAGATTACTATAGGATATAGAATTTAAAAAGCGGTAGGAAACTCTTTAGTAGATTTGGGAGGACATTTATTAAGAGTAGGCAGGCTGTGGGTTATAAGGACTTTAAACTTATTAAGGAAGCTAGGCTTCTGGAGCCAGTAAATTACGTAAGTAGCAGTATGTAGTGGAAGACGAAGTAAATGTCTGTTAAAAGAGAGAGTTAATACGTAATAAACGTATAGCCTCCACATTAAAGAGAGTTATTTTATTTATTAAAAGAAAGGAGTGACGAATTAGGTTAAGAAGAGGTTACTGGCTGTAGCGGTCCTTTAGAAAAAGAACTGTATATTAGCTCTGTTAGAAAGTTCCCCTAGTTAAACTTAGGAACTAAAGCGGTCGCCTTTTAAGCCTTACACTCCTCCTCTGCTATAATATTGAACTTGTGGCTAAAGAGTTTATCTGCCTAACGTGTTAGTTTCTTCTACTAGTCCTTAAGACGTAGAAGTTTAAAAGCTGTGTTACGAAGAAGAAGAGTGGTCTTATACTCCTTAGCGTTAAGACGCTTCTTTTTATCTAGGACCCTGTACAGTACAGATAAGTTGTTTTTATAGACGTTATAAGACAAGTATGCAGTTCTACCGGCCACTATACAGTAACTACATGACTTGCTCTTACTAACTTATTACGACCTGCACCTGACACAGGCCTTGAGAGGACTGGCGCGGGTTAAGACAGAACGTATAGCAGGACGCTAACAGGTAATAGGCGTTCCGAAGACAGCTTATTAAGCTAATATTCCTAAACGGGGGTTTAATGTTACTATAAGTCGCTATCACTATAATGTATAAAGGTAAGTCTGAACAGTAAGACACAAATGAATAATTGAATACTAACGTAAGGAACTAAAGTCCCTTACAGTAGTTATAGGTATAACTATAGCTATCTATATTAATTAGCTAAAAGGTACTTTATACTTTAATTACTGTACTTACTTAGTACGAGAAGTAATTATAGTGATTAGAATACCTCTAATTACTGTAATTACCGTGCTTTTAGCGAGATTAGAGTGATTACTTAACAATTAGTTATAAGGGCTTCAGGTCTTTACACCCTTAGCCCAGTACGCAATACTGTGCGTACTGCTTTCCTGCACTGTTCCTTCTGCAGGGGATTTGTCAGGCTACCTTAGCTTAAGTAACAGCCTGTAAGGTCGTTATATAATTCCCCCTTTTTAACGTTCTTTTTCTATAAAGAACTACTTATATGTTCTTTCTTCTCCTTACTAGTCGTTATATTATCTAATTAAGTAACTAAGAATAAGAGAAACATAGCGCTTTTATTAACTAAACGTTACATTACTAATGTTAAGTTTATTCTTACTTTTGGGATTGTTATACTTGTGAAATGTAGTTATTATTACTACTTAAACCTGCTGGACTGTAAAGTAACTAGTAAGAGTAAGTCGTGTAACTACTATATAACGGTTAGTAAGATTACGTACTTATCTTATAATGTTTACGGAAACGATCTATCTGTCTTACGCAGGGTTTTAAACGAAAAGAAACGCCTTAACGTTAAGGAGTGTAAAACCGCTCTCCTTCTCTACAACACAGCCTTTAAGCTTCTGCGCCTTAAGGACTAACAGAAGGGACTGGCGCGGCAGGTAGATAAACTTTTTAGCTATAAGTTTAACATTATAGTAGAAGAGGAGTGTAAGGCCTAAAAAGTAACCGCGCTAGTTCCCAAGTTCGATTAGGGAAGCCTCTTAGTAGAGCCAGCGCGCGGTTCTTTTTCCAAGGGGTCGCTACAGCTAGCGACTTCTTCTTAACTTAGTCCATTGCTCTTTTCTTTTAATAAACGAAAGCAGCCTTTCCTAACGCAGCGGTAACGCACCTACTTATTTTCCTTTTACTAACTTTTTTAATAATACTTATTTTCGTACAGAACGTATTAGAAACTTTAAAGGGGGCTTAACCTCTTTATTAAGTCTAAGGTCCTTTTAACCTTAATTAAGGTTTCTGATAAATGTCCTTCTATACTTACTAAGGAGTTTCCTACTGCTTCTTAGGCTCTAAGTCTTACGGTGGTCTTACTCTTCAGTTTAGCAGTTTAAATATCAGATCTTATCTTACTTTTTTATTTCTAGAGTAAATTAGTTAGTTTACCTCCTTAAGGTTACATTAACTAATTTAACCTTTATTTTACGTTCTTTGTAAGTAGTTTTAGTTAGTCTAGATTCTTTTAATAGAACTCTGTAATTAGGTTTAAGCACTTAAGGTTTTCGATTAGCTCCTATAAGTTACTTTTAAAGCTGTAATCTAGCTATTTAACGAGATACTTAAACGTATTCTTTCCCTTCTATAAATTTATAACTTCCTCGATATTGTACTTATCCTTATTGGTATCGACCTTAACCTTCTTTTCTAAAGGAACTTCCTTTAAGGTAGGTTTTAGAAGTGAGATATGAAAAACCTTAATCTGCACCTTTATATTAGTAGGTAAGTCTAGTTCGTAATTAGAGGTAGCGACCTTTTTCTTAACTTAAAACAGTCCGTACCTTTTAAAGTTAAACTTCTTATTAAATCGTTTCGAATATAGGTTTCGCGAAAAAAGGTAAATATAGTCCCCCTCTTAAAAAGTCGGTCCCTTAACTTATTTACTATTATAATAAAGTCCTTTCTTAAGCACTGGTTACTCAGTTTAGTGTTTATTAGTAAACTTCTTTATTCGTTCGCGTGTGAACTCGAATTCAGCTTATAAGTGGTTGTGCAGTTCTTACATTCGGTCTATATAAACTGCGGCTTAAAGGGTGCTAGTAGGTAAGCCTCGATAAAGCTTAGGCTCCTTACCGTAATTAGTAAAGAATGGTAATATACTTATTAACTTAACTAATATCGTATTGTAAGCTATCTGTACTATTAGTAATAACTTAAGCTAATTATTTTATTCGAAGTTAACGTAGGTTTAGAGATATATTATAAGTATTTAATTAACTTACTTTATTTAGCTATCTGTCTGTAGGTAGAAAGCTGTTAAAAGTTTACTCTTCACACTTATTCTCTATATTAATCTTTACTAAAACTTCGATACGATTAGCTTATCCCAATCTGTAATAATGTTATTTAATTAAAGGTATTATAAAACTACCTTTTTCTTAAAGATATAAGTAAGTTACTTTACTGTTATATCTTTTAAAGTTAGTAAAAAGTAAGCTTATTTCGTTAATCTGTTAATTACTATAAGGATCTAGTTATAGATAACTCCTATAGTAGGGTCTTTAGACTCTGGGATCCTAATAACGAAGTTAAATAAGATTAAACTCTATAGTGCCTATAGTATAGGGAGTAGTTTAAGAAGCCCATAAGGCTTATAGCGTCGATTCTGCTTCCGGTAATAAATATTACAGTTATTAACTATTTCCTTAATTAGTTTTTTTATTTTTAAGAAGGTGTACGTTTATTAGGCTTATACGAGAGTCTTAGCTTAGCTTATATATCCCTTAAGTTAAGACTTATAGACTTATTAGACGTACTTCTTCCGTTTGTCTAGGTTATAAATATACAGTTTCTCTTAATATTAAAGCCTTACTCTTAGTTTAGGCGCGTTATTTACACCTTCTAGCAGCTGTTTTAGCTAATAATTAGTTTTATTATAGTTTAGATATATTAAGCACTCCTTACTGCAGTCTTATATATACTTTAAGAAGTTTTCTAAGGAGCATTTATGCTTATAGGTACCTTCCGTTAACCTTTTTACTTGGAAGTCCTGTTGTTGTTAATGGATATTATACTCTGTTTATAAGTTTATACAGATGTTAATAGTTTGTTTTAACGTTTAGTTATCTGATACTTATAATATGTGTTTTAAGGTACCGTTCTCTACTTTGTTAAATATAATAATAAGGATTAAGACTAAATTAGTATCTTTATAGTCCTATTTTTAACTAAGAGTGTTAACTTGCTTATTGTCTTTTCCTTTAATATAGTGGATCTGGAAGTAGAACGGGGCTATTAATTCTACTTATTATGTCTACTGTAGGTTAAGCTCCTTTATTAGGAAGTATTAGAGGTTATTATAGTTTGAGAAGACTTAGATTAGTTCCTCTGTATTACTTAAGTATAGTGCTTACTTAGTAAAGCACTGAATAATTATTATTAGTTCCTTATTATAGATTAGGTATTATAAGGCTAAGCTGTAGATCCCTTTCGATAAGAAGGTAACTAGGTAACGTTTCTTATCGTCTTAGACTTAGCTGAGTTCTTTACCGATTATAAACTTTAAGGAGTCTGTCTTAACTTGGAAAGGCTTTAAGAAATCGGGAAGGGTTAGGATTAGCGCTGTAACGAAGGCATACTTAAGGTCCTTAAACGCCTTTTACTGTCTTTCGGTTTACTTAAACGGTTTCCCTTTGCTTGTAAGTTTATGTAGTAATCTTACGATTTTCGTAAAGTACTTGATAAAACAGTAATAGAAGTTTATAAAGCTAATAAAAGCTTATAACTCTTTTTAGTTCTTCGGAGTAGGTTAGTCCCTGACTGCCTTTGTCTTCTCCGATTGCATTTTAAGCTTTCTAGGAGTTACTCTAAACCTTAAATAATTCAGTTCCTAAATATAGAAGTAACTCTTCTTTAGGTTTACTGTTAGCTTCGCTTTCTTAAGAGCTATTAGAACCTATCGCATGTGCTTTCAGTGTTCTTCTAAAGTTTCGGAATAGATTAAAACGTTATCTAAATATATAAAAATAAACTTGTCGAGGAAGGGGCAGAGAACACTGTCGATAAGGCTTTAGAAAGTCGTGGGGGTGTTTGTTAATCCTATCGGCATAACACAGTATTGGTAATGCCTGTTACGAGTCCGAAAAGCCGTTTTGTGCTTATCCTCCTCCTTTATTCTAACGTAGTTAAATCTTATAGGGAAATTAAGGCTAGAGAACTAATTTACTTTAGCAATCCGTTCTTGTATTTCCGTAATAAATAGTAATAAGTAGCGATTCTTAATCGTATCCTTATTTAACGTTTAGTAATTAATAACTATATGTAACTTACTGTCTCCCTTCTATAAGATAAACAGCATTAGGTACTCTGCTAATAATTAAGACTTTACAATAAACTTATTCTTTAAGTTCTTATTAACGTACTTCCTTAAGGTTTCTGTTTATTAGGGGTTTAAGTAGTAAGGTTAGAAGCTGCGGAGCTTTGTTCCTAACTTTAGCTTAATTTCGTAATCTTATAGTTTATAGTCTAGTAGTTACAGTATCTTTTTTCGAAACAGGATAAACTTCCTATACTCTACAGGTACCTTAGATAAGTTAACTCCTTCGCTTACCTATAGATTAGCTTTTTACTTCTTTTTATCTTCTGAATTGTTATTTAAGTAACGCAGTAGACTTTCTAATCCTTTAACTATCTTTATAAACCTAACCTAAACTGTGCTTGGTTCTGAGAGTTTAACGTGCTTTTAAGTACTTCGTGTAACTTTAGAGCAGTTTAGTGCTTTCTTAACTTTCTCTAAACGGTAATTACAGTTAGGGGACTTACCGAAGGCGAGGTAGCTACTCCTCCAGTTAATTACAGGGTTGTACTTTTCTAGCTAGGGTAGACTTAAGATTATATTATACCTTACTACTAATATAATATTAAAGTCTACTTATTATTCGTCCCTGTCCACTTTAATTAAGAGTAGTAAATAGTAAGTAACTTTGCTATTATTATACTGGTATAAACCTCCTTCTTTATTTCGAATGGGAATAGCCTCTTTATACTCTTCGTTAAAGAGTTTCCTTCGGTTAACTAACAAGGGGTGCATTAAGTTAGAAGCATTCCCACTATTAATTACTGCTTTTGCCTTAAATAGCCTTCCTTTTCTGTCTGTTATGTCGACATTAACGGAATAATGCTTATGCTTTTTTAATATCTAAGTTATAGTAATTATCTGTCTTTAAGGTCTTATCTAGCTTAACCTTTAAGTACCTCTCCTTCTTCTTAGGGTTTTTACTAACTAGCGGACTACTGGTTTCTAGCCCTTCTAAAGGGCTTATAACCTTTTCTTAATTCCTTTTAGAAAAATAGGTAACTTTAATAGACTTAGCAATTAACCTTTTTTAAGTTCTTACACCTTAACGTCTAATTAACTTTAAACGGTACGATATTTTAGAAATCTTTAATAAGTTGATAATATACTCTGCAGGCTTAGATCGTAATAATGTCTTTTTGCTCTTAAATCTGTTAGTAATCTTCTTACTTCTGCTATTCTTTAGCTTTTCTGTTAAAGTGCAGTAAGCACGTTATAACTAAGTAGTTATTAAGTACTCCTCTTTACTAATACATTATAAGGGTTTAGTTAACTATAGTGATTTTCCACTTATTATTAGATTCTCTTATTAAGGAGTAGGAGACTTAGTAGTAAGCTAATTCTAACTTTACCCTTATAATAGTGTAATCCTGTCTTTATATGCTTAGGAAGTAATCGTAAAGGGCTTTAAGTTTATAATACTGGTTAAAAGCGTAATTATCGTACATATAGTTAATCTACAGTATGTCTTTATAGCTAAGGTAATTAATGTTAACTGTAGGTACTGCAGTTATAGAGTACAGAACGGGAGAAGTAGTGCTTTATTTCTTCTCTTCTTCTACTTACTTCCAGGTATATTATTTCTCCTAAACCTTTTCTTAAAACTTAGGTAATAATAACTTAACTTATTCTTCTACGAAGTAATCTTCCTTAATAAGTTGATACTTAAGTTAATTAACGAAGCGAACTTTATTACAGAGTTATAACTTAATTTCCACTACTTTATCTTTAGATATTACAGTAAGACCTTTAATTTGTAAGTCCTCTACTTTGTCCACTAACTCTTAATGTTTTTCCTTTAGCTTTTAAACTCTCTATTAGTATATTTACTTTATGCTTTCTTAAGGGACTTTTAAGGTATTAATTTAAAGTATACCAGCTTTAATATAAGATAATTATCTAAACTATCCTTTTTCTAAGGAGGTAAAGGTGCTAATCCACTTAACGTACTTAAAGTGTTTAAGAGTCTTAAGGGGCATTATTAAGAAGAACTTCCGTTTCTCTAATTCGATTCTCTTAACTTATTCTTTTTTACTTTCTAAAGCTTACTTTACCGTTTAGGTAGCTTAAAAGGCTAGTTCTCTAACTCCTTTTACTATCTTAATAATTTCTAAATCGGGGTCCTTCTTAAACTTCTTTAATTTTTAAGCTTATAGGGTAAGGTTTTTAAGGCTTATAACTGCTAACTGGAACATCTCTTCTTAAAGTTAGTCTTCTGCGACTTACACTTTTAATAGTTCTAAGTTTCTACTTTAAAGTTAGTCTTTTACAACTTACACCTCTGTAGTTAACTTTTCTAAGACACCCTTAAAGGCTAGATACACTACGTCTTAAGGTTCTTCTTCTCCTTCCTTATCTTTTAAGTTATACTTATTTATCTAAATGCAGTTTTCTTCGTTACCTGCTATCTTAATGTAGACGTCTCTTAAGTTAAACTTAACGTGTTTTCCTCTTTCCGGAATAAGTTTCCAGCCGACTTACTTTAGCGATAAGCATTACTGTGCTATATAGCCTTTTTTGTCGTAATTAAAGCACTGGACTTAGGATAGGTCTTTAGGCTGCTTTTGCTACTGCTATCGTTAAAGCTTATTACGGTTAAGTCGATTCTAACAGTTTACTATACTAATGTCTATTAGCCTGGGGTGGTAACCTGTTGCAGTCGATTAGTTCCCCTTCTTAGGTTTATTTAGTTAGTAAAAAGTCCGTTTCTTCCAGAAGTTCTTTCGATAATAGTAATCGTAATACTGGTTATTAGTTTTAATAGCTATCTTAACTAACTCTTAAAGACAGTCCAGTTAATCTTCTTAGTAAAGGTCTCTAGTAACGTGCTCCTTTAGACTACTTTAAAATAGCATTACTAAGGCTTCTTAGTTAAGTTTAGTCTTTATTACTTCCAGTTTAAAGCGTGTGGAGAACTTAAGGACTAAGGACGTCTGTCTTAAGGTTATAAAACATTGCTTAACCCGCCTAAAGGCGTCTAGTTCTTTAAACTCAATCCGGAGTTAATTAATGAAAACATTAAAGTTATCGAAAAGGGCTTAAGTCTTAAGGGCCTCTTTACATACTTTATCTACAGAGAGGTTATTAATTATCTTCATATAAGGTTCGTATTAATAAGCAGCTACTTTATCTAGTAAGGCTTTAGCGAACTTAACTTTTCCTTCTTCTTCGAAGAACTGCTTATCGTAATAAGTAATATAGCTCTAAAGTTAAACTATTTAAGACTCTAGCTACATAGAGTCTTCCTTAAAGCGTAACAGTAAGGGGAGCTTTATTTATTTCTTCTGTAAGCCCTTAAGGTCGTTATTTTCTAGCTTGACAGTATTAAGTTAGGCTTAGAGTTTTTCGATAAGACCGATACGGCTCTTAATGTCTTTAGGGAAAGCTTCGTTAAGTTTTTTAACCAGTCCTTACTAGTTAAGGTTTAAGTTTTTAAGATATACAGCTAACTTATCGATAGTAGGAAGCTAAGGCTGAGCTTACGCCTCTTTAATCTCCTTACCTTTTCTAGAAGCCGATATGTTGATAAGAGAGAGGTAATGTCTGGGAATTTAATAAATAATGTTTAGAATTAAGACGTTAGTATCGTATTACGACTTACACCCGATATAAGCCTTAAGAGGACTGGTATAGGTTAAGACAGAACATATAGTAAGACATTAATAAGTAATAGGCATTCTGAAGATAGCTTATTAAGCTAGTACTTTTAGATAAGGGTTTAATGTCACTGTAGGTTACTGTTACTATAATGCATAGAGGTAAGTCTAAATAGTAAGATATAAATAAATAATTAAATATTAGTGTGAGGAACTAAAGTCCTTTACGGTGGTTATAGGCATAACTATAGCTATTTATACTAATTAGCTAAGAGGTATTTCGTACCTTGATCACTATGCTTACTTAATATAAGGAGTGATTATAGTAATTAGAATGCCTCTAATTACTGTAATTACCGTGCTTTTAGTGAGATCAGAGTAATCACTTAACGATTAGTTATAAGGGCTTCGGGTCTTTGCACTCCTAGCCCAGTGCGCAGTACTGTGCGTATTACCTTCCTGCACTGTTCCTTCTGCGGGGGATTTGTCGGGCCGCCTCAGCTTAAGTGACAGCCTGCAGGGTCGTTATATAACTACCTTACAGTCCAGCAGGCCTAAATAGTAACAGTAACTGCACTTTACAGGCATAACGATCCTAAAAGTAAGAATAAATTTAGTATTAGTAATACAATATTCGGTTAATAAAGGTGTTACGTTTCTCCTATTCTTAGTTACCTAGTTAGACGATATAACAGTTAGTGGAGAAAGGAAGGTACGTATAAGTAGTTCTTTATAGAAAAAGAACGTTAAAGAGGGGGAATTATATGACGACCCTGCAGGCTATCACTTAAGCTAGAGCAGCCTGACAGATTCCCTATAAAAGGAACAGTGTAGGAAAACAGTATATACAGTACTGTGTACTAGGCTAAGGGTGTAAAGACCTGAAGCCCTTATAATTAATTGTTAAGTAATTACTCTGATCTTGCTAAGAGTACAGTAATTATAGTGATTAGGGGTATTCTGATCACTTTAATTACTCCTCGTGTTAAGTGAGTATAGTGATTAAGGTATAAGGTACTTCTTAGTTAGTTAATATAGATAGCTATAGTCGTGCCCATAACTGCAGTGAGGGACTCTGGTTCCTCACGCTAGTATTTAATTATTCATTTATATCTTACTGTTTAGACTTACCTCTGTGCACTATAGCGACAGCGACCTACAGTGACATTGAACCCCCCTGTCTAGGAGTGCTAGCTTGATAAGCCGTCTTCGGAACGCCCCTTACTTATTGGCGTCCTGCCATACGTTCTGTCTTAACCTGCGCCAGTCCTCTCGAGGCCTGTGTCGGGTGCAGGTCGTAATAATAGTAGTATAGGCTAACAATCTCCAGAATTTACTACTCTAATCTTTAACCTCCTTGGCCTACTAGTTGTATTCCTTAAGGTCGACTCGAAAGATAGTCTTTTCCAACTAGTAGGTACGGAAGCTGTAACGGGTAAGGTAGTGTGTTGCAACTAGCTAGGCCTACTCTACGAGTACGCAGAACATAAGGGAAGAAAGGAGAGAAAGTTGCCTCGTGGGAGAGCACTCTCTATATGTATACAACTTTATTAGTCTGATTCCAGAGTCGTCGTGAGCTTCGTTATGGGTCTTTAATGGTCCGTGTGTGCATGCCGGCGTTTCTAGGAATAGCTTCCTTCGGGGGTTGCTGGTGAGGGTTGCCGAGGCTACCCCAGGGCTCAGCCCGTCACAGATGCCATCTGCCGTAAGGTCAGTAGTCGTAACGGGCTGGCTGGAAGGGCCTATATCGGCATCTTCTCAAGCTACAGGCTCTGTGCTACCTCATGCTGTAATAGTTAATTAGTTTAGGGTCTTATGCTTATGCCGTACCAGGTCCGGAACCGTAGGCTTCCTGAGGAAAGGAGCCAGGCCCTGTATCTGATCCTAGTTATCACCAGCTACGGCCTAGGCTCGGAATTACAAGTTCCAAAACTACCAGTCGTCAAAGCCAGCCATGTACGCAATCTTGTTGTTATTATTAATATTCATCTTAAATAGGTTGTATTTAGATAGGTAGATAGAGATCCAAGGATGCTATTGGCTGTGCTTTCTATTTGGTGCAGTTGATCAATCGGTAGGTTGAGCAGATAGGCTCTTAATTGTTAGAAGCACGGCACCTTAGATTAAATGGGTTCAAAGTGATGGAATTGCTTATATGTGTGGCTCTTTGGCGAACCCAGAGAGCGCACTCTTTATAGACTATGTTGCATGACGAGTATTACGTCTGTTTAGTGGCTCAGCCGTTCTGACAACCTGATTATGCCAGGCAGCCAGTCAGCTCAAGTTAGCTGGATGCCCAGGGTTGACCCCCTTCCTTCTGACACGTGTCTTAGCTTAAGGGTAAGATTTACCCACTTTCGTGAATAAGGAAGACGGGAATAGAGACCTGGGAATGGAGACTTAATAGGTGACGTAAACCGGGTTTTATGTGATTTCGGGGGGAAGGGAAGAGGGGTGAAAAAGAGTATGGGGGGTGGGGGTTCCCAGTTTTGGGCTACCTGTGTCACAAAAACTGGGACCTTGCGAAAAGTTGCTATTCGAACCGCAGAGTACTGTTTACTCGTTTAAACCATATTTGGCGATTTTTCTGATCATTTCCTGAGTAGCGCCTGAGTAAGGTAGTACAGGATGGTGCAGGTGACTGCGGCTGGTGAGGGCAACTTTAGGGTAAAACAATATTGGTAGCCACGGTGTGGCAGAGTGTGGCTCTCTGGTGCACCCAGTCGAGTGGGAAAGTCGTGTCACCATCGACGCCGAGCACAAGATTCTCAAGCTCCGCAACCTCGTACGCCATTTGGACGACGCAAAACTCCAGTTGCTGAAGGGTGGGCATCAGGAGCTCCTCCAGACTCATTTCAGGGGGAAAGTCCAGAATGTCAAACTGCTTGACCAACGAGAGCTCGGGATCGACTAGGAGACGTTGAATATAGTCGTAGTCTCCGCCAAAGACCACGAAGATCTTGGCTGCCAGGTTGAGGAGGACAAGAGCGTTTGTGAGGAGGTCCCAAGTGAAGTAGAGGGTCATGATGTGACCCAGGCCCAAGCAGGGGCACAGAGTCTCAATCTCTGCGTCCAAACGTTCTGCAAAGGACACCAGCCGCTGGAGGTGCTCCGTCACAGAAGCCATGTCGACGTTGTTCTCAGTGGCAGTAGACATGGCGAGTTGATGTGTCTGCTAGTACCAGAATCAGTAAATACTCACATGGTTGAAAAAGAGGTTTCGCCAGGCAATTCTCCATGTTTCTCATACCTTTGGTTGTTTGATACCTACGTGATTTGAAACGGTTTGTGATGAGCTTGAAGTCAAATGGCTGAAGAATGAGGAAAGCAAGTATCTGGCCCTTCCGATGCACCCGGTGAAAACTCTGCCATGACCCGCGTCTCGAAGGGGACATCGCAGCCTCGCAATCTGAAGATTTGTGTGCCTGGTGACCTGCAGTATCCGCCTTCAAATCGTGGATCCATGCAGGCCATATCCCATTCTGAAAAGGCGAGCTCGCATTTCGAACAGGCCTGCCTGCATTTATCGCTGCTATCTTGATTTGCGATTCAATTATGGACACGTCCCTCTTCATTGTTATTCAACCTCTTTTCAATAAGGGGCTCGCTGCTGGGGTAATGGCTTTAGCCACCGAGGTATCATAAAAGGATTTTCGAAGAGTTTCCAACTCTCATAAAGCCGAGCAGGGATAATTTCAGAGATCATCGTCCTTTTACATCTTATGCCGTGCGAACCTGAACCCCGGGTTGAGGAGGACGGAAGGGCCCGGAGACAGCTTGAACTTCTGCTAATGATGAGAACCTCAATGGGGACGTGGATCCATGATGGCGGATACTCCACGCCACCAGACACACGAATCTTCAGATGGCGAGACCACAACGCCCTCTCCGAGACGGGGTCCATGGCAGAGTCTTCGCCGGGGTGCATCTAAAGCGCTAGATACCTAGCTAAATGCCTTCTTTCCCTTCACCTCTGGTTCCCATTCTCAAAGAAAAGATCACCAACAATCTAACAGGCAGTCTGAGAAACCTCTCAGAACCAGCACTTCAAGCTCGTTGCAAGACACTACTGATTCAAGCATCAGCTTCCCAAGGTATGAGAGACATAATTTTCCAAGCAGGATCCCCACCCGCCGCCCCCGCCGACAGCAGCGCCGGTACTGCCACCGGAGTTCCCAATATGGCCTCTGTGACGGCGTAAGCAACGCGTAAGAGTGGTGTCACTTACCCACCGTTTGGACACCGAAATCGACGTTCTACATCCCAACCGGGACCTTGGAAACACCATGTCTCTCGTCGCCGGCCAGTACGTCTTGTATAATGTCATTTTCCTCCTCGACCTGACGATCGCCATGTTCGTTGCCTTTGGTGGTGATGAGACCCACGCCAGGGGATCTTATGATCTTTCCGGAGATGTCCCACATTGAGCGCTCGATCTTTACCCTCGGTCTTGTGAATTGCACGCTTGAATCGACCCCGGCAGAGCCCGTCGTCCACACGCCCGGCCAACTCAAGTATTACATCGTCCAGTTGGCCCACGAATGGATCGACATGCATGATTTGGTGGCCATGCAACAGTATCCCCGCTGGACTGGATGTGTCGCAGAACAACCTATGCTCATACTATCATACTATGGCCAATAACATAAGAGACATCCTTCAAGACTTTGGTCAAGGTCTGGAGGATTGGGGTGAGGATGGTGGACAGATTGAGTCAGTGGCGAGCCGGGGACGGGAGGCACCGCTGGTGAAGCTGTGCCGAGGTAGGCCATGGTGATATCACCATCTCGGGGAATGGAAGAGACAGTCAACAAATGGGATAGCGGAAACGTGACGGGACCCTATATGCCGGTTCGCTGCTCGCCAGATCGAGGGGGACAGCCCCAAACATCGTTGTGAACCATGGGCGGTAGGTGGATGCAGAAGTACAACAAAAAGACAAGGCTGCTCATGAAATGTAGTTTACCCACAACAGTGCTAGAATTGGTGACTATGGCTCTATGATCCCGTGTAACTGAAGGAATCCCATTGCCGTGCCGTTTCCGTGGTTGCCAGATTTGCCATGCAAAGTCAATCATGATCTCATTGCGTCAAGATCGTCAACCCGTCAAAACCCAATGCCAACCGAGCACAAACGCCAAGAATGATCCGGAGCCGCTTAAGCAGTGGTGGTCTTAGCACCCTGAGTGGGGGTCACCTTCTTGCCGTCCTTGTTGTAGCGGACACGCGGGGGAGGAGCGCGGTTGCGGCGGCCCTCAGTGGAGCGGACACTATAACTCTGTCAGCTGGACGGTCCTGGTGTCGGGGGTATCGGGGAAGTATGTGGCGAGGTTCGACCAAGGTTCGTCTTAGCCGCCCGCGTCGCTGAGAAGGCAGACGCGGTTGTCCTCGCCAGCAGGACAAACGTACCGGACAATCTTGCCATGGATGGCGCAAGAGACGCAGTACTGCAGCTTAAGGTACATCTTGGGAACCGTGTACTCGGCGAACACCGAAGCGTCGGAGATATCACCTGCGAGGTCACTGTGTCAGCGAAATTGTACCAGGAAGAGGAGCGGGGTGGCATTGCGAAGCTCGAAGTGCGCCTCGGTCATGGCGCGCTGAGGGACGTACGGATAGCCGCGGACTCAACCATGTTGCGGATGGTGAAGCGCTTGATGGCCTTGTCCTTGGGAGTGCATCGCGAGCAGTTGGAGCAACGGATGGGCTTGACGTGGCCGCGACCTGGGATCCAAGAATTAGTACGGCGTGCGCAAAAACGACGATTCTCGAGTCGGAGATGCTTACCCTTCTTGTTGCGGCCGTTGTTCTTTCTCTTCTTAACCATCTTGACTGATTTGAGGGTTCTGAGAATCTCAAGATTGTGTGGAAAAGAAGGCAGGTATTTTCAAGAGTTCAATTTGGCCCACGAAAGATTGGCGTGCAGCTTGTGCCCCACCTTCCAGTCTGTGGCTCCCAAAGCGGGATAGCGTAATCGAGGGCAAGCCCGCAAAGAAACCCTAAGGCGAGGGCACCAGTCAGGTGACCCGCCTTTGGCAGGTGTGGGGCGCCAACCAAAAGTTCATCTTGACTGCGCTGCCACAGAAATTCGCCCTCCTCCATCAAGCACAACCTTCACAAACATCATCCAGATTGCTGAGGAAGACACTTGTGTCTAGGTACGTCTGCGCGATGTTTCAACCCCACTGTGCTTTTACTGCCCGTTTCCCTTCATTCTCATGATACCCAATCTTTGTATTCGACTGCGCGACCGCCGCCGCCTCGCGCCATTCCTCCAGACGTTTTGTGCGCGGAATTGGCCAGGCGGCGGCAGCGGCAGCTTGAGCGACCAAGTGGCTCGCGACCCTACCCCCTCCAATCTCGAAGCCGCGATCAGAACGATTTCCTCCTTTGCGTCTAACACTTCCTCACACTCTCAGTAGGCAATCATGCAGATCTTCGTGAAGACCCTCACGGGCAAGACTATCACCCTTGAGGTGGAGTCTTCCGACACCATCGACAATGTCAAGTCCAAGATCCAGGACAAGGAGGGCATCCCCCCGGACCAGCAGCGCCTGATCTTCGCCGGCAAGCAGCTTGAGGACGGCCGCACCCTTTCCGACTACAACATTCAGAAGGAGAGCACCCTCCACCTCGTGCTTCGTCTGCGTGGTGGCGGTAAGAAGAGGAAAAAGAAGGTCTACACCACCCCCAAGAAGATCAAGCACAAGCGCAAGAAGACCAAGTTGGCTGTACTCAAGTACTACAAGGTCGACTCTGATGGCAAGATCGAGCGCCTTCGTCGCGAGTGCCCCAACGACACCGTAAGTTTTCTCATGGAACTCACTGGAATGGAAGTGGCAATTGGCTGACATCTCATTCATAGTGCGGCGCCGGTGTCTTCATGGCTGCCATGCAGGATCGCCAGTACTGCGGTCGCTGCCACCTTACCTACGTCTTTGACAAGAGCTCTTAGATGTTGGACTGGTTCGGCGGTGTTTGATGGGTTGCTAGGTTTGGGTTGAGCATTGAGCTGGGACAGCAATAAGGTTACATCTACGGCGTTCATGTACCAGAACGGATATTCTCTGGTTCTCCCTAGCGAGGAAATGCAAATGGGATTGTCAACTTCGGACTTCACAACCACCCAAGTTCCATCCTTGCTTTGTGAACGTGCTTGTTTTCCGACTGCCTGCGTACCAAAGTCTCTGTCGCTATCTAATTGCATGGAAACCCGTTCTTCAGGTTCTCGTACTTTGTGTGCGGATACGTGATGCAGTTCTCCTCGAACTTCAACGCCTTTGGTCCGCCAAAAACATCCACGACATTGCCGATCAAACTCTCCCCTCCGGTCTTATCGGCGCTGCTCTCCCACCACATACCACCGCCCAACCCGCGCTCCTTGATGAACTCAGCCTTCCGCCTCGCCATCGGCACAGTATCATATGTCACCAACACCTTTCGCCCAGGATGGTAACAATACGTCGCTCCCGCCCCGCACTCCTCATGCACCGTCGCCCCCTCCAAGGGCAACTTCTTGTAATCATGCACCCCATTCTCCCACGTCCCCTCGCCCACGCCACTAAACGAACACCCCGGGCCATCCGTATTCTCAAACGCCCGTCCATATAACGGCATCCCCATCACGATCTTCCCCGGCGCCACCCCCCGCGACACATAGTAATCCACCGCCTGCGCCGTGCTGAACGGCGTGCACCGCCCCCCGTGCTCCTGGCATGGGTATAAGTTCGCCTGATGCCCTGCGACAGAGTCCCATGACCCCGCGTAGTCGTACGCCATGAGGTTCCAGAAGTCGAGGTACCGGTCCATCCCGGCGAGGTCGAGCTTCTCGTAGTTTTGCGCGCCCGCGGGGCTGGCGACTGTCAATTCGAAGTGCGGGTTGCCTGGGACGGTGGTCGCGTAGCGGTCGAGAGCGGCGCGGCATTCTTGCAGGAGGGAGACGTAGTCGGCGGCTTCGGAGGCGTTTTGCGGGTATTCCCAGTCGATGTCGATGCCGTCGAAGCCGACGGTGGAGAGCTGGGTGGGGGTGTTAGTGGTGGGAAATGGGGAGGGAAGGAAGGGGAAGGGGGATGGAACATACGAGCTGGACGGCGCTCTCGGCGAATTTGGCGCGCCCTTCGCACGTCGAGGCTGGCGCCTTGAAGTTGCTGCTGTAGGTCCACCCGCCGATGGAGAGCAGCACCTTGAGGTTGCGATTGCGGCGCTTGAGCAGGTTGAGCTGCTTCAGGCAGCCGTACAGGTTCGTGCCCGAGTCGTTCCAGCTGTCGCCGTCCCAGTGGATGTCGGTGTCGGCCCACGAGTCCGTGAGGTATACCTCGCCTGACTCGGGGCGCACGTTGGCGAAGGCGTACAGGATGTGCGTCAGGTTCTCGACGGGCAGGTCCTGTGGCCGGTGCTGGCGCGCGTAGATGGCCCAGTTGACGAAGTAGGCGACCGAGCGGTAGCCGGGGGTGTATCCGCCGCCCATGTTGAGTGCTTGGTTAGGGGGGAGGTCGAGGGGTTGGTGTTGATGTTGGGGTGGGGGCGGGGTAGCGGTTCTGGAGCTGAGGTAGGCGCCGAGGATCAGGGCAGCGAGAGACGAGGTGATGAGAATAAGGGCTTGTCTTGGTGCAAATAACATGTGGAACTGGATGGATGGTGCGTTTACTTATATCTCTAATATCGATGGATCGTGGGGAATAGGTGCCGATTACCGAGTGGGACGGGAGGGAGCTGACAGCGCGGTTCCGTTCGCTACGGGCGATGCTAGGGATGGAGCTTGGAGGAGCTCCAGCTGAGAGGGAGGGGCAGACGTCAAGCTATTTCACTTGGCAGAGGGGCAGTGTTTGGGGCAGCGCAATGCTCAATGGCAAATTCGTCCTTTTCCCATGGGGCAAATAAAATCAGGACATGGAGGACGCGTCGACCTGCTTTCTGTGGCCCATGGGAGGGAGGATCTTGCACTTTGCGGGCCCAAGTGGATGGGTCAGATCCAATCCTGGGGCGCAGAACATGGGGATGACGTATCCATGGATAGGGTAGATTGTGGTTACGCAACGCAGGGAAGAGTGTAGCAAAATAAAGTCAGACCTCTGAGTAACTTCCTGAAGAGGACGCGCCGAGTAAAAAACACAAATTCAGCTCATCTAGCATTCACAGAGGATGAAGGATTGATGATGAAGCATGCGCCGTTGTCGAAGGGTTCTGCGGTCTAGAGAGCGGATATCTGTCTTATCGATTGTGGCAACTGCACCGGCCCGGCAAGCAGTCCAGGTCGGAGTGACGGAGGCCGCCAAACCACACCAACAACTCCCGTCCTCCATGATACAGTTGAACTCAGCCCGAGTCGTTGCAAAAAAAAAAAAGTCACATTTGTGGTGAGGCGAAATCATATAAGTTGACGTCGACTTCATGTTTATTTTTATTTTTTAAAGGATCAGTCTAGAGGATATTCGGTGTGCTGTTGGCAATGTCCCTTTATGCTGTAGGTCCCACAATGACAAAGTAGAACCCTAACCCCCGCCATTCTACCCTGGGAACCGAACACTGGTTGGTCCAGGTGGGAGGGCAGGAGGGCTACAAATGCCAATTCTCATCCCATTTCATCTCAACAAGCGGATGCGGTCGTAGTACCCTCTCTGAGTTGGACCTGGTGCCAGACCCTGAAAAGGCTCTGGTTTCGATCCGCTTGTTCCGTTTTGTCAAAATATTTAAGGTTCTTTTTGTCTATGGTCACAATTGCCAACATCACCGACGCCACCAGCACTTGCTCAAATCGGGCGCATCCGGGGCTATCTCTTTATTAATGGAGGCGGGATATGCGGAGCCTTCTTCCAGTCACACAGACAGGCTCCCTCGAAGTAGTCTGGGCCATAAGCATAGAAAAGCTGCTCACTCTCATACAACGTCCTCAGCGAATTGAACATGATGTATGTCATCCCGCCGATCATCTCCGTGGAAGCAGCCAAGTTGGGGATGCAATGCGAGTTTAAAAACCTCGTCCAGTTCCCGCGCGCTGCCGCGTCAATGGCAACATCCTTGGGAGCTTTCTTGCCCTGGAGCGAGAAGAGCTGGAATATGTACGAGCTGGCCTCTACCTGCGGGTCGTTCATGGGAAGCAGCTCGCCGAGATAGGCGCCGAGGAAAATGTTAGCGGGGACTTTGCACCCCTTCTTGACGAACACGCCGTAGCCCATTGCTCCGGCATCGCGCAGCTCGAGAAGGTTCTTGGCTGGTTGCAATGTGGTGTTGTGGAACTCGACGAAGCAGCGTTGGTCGCAGGTCTCGGAGGTGTCGTAGAGAGCACCGCATTCTAGGCAGTTCCGCTTCTTGTCAGCTTTGGCCCGGGGGCTGATCCTGCGAATGGCCGTAGTAGGCAGCTTGGTCTGGATATTGGGCTTGGTATACTCATCTTGCTTGGGATAGGGCTTGGATCGGGCTGCGTTTGAACGCTTACGGCGAATAGGTCCTGGGACGGAAGCCTGTGTCGGGGTCTTGGACTCCGGAGGAGGCGAAGGGGAGGGGGTTGGCGGTGGCTGCTTAGTTACCCACCGTGCTGCATCGTAAAGATAGCAGTCAGTATCGAGTACACCTTCGATATACTTACCGCCTGTGTGCTCGGCGTCGTTCCACGCCCAGAAGCGTCCGTCACTTTCGTTGTTGTTGTACATTTTGTTGAGCTACGATTGTTAGTCTTGGAGAATGATGTACCGTCTTGTAAACAGACGCTGCCGGGAGTGATAAACGGTTCGTCACCTGCAAGGTAGGTTGATCATGGATCTGAGACAGCAAAATCGGATGGACTCACCTCAACTATATAAGGAGATAATCCTATTATTGGGAATCCCGCGAGGTTGCCTGAAACAAAGTCTGAAGGCCGTTGTTGTCGGCTTAGAACAAGGGCGGTTGTTGTGAATATTATTGTTGAGGATGGTATTGTGAGGCTGTGCCGGGACAAGGGCGTTTGTGCTGCCACACAATGAACTTTTGTTCGGCCGCTCCCTATCCGGTAGGGGACGGGGAGGGTTTGGCTATAGGTCTTCTCTCCCTACAGTCTTCTATCTCAACGGCGACCTTCACAGGCTGGAAGTAGCAGAACAGCGGAATGAGTAAAAAGGGGCAAACGCGAGAGCCCCACTTTGCCCTTGAGCCTTGTTGACTGACAGGAAACTCCTTTGAATCATGGCAAGTGTTGCTGCTAGAACCGCAGTCACTGTGCTGTACTAACTGGAATCTCCGCTACAGTTATTAGATTACGTGAATATCGATCTCCGCCTTGCCTGATATCAGTCATTTAACTGGGCAGTACACACCACAAACCCCCAGAAACAAAACAAAACAAACACCAGCCACAGATCACTCCAACGACAATCCGTACCTACCACCCTCCCTAATCCGCTTCCCATACAAAACAAACCCCAATAGCACCGGCACCATCACCAGACACCCAGCCGCAACAGCCGAACTCGCCCACCCAACCCCCACCGCCTCATACACCGGTCCAACCCACACCGGAAACGACGCCGCCACCGCGTTCCTCACAGCCAAATGCCCCACCATCGCCGATTCAGCATGCACCCCATACACCTCAAGGAGATAAACCATCCCCGCTACCAGTACCAAAACACTTCCCCCTCCAACAAAGACAGCCCCCACAATCTGTACCATCCAATGCGTGTCCCCCGTCCAGCCGAACCAGACCATCCCCACCGGTAGTACCACCGACCCAGCCACCATGGCTGGTAATATCCGCCTCTCCGGCGCAGGTTCCGCCCCAAATCCCCTCCGCCAGAACGTAAACACCCCCAGGAAGAGTACCGTTGCTGTCCCGCCGGCAGCGACGCCGCCGAGCGCGACGGCTAGAAGAGGGAGGTGTGACGTTGGTGTGTCCCAGCCGCGAGTCTGGAAGGAGAGCGGGATAGCGTATAGGACGAGGTACATCACGCCGTAGACGAGGCCGGTGTAGAGTGTGAAAAACAGGAGGAGAGGGTCGGTGAACATGCGTAATGGCTTGGAGAAGTAGGTTTGGATGAGGAGACGGGGTTGAATTGTGGGGGATTCTTCGCTTTGGGCGTGTAGAGCCCAGTTGCCGGTTCGGAGGCGGAGGCGGCGGGCTTTGCGGCGGAGGAGGAGGGGGGTGGAGGTTTCGGGGATGGCGAGGGGGATG
>Ga0247758_1000211_pt1 | contig 49893 bp, 58 predicted proteins | sample UWRJL156409C4_FD_180950 | JGI IMG/M metagenome (GOLD analysis project Ga0247758, IMG submission 180950) | Plant litter microbial communities from Arlington Agricultural Research Station in Wisconsin, United States - UWRJ-L156-409C-4 | ecosystem: Environmental > Terrestrial > Plant litter >...
GGCGGGGGGGGATTTTTTTCTAAACCCGATTTCTACTTCCCTGTGACTTGCTAGCTCCTAGTTTATTAGCGCGACCTAACGAAAAGTCGCTGTTTGGCTGTAAGCCAGAAAACCATCAATCGGAACAAAGAGAACACGAAAGCAATACACACAGTTGCAACCACATTGAAACCACCAAGCCCAGAGCGCAGTGCATCTGGCAGGTGTTTGTATGGGAAAATTCATTTTCATTTAAACTTTAGTCTCCCCATTGCGGTGAATTCGAATCGAAGGTTTTGGTGATAACATAGCAGCCAGACCTTTCACAGGAGCAGTTTTTCTCTAACTGTTGAAGATCTAGAAGGGGAATTCAAGACTGTAGCGAATACTTATTTTTAGTCTCGGCAGCATCCAAGGGCTTGAATAGTGTCTCGACCAACTAATAGCAAAGGTTATTAGCACTGACCCTCAAAAATGCTAGTGACAAAGCAATACTCACCCATCGGTCAAACCCCCGCGTGTCACAGAAAAATTTGGATTCGTCATCGAACCTGCCTACCCGATTCGTAAGCGCTTATCCCTAAAGTTTTGGAGGTCCAAATACTGTACATACCTGCGATATGAGATACGCTAGCAATATCTTGGTTCTTCTGGAGAGTATCGAGAAAGTTGGCAGATCGGTCCGATGATCCGACCTGGCAGATTAAGAACTTGGCAGCTGAATCCCATAATTAGCAGATAAAACAATACGATACGAGTTCAGAGAGAAAAGAAAGACGTACCATCACGGGGATAACTTGCACGAACAAGCTCATTACCGCACTCCACAATAGCATCTACAAGTACGCTATCCGGTTCAGGCTCAGGCCTCCCATCTGTGATGATCGATATGAGAAGCGGCCTTTCAAAAGTCCCAGTCGTGAGCTTGCTGTAGACAAGCGGTTTGAGGATCCGCTCTCTTAGGGTCGTGCCGATATTCGTATCCCCTTGTGGATAGGTCGATTTGATCGCTCTCCCGATGCCCTCAGGGCTCAGGGTTAGGGGGTAATTTGTTTCTCGGTTAATGAAGCAGAGCCCGACACCTTCGCCATCAGGTAGGATTCGGGTGGTAGTCCTAGCAATTCCCAGAGCAAGGGCTCGTTGGTTGTCCCAGCGTTTCTCCCTTATGCCCGTTTGGTGGACCATCGAGGTGCTATCATCTAAGTCATCGATAATGATCAGTGACAAGTCAAGATGACTGATACGGAACAGGGGCATACCGCAGAAGATGACCTGCTGACGCATTGTCACTTTGATCGTCTTGGGTAGGATCTCTGGGCTACCTAAATCCGTAGTTGGGTCGTTCGCAAGGTCTACACTCTTGCGTGCCAGCTGTCGAATGAAATCTCTCTTGTCCTTGAAGAAGGTACCCAATACGGGACTATCTTTAACAAATATGTCAACACTCTTGACGACAAACTCCTCTGTGACAAGACCTTCTAGGCCGTGTACTTGCTGCTGCCCAACGTTAATGGGGCTCCTGATACTTGTTCTGATCTTGTAGCTTACCTGGCCAGTATCTGAGCGCAATTCCTCGCGCAGCCGCGGTCCCCTCTGCTCCTCGGTGTGTGAGCGCACTTCCTCGCGTAGCCGCAGTCCCCTCTGCTCCTCGGTGTGGATCACGGGCTCGAGAGAGACGCCGCGCAAGGCGTGTTTGAGGCCGGATTTCTCGATGCTACCAACACGCGAGAAGACCTCGCGTAAATGGAAATGTCCGTACTGCTCCGCGAGCTCAGAAGGCGTACGGCCCAGTCTGTCTCTTTGGTCCGCTGGCCAGCATAGCTCTAGGAGCCCGACCACCCGGATGGCATTTCCCCGGGCGGCTGCTCGGTGAAGTGGGCTTTCAGCGCGGTTTGCAGCTTTTCCCGGCGTAGGCCGTTGCAACAAATTAGCTGTCATCAACTGGCGCTCTGCCCTCGGTTTGTCCGGGCATAGCAGCTCGTCCAAATCTAATTCCGCTTCCCAGGAATAAATTCTGTCGGACGGGTCGGAGCGGAGCATCTGAACCACTACGGCGAGGTAACCCCGTAGTAAAGTGCTGCCATCCTCCTCCTGGAGCAAAGTAAGCCACTCGGCGATAACCGGAATACTCTTGACGAAGGAATCATCGGGCACTAACGACTCCCGCGCCTCGCCCTTTACCTGGTCCTTGGCCACGAACCTCTCCCTCGCCTTCCGAAACTCTTGGATCCTCCCGCTGCCCCAGCCCCACACAATGAGCACGGCGAGCTGGATCATGATACACCCCATAGCCCACATATCAAAAGCTCTACCAAACTTCCGCGTCTCGTCCTTCTCCCAGCTGTGATCTTTGAAATACTCCGGGGGACGGTAGCTCCTTGTGCCAATGCCGTTGGCTCCGTCAATTCCGCTTCCACCAGTCCTATCTGAATAGACCAGATTAGACATTCCTAAATCAGCTATCATGAGATTCTCTCCTATTGAGAGAATATTGCGCGGCTTCAGATCGTGATGGCTAGTTACGAGCCCTCCCACCTCCTGATGTAGAGCTGTAAGTGCCGAGACCAGCTTGGCTGCTGCGGTGTATATATGTAGCCTCTGCTCTGATGTGGAGAGGCAGGCTAAGTTCATCGGCGTGCTGCGGAGATTTAACCACGCCTCCATATCCATTTCGGCATATGGAAAGAGCATCGAGATAAATTTCGTTTCGGAGCCCGACTCGGTTCTGCATTCCGTAAAGGAGGCGAGAAGTGGGATGAGGTTGGGGTGAAGGCGGTGGCGGTGGGCGATGACCTCCCGAATAGCATCCTCTTCTCTACCCTGTCTAACTTCAACCTCCTTCAGCGCGACTTCAAGGATCTGCGCATATTTGCCACACATCAGCGTAAAGAGCTGAAAACGCCAGAGGTATCATATCAAAGAAACGGAGGCGCGGGATACTGTCCGTACCTTGGCCGATCCGAGGACCTGCGAGTCCAAGTGCCCGTCGGCAATCTCCACCCTGTATACGATGCCGAATGATCCGTAACTGACGCATCTCTTGCTCAGAAATGGCAGTATCACACCTTCAGGGAACTGAAGATGCTTTCCTCTCTTCAAGACAGGGGGTATGGTCCATTGTTCGCTGTATACACATTTCGCGTCCTCGGCAGCCAGAGACGGAAATGTCCACCAGTTATCGATCGGGAATATATCGTCGGTCATCCGGCGCTCGGAGATGATTTCTAAGATGTGTTGCTCCAGCCCGGTGAGTACCAGAACAGCGATCAGCTTACGAGCTCTGGGGAGGGCTTTCACCACGTAGTCCTGGTCGACCTGGTGCACAGGCACGGAGGCGTCCTGCGACAGCAGTTGCTGGACTGAGCTCGGCGTAATTAGTTCCTCGAGAACCTTAACTGAGATGAAACCGAGCCGCTTTCGCTCGACTAGCCTTTCCTGCAGAGACATTGTAGAAAGGAAGCATGCGCAGGCAATAAAATTAGGAGCCACGACTTTGCACCCGGGCTTGAGAATGTTAGGTTCGGTTGGGCGAGCGAACTCCCACACTGGTGCTGTGGTCACGTGCTACCGCGTAATGCGGGGAAATTTTCGTTAGGCGTATTGCAAATGTTTGCGATATCGCGTATCGTCGGCTATACTGACTAACAGTATAGGGGGGGGCACCCTCTTTTCTGCTACGGGGCCACCCTTTTGCTCCGGGGGCACCCACCCCCAAAGGCTTCCAAAGGGTTTAGGGTTCTGTATATAGAAATTTTTAATGGTTCTGACGTATGCAGACTTTCCCTTTAAGCTTAAGGAGTGAGACTCTCCAATTTCTAGACTCTCCAGGCATCTGCGTATCATAGTCAGCGTCAAGATTCATACAGTTTTATTTATCTTAAATGGACGCGATGTACTGCCAAAAAACGATAACTTTTGATAACGGAAATGCGTGGAAATATATCAAGAGTGGCCTTCTATTATTATGTTGTAGGTACCCCCGTGGCAAAAAGGGGGGTGCCTAGCAGGCGCCTTTTGGTGGCCGATTTATTAGCGGCTTAGCGCAATCTTAGCGCCTAATGCTCCTGCCCCTCCTGCCCCCGGGCCGACTGCATTCACCCTCTACAAGTGCGCGCAATACACACACGATGGTGTGACCGCGCCAGAGCGTTGCTCAGCGCCGTCGTTAAAGTCGACGACGCTCTGGCCGGTTCTAAGACGCTCTTTTCCTACGCGCTGCGCAACCGATGCTTCACGCTTGCCGGGCTCCTCGGGGACGAGGATGCTGATGTCAATGTGAATACCAAGAGAGCGACAGCCTGGAAAGCGTGTAACCTTACGCCATCCTTGGCCAACCTGATTCGCGAGTACGGCATATGCAGCCTGGCGTGCGAATGTCCTCTTCTGCAGCCAGCCCGGCAGTCCGCGCCCAACTTTGTCGTGCCCCATGCCTAAAAATCACGGTGCTGCATATGCTCGCCATGGCCCTCTATCCGAAGCAGAGCAACTACGACACCAGGCTGCTCCTGCATCCTGGACTACTTCGACCCGAGCCCGCAGCAGTTCTCGGCGCCGTGCGCCCCCGCCGGATGCAGCACGCTCCACATAGCGGTGCTGCTGAAGCAACTCCACCATGGTACGGATCCGTAGATTGAAGGATGAATATGGCTCCACTCTTCTCGATCTTGCTAACCATGTTGTATGTGAGGCTGAGAGCTAATTAAAATGACAATGCCCCAAGCAGTAGGATACAGCTGAGCAAACCCCAAGCCGGGACTATCCAGTAGCCAGGCTCAAAGAGACCATGATAGGCTTTCCTGGGTATATAGACCGCTATCATCCTACCTATAGCCGACTTCGCAGGGAGGGAATCGAGACTACCGTGAACTTCACTGCCGCCACCATCCGGATGCGAGCCTACTGGCCCAATAGGGTCAAAGCCGAGCAGCCTCGCGGCATCAAACGCCCGGTTCCGGAAAGCAAACTCGGCTGGCGTCAATCCGTCCTTGTCACGCGCGTGGCGGCCGCGGTCGCCGCAGAGCTCGAGAACCCGTTCAACAGCGGCGAGATTGTTTCTCCTCGCCGCGTTGTGCAATATGGTTCGGCCCTTCAAGTCCACGGCGTAGGGATCAGCGCCGTGCGCCAACAGGAGATCGATGGCCCTCGTCCTCTTGCTGCAGACAGCGTAGTGCAGAACCGACTGGCCGCTCGCGTCTCGGGCTTCTACAACAGCCTTGGTAGGCAGCGCCAGAAGGTATTCTAGAAGCCCAAGATTGCCTCTCTGAGCTGCAAAGTGGAGAAGCGATCTCCCGATGTCATCGCGGGCGATAGCACAATACTCTTGGTCCCCTCGAAGATAGGCGTTAAGATGCTGCGGCTCGCTCTTGCTCGACCAGGCCGCATACTGGAGGATGGTCATGCCAGCGTCGTCGCAAGTCGCAACCGCGTTACCAACAGCGTCGCGATGTCTCAGGAGGACCATGCCCACCACGGGCCCAAAGAAGACGTGGAGAGACGTCTTGCCGTCGGCGTCACGATTCCCGAGATCAGCACCGTGCTCGAGCAGTATGCGGCACGCGTCGTAATTTCCGGAGTGACTAACGGCGATATGGAGAGGCGTCCTGCCTTCCTCGTCTTTTGAATTGACATCGGTGCCCTGGCTCAGAAGAAAAGAAACCATCTCGACACAACCGAATGAAGTCGCGACCTGGGATTCCGCAGAGTTAGCACGCGTTCGCTAGGAAGGGGGAAAAGAAATAGGTGAACCGGTGCTCCCAAGACTTGCATGTAAGAGTCCGCGGCCGTCAGGGGCCGTATCCCACGGGGTGGCTTTGCTCGCACCGAACATGAGTTGAACCGCCGCTAGGTTGTTCGCCTGGACAAAGTCAAAAATTTCGGCCTTTTGGGGAACAATGCAGGGAAAACGAGCACTCCACCCAACCGAAAACAGATCGCCTAGAGAGCAATGGCGTCGATTCGAGACGCAAAGGACCGAAAGTCCCCCCCGCACTTGACCCCAGCTCATATATACCTGACATCCGAAGCCCCGATCACTGCCACCTCCAGGATGCGGTTCTACCGTGTATACCGGCTCTGCGCTGGCCCATGTTCTTTTCAGCACAGGGCCGCACCAGAAAGCAAAACTGCCGAGGCTGGTCCTAAGACAGAGCCAAGTACTGGCCCGGACCGTGACGGGCTCGGCATAGGATACGAAGGACTGGCCGAGGGAGCGGCGCAAGCCGCCCGCGCCCGCGCTATCGGGCGGACAGAGCAGGGCTCTGGTATCACCTCGTGGTGCCTCGGGGGGCGGGTCCGGCTTGTAAAGAATGATAAGTTTGCTACCCCGGTATAAGCAGTTAACATTGCTAGCCCCACAATGGGGCATGACGGAGATTTATCAGTGGAGTGTCGCGCCTACATTTGGATCGTCGCCAGGTCGATTGTAAAGGCTGAATGATACATCTGGAGCCGGCGAGAGAACTTGGCCAACCACTGCTCGCCGGCGAAGCAGTGTTTGACTTTGGCCCACGTCTGCTGCATCTTGCCGCCATCTAGACCCTTGCAGACACGGCGAACGCGTGCTTCCGTTTGCTGCAGGTCGGCCCTGCAGTTGGTGAGCCGAGCATCGAAGTTAGCTGGCAAGTGAGCCTGGAAATCGGAGAAGCGCGGATCCTGCGCGAGCGTCTGCAGCTCGCCAAACGTCGATTGGAGTGTCCTCAGCCATAGGGCGTTGTGCCTCACCTCTGCAGGTGCATCGGCTAATTTCTGGTAAAACTCAACGAGTTGCGCACATGATTGGATGCTGACGACAAGTATCGCTACAATGTTGGCTGTTGCTGAGAGAGGGTCGGCCATCGATATATGCGCCTAGGGTGCATAAGAGGAAAATAAGAAATTGAGGTCGTCGGAAAGGATAAGAGAGAAAGACAAAAAAAAAAGAAAGAGAGAGAGAGAAGAAGGAAAAGAAGAAGCAAGAAAGGAGAAGAATATGGCGTCCCTGCCTATTCCGCGGCTAGTTGGGCTGCCTCTGCATGCCGAGTCACCAACAGAAAACCTCGCTCCAATGAGGTTGCCAAGTCGGTTAGCGGCGTGAAGATCGCCCGATTTCAAGGGCTTGGGCAGCAAATAGTATACTAAAGTTTGCAAAACCAGTGGCGGGGAAGCGGGGTATGCTGCGCTTTGCAACGAAAAATCCGAATCTGCATTTGAGGCATCCAACCAAGGGTTCTAACCAGGCAGCTGCGTTGCATCCGGGCTGGCTCTCGCGCCCGCCCGCCGGCCATTGTGCTACTTCTTCTTGCGAATGTCCCCTTCTTCAATAAGCCGCTCGTCCAATTTGGTATTATCTATAACCTAGAAAATGGTCAGTCTTACTGGGTACTTCATCAATGGGAAACGGGTGACTACGTACTAGATACCGCGGACTCTCATCGCTGCTACCACCCTGGCCTTTGACGGTACCATTACGCCAACTACCTATTGAGATAGTATTAGGATAATACCTTAGGATGACTAGGGAAAAAATATGACGGGAAAGAGACAGGAAAAAAAGCTGCGCTTTACCGCTGCGATAGTAGTAGACTTCGTCACCAGCCTTGTATTCGCTGGCCTCTTCACTGTCAACCGGGGGAACGGGTCGATAGGACATGGAGAAGAAAGGATGTGATGAACGGTCTGCATGGCAAAATTTCAAGGACTAGGCGCGGGGTTAGCAAATTTATAGGCTACGGTTAGTTAGTTACACAACGCCCCGCCATAGTGGCAGCCGGGTACAGTCGGGTAACAAAAGTATCGCGCCGACCCCGCATTTTCGCGTCAGACGCGTCTTGTCACCACTTTTCGAATTTCACCACCTAAACTTTAAAGATGTCGGACGCAACGTGTTATAATCCACACACTCCCAAATGCGAGTATTCGCCTTATAAACGAACGCGTATTATAGTAGGCCACTAATTAAGGCTCTCTTACGCCGCGTTAGCCACAAAAGAGTGCATTTTTAAAAGGACTGTTCCTAGCATCGTTTCGCGTTATAACTAACTTTCTAGCAAATCTTCACCCTATACTGGCTGCTCCCACGCGTTAAATGCACGTGATATTAAACGTGTATTACGTTTAATCGACTCTAATCTATTTATTTCGATTAAAAAACTGCGTGAAAATACTAGTCTACTCTGCTATAAGCGCATAATTAGCTGGGAGCTTAAGCAGCTTAGCAATATTGTTAGAAGCGCGGCACTCTAGATTCTGTGGAATTTTAGGGGTTGCAACTGCGTGATTGTATTACTTGTGTTCACTCTGTTCCTCTGGCTCTGGCTGGAAGCCAGAGGCTTCTTTATAGACTATTCTGCAGGATTCAGGCTTCGTCACTCTGGTGGCTGAGGCTCACTGGCGTACTGGCAGTGCCAGGTATCCAGTCAGCTCCGCTGACTAGATGCCTAGGGCCTCTGAACTCCCTTCTTTCTGACAATTATACACTATTGTAACGACCTTGCAGGCAGTTACCAGGGCCGGCGCGGCCCGACGGTTACCCCGCGTATTAAACAGTACACACTGTGCTGTGCACTGGGCCAGGGTGTAAAGACTTGAAGCCCCTACGACTAATTAGTAAGTGCTCTATCGCTCCGACTGCTCTATCACAGAGCAAAAGAGCAAAGAGAGCAACCACACTCTGCCGCTCTCTTCTAAATACATTAATTTAACTTTAACATTATTAATATTCTTAATATGATTTACTTTAATAATATTACTATTATAAAGATAATAATTTCTTATATATTTAAAGTTTTATAATAAATTATACAATTCAATTATAACAGTATAAAAAGCAACACAGTATATTTTAAGCATTAAAATACTCATTTCTATAGAAAGATTCTACTTTACTTACGTAATATATAAAATTGCTGGCGTCGCTTCGTTCGTCATTCCGCGACGGCCCTTCGCTACGCTACGGAGCGCTCCATGCCTCACTTTCGCTCCTGGCAATTTTAGCGTGGGGTATTAAGCTTATTTAAATAAGTGCAGCGAACAAAGCGACAGAAACCTGTCCGGAGACCAATACATCTATTTAAAGAGATAAAAAAATAATTTAAAAATAAATCCTACTTTTTAAAGCTTTATTTTTTAAGATTTAAAGACTTTATTTTATACAGTTTACAGGCTTTCTTTTATAAAGTTTACAAGCTTTCTTTTACAGAGTTTACAGGCTTTATTCTACAGGGTTTACAGGCTTTATTTTACAATTTACAATTTACAGTTTGTTTTTCACTTTCACAAATGCAATTCGAACTGGGAACTTCTTTAATTAATATTACGCTATGTACCACTATACTATTTCTATTTCTATCTGTGAAAAACTAAAGGTTTTTTTTAACCTAACTAAGTGAATTAGAGTAATAATTTAATAATTTTTAATAATTAGCTTACATAATCAAATGATATGTTTTAATATGCATCACGTGATGTAGAATCCGATTTTCACTCTTTTTTAAGGGTTAGGGTTCAGTAAAAGGAGATATTAAGGTTTAAAGTGAAAAAACCATGACTTTCATAAGTATTATTTTAGTTTATAATATAGAATAAGGTAGTATCATACGTAGATTTTAACTGTAATTCTTAATCTAAAGCCCGATTTGGAATAGCTATTAAAACCAGAGAGATATTTAAGTGTACGTTAATAGTATTATTATTATTTTGGTTTAAACAGTAATATCTTTGTTATTATAAGTCGTATAGTAAAAAGAGTTCCAGCTCTGTATTCTACGTAATACACTGTATAAAAAACGTAATTATTACTTCTTATTATGCTACTTATTGACAGGTTACTATTATAATAACTATTTTTATCTAACTTTAAACATTAATATCTTTCTTAATTTAGACAGTATGGTAAAACTGATTCCAGTTCTGGTTTCTACGTAATAAGTCATATAATAAACGTAAGTAATAGAACTTATTATATTACTTAATAACCAGTTATTAATTAAATAATTATTATTATTAGACTTTAAACAGTAATATCTTTCTTATTATAAGCTTTATAGTAAAACGAATTCCAGTTCTGAATTCTAGATAGAAATCTACGTATAAAACCACCTTCTTTGATTAGATTAGCCTTGTCTTTATTTCCGAATACCCATTTGTTTAATTTTTCAAACGCTAATAACTCCTGAACTATAACCCTAACCCTGAATCTGTCTTCAGATTTGGATTCCCGGTCACGTGACCTATCTGAAACCATATCATATCACGTGATTTGGGGCCCGAGTAGGGGCCCGAGCAGACCCACTTTTGATAATGAACCGACCAGTCCTAGGTCGAGTTGAATTTCCTTATCAGTTTTGACTGAATTTCCCTAGTAATTTTTTTTTTTGGACCACCCTTACAACAAATTGTCCTCCGGACAGGATAATGCAAGCCTTAACAGATATTAACTTTTAAGGTCTCAAAACTAATATTTCGGTTTGGAAAAGTTTTTAAAAAATCCAAAACTTTGTTTTTATCTTACTCTTATATATAAAGACCTATATTTGATGTTTGAGCTTAATTAACTTTGTAATGGTTGTGTTGTGCGGGTAGGAATTGGTGGGTTTTGTGTGGCGCTGTTGTTCCGCTTCAGGTAGTGTTCCGTTTCCTGGTGCAGAGTTCTCTCGGGACACATGAGGGTCAAGTAGTCTCCCAATTGGGCCGCCAAGAATTCCAGCTTTGCGACCGGACGGGACAGGGACCTCAGTGCTGGTTGGGGAGTAAGTAGGCGCAGCACGTCTACGGGTGAAGCCAGCAGGAATGGCAGCATTGTTCTGTAAACCCCTGGACGAGCCAGGGGCCGGGCCAGCATCAGTGGACACACCTGACGCAACGCGTCGACGGTCCGACGAACCAGGGGCATTGGCACTGTTAGGGGTCGGGGTAAACACAATGCTCCTACCCACCAAGGGATGAAGAGCTTCAATGCCCTCGTAGCTCTCGTACATATCCGAGAGTCTCATCGCCAGGGGAAGGAGCATCCCGATTGATGTCATTTTCTGATTGGTCACGGCCATCATAACCGGTGTCCTGCGGAGCAGTGTTGCTCCGGGACCGCTCAGCCCCATGCTGCTCTGCAGGCAGGGTTCCAGCAGATTGCTCACGACCACTTTTCTCCGTGGACTTGGGCTTCTCAGCAACCTTCATCTTCCTACGCTAGGATAGCACAGCCTTCTCCAAAAGCCCAAAGATACTCTTCAGGTCAGGTGCCATCCTCTCGTTCCGATTGGTGATTGTGACGCTCTCACAGAGCAACAGGGTGGCTGCCTCCGGAGTTCCAGATACACTCATGTTATGCTCAAGAGCTCTTGTGAGAGCATTGACATCTGCATCAGTGACCAAGTAGGGACCGTCGTTGAAAGTTCCATCTAAGATGGCATCGTCCATGTCGACCTTATGTGGGTGCCGGTCGCAAATGCCCTTGAATAGCCGCGAAAACGGCGATTCCGTTATATGAGAGGCTCGTTTCGAACGAGTATCCTCACAGATAGCCCACATCGGTCTTCGACGCGAGGGATCCTTTCGTGAATCTTCCTTAATCTCCTCGATTAGACGGTCAATAAACTTGTCGTCTGTTGGATTCTTGAACACCCATGTTCTCTTGTCTTTAGTCCTCGTAATGATTGAGAACTAGAAGACCATGGCAACGGTTGGGACATGATTTCCAAACAAGGAATAACACAGAATCGGTCTCAGGGCGTCGCAGAAATCGGGCTTCCATATCGGGTTGTCGCCGTACTTGCCAGGGGGCTACTTGGCACTAGGAGGCATGCCATATTTCATGTTGTGGTCGATGCCGAAGAGGTCCAATGGAGTACAACGGAGGAACTGGCAAGAGATCTTCCACAACGTGTTGATCTCCTTGCCGGCAGCTAGCTTTTGCGTCCGCAGGAATTCTGAGAGGTTATCGTCCTCCCATTCCTGCATCAGGGCTTCCTCATCCTCGCTATCCCATCCGTCGGAACGGCGGTCGGCCTAGCTGGCGACCTCGGCGCTCTCAACTTTGTCGAACATCAGCGCAAAAGTCAATGAAAGTAAGGCATCTTGCCTCATCTCAGCCGCTTTTTGGTATATGAGGTACACAGCTTCCTCGGTTTTGCGTGGGCTCTTGCCGCCCCTTGTCTTCTTCGCCGCAGGCGGGCCATTGGCCGAGCCTGCCGTCGGTGTCGAAGAGGTCGCCGCTCGCTTCGGAGGCATTTTGACAATTTCGTGTATCGAATGATCAAAGGATTAAAGTAGGCTGCTTGATCGATGTTTCGATCAATTTGGCGAAAATGATTGAGTTGGTGTTGGCGGAGGGGGCGAGGCTGCAAGGTGGGGTGGGAAAGGGCAGAAATCGCGAGTGGGACAGGCGTGGGCTCGAGTTTCAAACCGCAGAGCGCCTGCCAAATTTGGTTCGAACCACTGCAATCACTCGTGGTCCATAAAGGAATGCGCTATCAGCGAGGGACCCGCGGTTCTCCATGACGTGACGCAGCACAACTTGGGCGAGCGCCTTTGGTAGACTGAGGGTCAACCACGCTTCCTCAAGTTCCCTTTCTCCCGTCGGCAACAACAAGCAGCTCCCATCCCCAAACTCACCAGACAGTTCACTTAAAGAACGCTGAGCTTGCTCACCCCGTACGAGTTTTCCGGGGCATCTATCGCGCCTCTAGCTGGCTCCACCCTGCCGATCTGTTTCTCAACATCGCACACAGCGGGGCGCAAATGGAGACCAAATCGCGCTTTCTTCCCACAGAGCATTCGGATGGGAGGTGACTTTCAATAGCGGCTTGCCACTGTGGTGTTGATTCGGGGCGTCCTCGACGATTGACTGCACTTCTTTCTTCCCTATAATCCCCTCTTGCCTCAGCGCTGCCTCGGTGCTAGTCGGAAGCGGAGCCCACCGCATGTCACCTTCGCCTGCCATGTTCCTGGCCGGCGGATCAAGCGATGGAACCAAATTCCGCAGCTGTAATGTCTTCTCCAGCAAACCAGTCTCACGGAATACCGTCTTCATGCGGAATAGACGTATCGATTGGGCATCATCATCATCACCATTGCTTCAAACATCCAGAACCCAAACTCAACCAGTCGCGAACGTACTCGAACCCGAAATGGAGTGGAATCCGTTTTCGTTCTTCTAAAATACCGTTTTCCTTTTTCTCTACATTCTCTTCGCCGCATCGTCTGCTTTGCTCGTCATCAAGCTCATATTAGAAGCAGACCAAGCACTCTTTGCCGAGAGCGACGGCCCAAGCAAAGACTCAAAGTTGAACCTAGGTATCTAGCAACCACCCCTAAGCTTGCTGCTTTTTGTTTTGTCCGAGCTCTCTGACAACCCGCTGGCAGGAATTCGCATGATTCTGATGATGAAGATATTGCCGTACCAGCAAAAATTTGGAGAGGGCTGCAGAATTATATCATCACGAATGTTATTCTCGATTTTATGGGTATCGATGACCGACTACTCATGATTCTTTTTGGAGAAGCACTTCCTGATGACGATAGCATTCCTGGCAGTGTCCAGACTTGGTGATGGGTACCCGCGCTTCTCGGAGTGCCGAGCCGGGCCGTATATTGCCGGCGGCAAGCTGGTTACTCACACCAAGACCCAGCTCGAGGCCCAGGCGGCTCGCGCTCCTACTTCGTGGGCGTAGGTTGGCTCTGCCTTTGCCTGCATTGAAGGAGAGGATACAGCTCATTGCCAGTAGTCAGTCTTGGTGTGCTTAGGTCCTGGGTTCGGCAAATCCTTGCGAGGCACGACACATTCTACATGTATGTAAACAGCTGCAGGGCGCAATTCTCGGCTGCGGACAGTCCTTTCCAGCCGTAACTCGAACCGCGACAACAGCCCTACCAGGTGCTTTCAGTGCACCATTACTCTCTCTCTCACAAGCCTTGGGCTGCTGAACTCCGGTCGGCTCGTCACCGCTCAGGTCTCGACCATCAGCAGAGTACCAGGGTACGCCGGTGCTTGAGAATCCGCTTGGCATCCGACGCTGATTTACAGCTGTGCCAAGCTCCCTGCCATAGGCACCAATGTCAACCGCCGAAACCCGCTGAGCCCACATCCTCCCGGCTGGGGCCATCTAGTGGGGGTTAGCTATATCGAGCTGCATTACAACACGAACGCTGGCCGGATTGACGTTCCGAATCGCTGCCCGAGAAACTGGAGGCAACTCATCCCTGCCCGGAGACGGGACAGCAGAAACTACGCTGAAGGGCAGTCGCCCACACATTGGCAATTCAACCCTAATGGCTTGTCCATAGGCCAGCCCGGCTTCAACGCCATCGCGGACACGCTGGGCCAGCGGGAATGATGTGTCACAAGGAGCCCCCCGCAGCATAAGTGTGCCCTAGAGGAAGGCTCTGGACCGGTTATTATCCTCGCTACCCCTACGAAGAAGGTGAGCGACCGCAATGCATCGCGACAGGGGGCTTGATTGGCTTCAACTCCGAAGCGGGTGTTGGGTGTTGCACATCTGGGCCGGGCCCATCCCGGGATGCTGATTATTTGCTAGGGAGCTCCTCCCCGACCCCGCGCCAGTCATTGCGGCACAGCAAATGAGCAACCAGGCTAAAAACGGGGACGAAAGCCGGAGCCAGCCGGTCTCACGCTCTTTCTTTCAGCGACATCTCAAAATCTTTTATTTTTGGTCAAAAAATGCGTTCGGCTGGGGTTATTCTCGGCGCCTTCGCGGGGACGGCGGTCTGCCAATTCCCTCCTACGCCGGAGGGGATCAAGGTGTTGAAGTCCAAGTTCCATGAGAACGTCACTATTTCGTACAAGGAGGTGAGTTTCTGGCCGTGCACAGTTGGGCAGAGCAAGCGCTAACCCACACCACAGCCGGGAATATGCGAGAGCACGCCGGGCGTGAAGTCGTACGCCGGCTACGTCCACCTCCCGCCCGGATTCCTGGACGATGCTATCGGTGAGCCGCAGGACTACCCGGTTAACACGTGGGTTTCCATCCTCTGGACAGTCCTATTGTCGCTCTCCAGACAAAGTTGACCGATGAGCTCAGATTCTTCTGGTTCTTCGAAGCGCGCAAGAACCCCGCGACCGCCCCCCTCGCCATCTGGCTGAACGGCGGCCCCGGCGGCTCCTCTATCATGGGCCTGCTCGAAGAAAACGGACCTTGCTTCATCACGCCCGACTCGAAATCCACGACGCTGAACCCGTGGAGCTGGAACAACGAGGTCAACATGCTCTACATCGACCAGCCCAACCAGGTCGGCTTCTCCTATGACGTGCCTACCAACGCGACCTTCTCTCCCTCCGACTTCGGTTTCGTCATCGAGCCGACCGACTTCTCCAAGGGTGTGCCAGACACGAACATGACCTTCATGGTTGGCACCGTGAGCAGCGGGAAGCAAAACAGCACGGCGCACAGCACGGCGCAGGCCGCACACGCGCTGTGGCATTTTTTGCAGACGTGGTTTTTCGAGTTCCCGCACTACAAAGCTGGGGATGACAGCATCAGCCTGTGGACGGAGAGCTACGGGGGCCATTACGGTCCGGGGTTCATGCGCTTCTTCCAGGAGCAGAACGACAAGATCGATAGCGGAGAGAGCCTGGAGGAGGGGGCGCATAAGCTGCATTTGGACGTGCTGGGGATCGTCAATGGATGTGTTGATTTCCTGCTCCAAGGGGAGGACTATTTCCATTATGGGTTTGACAACGTAAGTTAAAGGTGCCCCGTTGGGTTCAAGGTCGCACGAGCGGGGAAAACTGACAGAGACGCAGCCCTACGACATACCCATCTTCAACAAGTCCACCTACGACACGCTCCTCTACGCCTGGCGCCACCCTGGCGGCCTCAAGGACCAGTTCTACGCCTGCCGCGCCGCCATCGACCACGGTTTTGCCAACACGTCCACCATCTGCAACTTCGTCGGCGACTTCCTCGGCGTCATCGACGGCTACGTCACCGAGGCTGACGCGGGCGGCTACGACATCACGCACCCGGCTGCCGACCCGTTCCCGCCACCGTACCTATACGGCTACCTGACGCAGGCGTCTATCATCGGTGCGCTGGGAGCCCCGGTGAACTACACGCCGGTATCCATAGCGGTCAACGAGGCCTTCGTCTTCAGCACGTACGACTTCTTTCTCGGCGGTTTTGTCGAGAGCCTCGGCGCCCTGATGGACGGGGGCGCGAAAGTGCACATGGTCTACGGTGATTCGTGAGCCCTCTCCCCCTTTTTGTAACCTCCCCCCTTGCCTAACAACCTTGGGATCTGATTACAGCGATTACGCATGCAACTGGCTCGGAGGTGAGACCGCCTCCCTCTCCATCCCCCATTCTCACCACCTCTCCTTTGCCTCCGCGGGTTATACCCCCCTCTTCCTCTCCCCCGGGTCGTTCTCTTCCACGCCCTACGGCCTCACGCGCCAGCACGCCAACCTCTCCTTCACCCGCGTTTTCAACGCTGGCCACGAGGTGCCTTCCTACCAGCCGCAAGCCGCGTACGAGATCTTCATGCGCGCGACGCGGAATGTGGATATAGCCACGGGTACGGTTCCAGTGACGGAGCACCTGAAGACGGAGGGGATGAAGGATGTGAGGGGGGTTAAGGTGCAGAGGGGTAAGGAGGTGAAGCCGCGGTGTTATGTGCTCAAGCGGCAGACGTGCACGGATGAGGTTTGGGAAAAAGTGCTAAATGGGACGGTGGAGGTACAGGATTGGTTTGTTGTTGGTGATGGTGAGGAAGAGGTGGAGTGGGGTGATTTGTAAGGGGGGAGAGTAAGCCTCACCTTCACTGCAATTTTAGACTCGAAGGAATGTTCTTTGCCCCGCTTTGTGAGGGACACTTCCGCTATCAGGCGAGAAGCTTAATTGTACTTCAGCTTTGGAGCCCCTGAACTCCTTGAAAAGGCTCCACGAAAAGGCTCCACCGCCATGACCACCAATATCGCCCCAAGTTACTAAAAACAAAGCGATGTCTTGTCGACCAAGTCCGAGGAAGAATGCAGGAAAGACGACTCGCAAGAGAAGCTTGTTGATTGCGAAGTGCCTCGTTCCGCTCCACTGCCACTCCTGCCTGCAGTGGAAATTCGGAATATTTCGAGATTGAGAACGAGGGAACTTTGGCATGCAGCGAATGGTGCATGGGTCATTTCCTTCAGGCGGCCCGGCGACGTACAGCTTTGGAGATCGGAGAGTTATTACACCCCGCTTACGGCCGCCCACCAGCGAACAGCTCGGCTATCAGAGTCGCAACCGCAGGTTTCTTGGTAAATTCCCACTCTCCATTTCTTGGCAAACAACTTCCCCTATCGACCAAAACCAGCCCTACATCATTGGCTTCATCTCGCAAACATCGCCCATGACAACCCGCATCATGGACCTGCCAGCCGCGGCACCCGAAGCCGGCAAGACATTTGTCTACACCGTTTCGGATCAGCGTATCCCAATGCCGGACGGGGTCGAGCTCCGAGGAGACCTCTACCAGCCAGATCTACCAACAGACGAAAAGCCGCGCGGGCTTCTCTACGTCCTTGGACCATATGGTCGCCGCGGCGCAATGGGATTTAATCCCTCAACCGCATTTCGTGGTTTTACATCGTCGCGAGGCAAGATGAGACCACCTCGGCCGACGGCGTCACGAGAATCCTTCCTGCCGAGACGTTCGGCGCTGTCATCTGGGCTATGCCTCTTTATGATGCGACGGAGCGTCTCTTGGACGGAAGGGCGCCGTATGTGTTGCAGACCATGAAGACGCCGGATCTTGATGACCCGTTCTACGCATCAAACAGACACGGCGCGGCGCTGGACCGGACCAAGGGTCCCTTGCTGTTGCGGACCGGGTGGTATGATAGGTCGATGGCCCAGACGCTGGCGGCATACGCCAGAGTGCGCGACCACGGCATCAAGGTTTACTTGACGGTTGGGTCGTGGACGCATACCGAAGCCTGCGGGATGGATCAGATGAGCGAAGTCTACGACTTTCTCGACGAGTTTGTCGCAGGCGCAAAGGAGAGTTCCGACAGGCTTCCTGTCCGGGTCTTCGCCACTGGTGTTGATGAGTGGCGCTCGCTCCCATCCTGGCCGCCGGCGGCCACCCAGAACCGTGTATTTTACCTGCACGGAGATAACAAGACTCTTGACGCAGAAGCGCCAGGGGCAGACTCGCCGTCTACGCGGTTTGTCTATGATCCGTACAAACCCACGCCAACGATGGGCGGACCGCTCCTGACGCGTGGCTTAGAACTAGAACGACGTTGATAACTTGGAACGACGCGTACCTCTTTTTCCGCGCCGCAGAAACTTATTGCGGCATATCCAAATGTTTGATAGGTGTAGTTGGACATTGTGGGTTGGTTTGGTATGTTGCATTAGAGATTGGATAAAGGCAGGTGTGATCGCCGCCGTCTGCTAATAGGTGTTAAGCGATACGGCGCGGGCCCCTAGCGCGAGGCTTGTGAGATTAACATAAATGCACTAATGCGGCTAAGCAAGGGAGGCGAGGAGCTCCGTCCAACGAGAGGAAACCCGGAAAAGAAAATACGCCTCGGGAGACTTTGTGAATTGATGTTGGTTTACCGTGACCCATGGTCACGACCTCGGCCCCTTTACCTTCCCTAATAATGTCTCCTCAGTCCTGCTGCATCTTTTTTTTCTTAAATATCTCTTTGACTGTGGGGAATCCCAGTGTGTCGAAATCTACAAAGGCACTTAGGCTAAGTTGGCAGGAAAAAGAACCCACTTGAATAACTTACAGTTTTAAGATACAGTGCTGTGAATCTGACAGGTATGGTTTTAGAGATGTATTTTGTGGTTTAGCGGCATTACGTAAACTTAGCATTGGAGCTTATTATCTTCCTGGAGGTTTGCTAAGTGCCGTCACTTAAAGTGTTTTATTAAGTCACCAGACGTGTAGAACAGGTGAATGAGTTTATCGATGCGGGTATTATCCAGCTTTAGATAAAGCGCTTCACTAACGTAAAAGAAGCATCTTCTTAGCTTATCTTTATCTTTCGTTATAAAGACGGACATAATAGTTACATTTAGACAGTTACTTATAGTAAAGTCGCTTTTAACGGACTGTTATATAATATTAATCGTAGAACTGTCAGTATAGTATATAGCTAGTCTTTCCACTACAGTGTAGTAAGTTATAATTACGTTAATTACAGTATCTCTTCGCTAGTATTAACTTTCGATTAAAGTTTTAACTAGGGCTATAAGGGTATCTACTAATCGCTTCTAAGTAAGGTACATTAAGTAATTAAAGGCCTTAACTGTTAAGTCCTTAATTAAGCTAAAGCTGTTAAGTTAAGCCTTGATATCGATTATAGTTTGTTTATCGGTTTATTTGTTCTTAATTTACTGTTTAAGGGCTTGTTTAAACTGTTACTTTTTACTTTAGAGCTTACAAACCGCGTTCTTATACTCATTTATAACCTAGTACAAGCGTTTTCGTTGTTAATAAAGTTCCTTAATGTGATAAACTAGCTGTTTAATAGTAGGATAGAGATTAATAAATACGGTTTAGTTAACTGTTAGATTTATAAGATACCGTTTATTAATAAAATAGCTAATAGTGTAAGATACCTATACTAAAGCATCCTATAGCTTCAGTCTATAAATAATTATATATAAATCCCTTACAATTTAACGCTTTAAGTAATACTTTTAGAATAGAGTTAAATTTACGTAATTTAATATAAGGTTCTTAATTATATCACTTACCTTATTTATTAAATTATTAGTTAAGAATTTTCTTAAGGTAATATAAGATAAAACTTATTACTTTTATTAAATATATTACTATTATTATACTGTAAATTATACGGGATTATTAGTACTTTTATCCTTATAATCTTATTACACTTTTTAATCCAGCTTACTATTATCCTGTAACTAATAAGCTTATTTAACGATATCTTGTAGCTAAGTAATATCTTAATAATATAGTAGAAAATATAAATATCTTTTATGTTAGCCTTTAGTAATATAAGTAGCTTTTATTCGCTTAAGTAAATATTAAGTTAGGTTAGCTTTTTAAAGTAGGTTAAACTTAATACTTTAAAAGCCTAATGCTGGAAGAGAATGCTGAGGAGGAAGGTTTAAACATTAAGAGTTAAGGATAGGTCGAATAAGATTTCAGGGATTATTACAGTTTTTATATCTTTACTATTTAAATACGTCTTTATAAACTTTAAGGTAAACTTAATTAAGATCTTATATAGACTACTATTAAGATCTTAAGTTAATATTATATAGATATCTTTAAAGCAGAGGAGAAGGATTAAGGTAAGGTAAGTACTAATTAGGGTAAGTAAGAGAAGGAATAAGATATAAAAGATTTAAAGCTCTTTTAAGTTAAACGATTTCTTAATAGTATGTAGTATTATATTAACCTGCTCTTTAAAGTTATTAATTATTATACACCTATTCTCGCGTTTTTAGTTATTTAGCCAGTGCTTTTTAGTAAGAAATTTAAGAACTTATAAGTATCAATTAAACCGTAACTTAAACTAAAGGGGCTAGCTTACCTTATATATTTTCCAGTTTAATTTTATATTAAGCTTCTCTCCTGTAACCCTCTTATAGATAAGCTAATATACCTTTCAGTACGTCTTAAGAGAACTGCTCTTAATTATTCCTCTCTTTTTTCTCTTATCTTTACCAGTTCTCTAACTTAGTAGCTAATTAAAGAAGGAGTTAAGGAACGCAAGAGTAATAGACTTAAAAGCCCTTTAAGGGTCGTGCTTAATAAACGCGTAATACTTACAGTTTATTAGTATAATTTAAAGTAATAGTAATATAAGTTGCTTAACGTCCTAATTCTAAAGATCTTTTATTTTATTAAGGAGCATTATACTTCCCGCATTATAGTTTTAACTGTTAAACACCGACTTTTTAAACTTGTGTATACCTCTAATATAGTATTTTAAAGGGTATAGGTTTCCCTTAAAAAGCTTTACAGTATCTTCTACGTTAATATCGTTTAGGTTAAAGTTATTAATATCTAATAAACCAGTCTTATACTTATTATTATCAGCCTTAAAGTTAAACACTTCGTTATTATCGTTTAATGAAGATTTACTGTCCGTCCAATTCGAACTGTCAGAGTACTTATACAAGTTGTCCTGCCAGACGTGGTGGCGCGTTATATTTTGGTCTCGATAATAAGAAGGCGAAAGAGAGATGAAATAACTATTGCTGGTTCTGGACCGGCGGGATGTAGATGACTCCAGCAATACCAGGATCGCTTCAGAAAGAGCTCTGAGACTGTGCAGAGCAAGCAATTCGTATGGCCATCGGCGCGCGAGCGCAGCCACTTAAAGACTGAGACGGGCGCCATTTTCGACTGCTGCCCTGGATCCGGGAACCCAGAAACAAAAATCAGAGGCCGCGATTATGGCTCAAGAATTTCTGGTGGTGGGGTCCAGGTACAAGGTACCTGGAAGTGCGCCATGACAGCCCTATTCCGGGGCGCAGCGGGGCGCTGGGTCGATAGTTGGCACGGGAAGGGACAAGAATCCCACCCTGGTACCGAGCATAGAGCTGAGTCCGGGTCCGGTTCCCACGACGGCCGGCAACCAATCCCAAGAAGTTCCATTCGCCGCGTAAACGATAGGCGCAGCCACTGTGGGGTTTTGGTGTTCTGTGCCGCCCTCCGGCTCGCGTGGCGCTCAATACTGTCGTGAATCCAGATGCAACCCCTTGCAGCAGATTCTGGACGATGCGGGTGACGATGGCCGGTCGGCAGATTGACCATATGTCCGAGCTGGGTCCTCTTGGGAACAAAAGAACATGCACAGAATCCCACCCTCGTTCGTGCTTCTGTTCTCCCTCGTCCCTCCCCGGCCCACTTTTTTCTCCTGGAAACCCTCGACGACGTCTTCCAACAACCCGACAACGAGGTGCAACGTTCGTCAAGTATGAGAGATGCTCGGCTTCGTCAAGCGAGGCACTTCAGTCTCACGCCAACGCCTGAGGAGTTGGCAAAGTACGACTTCAACGACAAGTCTAGCCTTGCCCAGACGGTATGGAACGTCAACATCACCTTCATCGTCCTGGTGGGCGTCATTGTCGGCCTTAGGGCTTTTACACGCGCCTCCATGACGGGCCGTTTCTTCATCGACGATGTTCTGGCCATCTTCGCCGCGTTCTTCACCATTGTTTCGGCGACTATGTCCTTGGTTGCTACGCGTTTCGGTCTCGGAATGCACGTGTGGAACTTGACTCCACCGTTGGACAACATCATGGAGAACATAAAGCACTGCGTCCAGGTACGACATGCGCTGCTTCACTTTCCCCAGGTTCCGGTTGCTGATACGACTGCAGCTGATGTTCGTTGCCCACGTGTTTTACGCCGCTGCGACCGCCCTCACGAAGTTGTCGATCATTACGTCCTACCTGCGAATATTCCCTCACAGTACGCTCCGACGTGTACTGTATGCTACTGGGGCCGTGTGCATTGGCATAGGCATCAGCGCCATCTTCGCCACCATTTTCCAATGCTCACCGGTCCAAGCAGCCTGGGTCTTTACGATCGAGGACTCCCAATGCTTCCCCTTCGTCAACTTTCTCTGGGCCAATGCCGCTATCAGTATCGCCACCGACTTCGTTTTGGTGGTTGCGCCTCTTCCGTATTTATGGTCGCTTAACCTGCCCGTCAGACAGCGGCTAGCAATATGTTTCCTCTTTGGCGTGTCTTTGGTGTAAGACTACGTTGAAACTTTGTTCACTAACATCTGCTAACATGTTCTCTAGAGCCTTCGCCGCAAGTATCGTACGTATCGTTACTCTTCGTGACGTCCAGGGTATCGATGTGACGTGTAAGTGGCTACCCCATACATGTAGCCCCAGCGTGGACTGTGGCATAACTAACAAGTGTAGATTTCCTCGTCACCCCTCTGAACTGGACAATCATCGAATGCGCCCTCGGCATAATCTGTGTCTCCATCCCGCCCATGAGGCCGCTGTTGAGGAAGATTGCCCCTGGATTCCTTGGCAGTTACATCACACGGAACACGGGCGCTCGCACGGGGAGCAGCAAGGTCTACGCTGGCGGCTCGCGCGACCCGCGGTCCCAGCAGCGGACACAGCAGGAGATCGACGAGCACATGAACCGGGAGATGGACAGACAGCTGGAAGAATTCGAGATGACGGAGCATAACGGAAAAGAGTCAGAAACATCCGAGTCGTAGTTGGTAGAGGTAAATGAAAACCGAAAGAAGAAGCGGGATGCGAATCCAGTATAAGAAAAGGGGCTTTGGTAGTAGTCGGTAGACATCGCGATAGAAACCTATGTATAGGTACCTTGTAAAGCTGTCAATATGTTTTATTTGCGCCGGTTGCGTCCTAGCCCCAAGACAAAACTAACGAGTTTTCATTTCCCGTGTCGCTGCCAAATTCCGAATCACGGCTGCTGGGGATCCTCGAGTCTGAGGACACCTAGTCCTTTTTGTTCATGAATCGCTGACACGTATCATAGATGTCCCGGAAGCCAGGGTACTGATGCAGACGTTCAAAAATGCCCTCGTCGACGACGCGTGCGAGCTGAAGGTGACCGGCGATGGTGAAGTCGGTCGTGCTGGGCTGGGCACCAAGCACGAAAGGGCCTTCGGCGGCGTTTGTGAGCATCTTGGCGCCAACGGAGCGGAGCGCAGCATCACAATTTCGCCATGCCGCCTCCTCCTTCTCACTGTCAATCTCGAGAGGGCCGAGAGCGGGCTCACTTGGGCGCCGGAAATACTCCTGAGCGCCCGGCGAGAGGATGTGGAGCTCGCGCGGGGTTACGGACAAGCGCCAGTACGGACCGGCCGCGGTCCGCATCTCCGCTTCGATCTCGCGGCCGAAGTCTGGGAACATAGCGACGGGCGGCTCCGGGTAGTAGGACTGGATCAGCTCCGCAATGGGCTTTGAGTCCATCAAGTAGGTATTGCTTGGCACATGGTGGATCGCTGGCACCGTGTATTTGGTTTGCCCCTCAGCCAGAGCTATGCCCCTGTGCATCACAAATCAGAGGCCATTTCCACGTTAAGGGCTAGCGATACCCGAATTTTGCGCTCTGAAGAATAAGACGCTAGGAAAAGAAGATGCGTACAGGCCCTCCAGGGTGGGAGCGATGTCTTGGAATTCCAAAAAGACTGTCTTGTATGGGACTTTCTTGTAGTTTAGCAGCATCCGGATCCTCCACACCGCTGGCGAGAAGCACTCGTTCTTGGTGCAGGCTAGGTCGTAGAGGACGATCTCAGATTCAGCCATGTTGGCTTACGTGAACAGAGGAGAGCCTGGTGTCGAGGACTACCTATCGAGTTGGTGGGGAAAAAAAATCGTTAACACGCCCTGGAGGATTGGGGACGGGTATTGACCAGTCTACTGGAAGCGCCCCATTATGCTTTATATGTTGTATATGCGGCCGTCCGTGTCATGCGAGGCTTGGTTACGTGCGCAGTTGCGAGAAAGGAAGAGAAAAGGCAACTCCGTCTTGTTTCGCAGGTACGAAGCTAGTCCGAAACTGGACCGAATGAGGGGAATGCAGATGTAACCGTCTCCGACTAGCATCCCCTCATTCGTTGCAGCACTGCAGCCTCTGAAGGATCGGCGCTCTATTCCTCCGTTGATCCTACAGCGGACTACTTGAGAACTCCGAGTTCCGTCGAGCCAGACGGAGCCGTCCATCATCGCAACTGCGCGATAACGGCAAGAATGGTTCTCCCGGACTAACTTCGCACTGATAAGTGAGTGCTACAGTCCATTCTTGGGATACGGGGCGCTAACATGAAGGTGAATACGCAACTTGAAAACCTGGAGGCGATATAACGGCCTCTTTTGGATTGATCGGAAAACATACCCAGGGTACACTATGGATACCGGATCTTCAAGTGGATTCTCATTTCAGAAAAAGGCGCGAAAATGCGCAAGGAGGTGTTACAATACCATACCAAGGCTACCTAACTATGCAAACAAAACCGTACCTATCCTGACTTGCAGATGAATAAAAGCATCACCCGGCGACGGTTTCCGCATTCAGCTTGCCTTTGCCGTCTTACAGTTTGTCAACTCATCAGGTGTAACCCCCCACAAGCATCTTGCGTGCTGCATCAACAGGGCCATGCGATAACCACCGCTGTGGATTGTTGAATCAAACATGCTGTCGCGGACACTGACCTTGACCGTCGCGCTGACTACGCCAATCAGGAATGCCAGCTCGTCACCGTCATCCGTGGCCTGCTTTCCAAAGAGTGGCCCGCCGGACCAGCCATGGTCAACGTACGGGTTGGCGATGAGCGCTTTCCCGCTATCTGTGGAATCCTCGACGTCGTTGATGATGACCTTGTCCTCGAGGGTCAAGACCTGGCCGTCGAGGACATCACTGCAGCACGTTAGTCCTGGACCCAGAACCCTCATGACAGAAAGAGGAGACTTACGCAGGATAACCAGCACTCAGCCATGTCTGGCCCTTGTATTCGTCGTCGTTGAAGCGAACATTGGCACCGAAGTAGCCAATGTCCGGCAGGCTCTTCTCGAGACGGCAGGCGACATAGTCACGGCCATTCAGGGGATTTGCGGCATCGACCGCGATTCCATCAGGGATGCCAACACATTCCTTGCTGAAGATGGGCTTGCCCCAGGGCTGGTCGTCAGGGATCTGGCCGACCTTTGTGCCGTCAAAAGCGGGGATGTACTCGAGCGACCATCCGTCAGTCCGGTTGGCGACGCAGTGGTTGGCGGTGATGAAGATGCGGGTGCCGATGAGCGTCCCCGTGCACATATACGGCCGCGGCCCATTACGCATGATCACTTTGCCCATCAAGTTGTACGGGTAGTTCAGCTGGTCCGAGAAATCAACTTGCTTCCGCATGAACATCAACGTCGCGTTGGGGGCGATCTTTTCCAGCATTGGAGCGTGAGGATCGAAGAACGGGATAACCTTGGGGTTGAAGACGGTCCGGGAGCCTTTTGGCTTGAAGCCTCCCAGTCGGATGGTTCCGTTGATATGGGGAAGCTTGGGGCCTGTGATCTTGTTTAGATTGGCATAGTCGATCCATCTGATTTTGGGTGTGGGAGGAGGTTTGCAAGTGATGTCAGTGCGGGGATTTGGTGGAAAGTAGTCCGGAAGGGCCGCGGCGAATTCCATCAGGAGTGAAAGGTTGGTGGTCAACAAGACGACCAAAAACAGAAGGGAACGCATTTTCGACAAGGTAAACGAATGTAAGGCTCACGGCCGCTTGGAAGTAAACGAGTGAAAACCGAGGACGCTCGGGTTTCCCTTCATCCATGAAAGAAGAGGATCTCCCCGAGGTTTAAATTTCCGTGGACTGCAGTGTGGCCCCCTTTCTCGTGGCTCAGTCCGGGTCCTGCTGCAATGGCGATGCCTTGCCGTGGTTCGCTGCTCTCAAAGTTAGGCGCATCTAACTTGATGCTGCGCTCCGATATCCACGTGGAATTCGTGAAATATGCTTTGTGGCAGGAACGCAGGACCGTAACAAGTCGGGTTCGCAACGGCGGCCAAAGAAAAGGCGGCGGTCCTGGTCGGGAGGCGTTGTGGGGCTTGATTGGCCGAAGCTTAAAGCAAGCTCTTGGACCTGGGGGCGGTTGATTGCTTGGCGCCACCCTCTTCGCTACAAACCAGCGGCAGAACCCGCTAAAAATGGCGGCAGACTCACCCGACATTGTTTATGTCTTGAAACTTTGTTGACTTGATGAACAGCCCTACATGCTAGGTTGATCTCGCGAACGGCAGGCTCCGCTAAAACAAAGCGCACTTACTAAAAGCTATACTATAGCAGTGCAATCCATAGCAGAATGCAGCCAGCTATGCAACGAATAGTAAAGTTCGCTGCAGCGATCTTTAGTACCTAGTATCCGTAATTTGGGGTTTTGTGTCCGGGATCCTAGGTTCAACATCCTGAATTCCGGCTCCTTAGATTCCATAGCTCTGAAAAGTGCGGTACCAGTATTTAAAAATATAATATAAATTATTAGCCTCCGCGAGTCTTTACCTCCAATAGTATAAAAGGTACGTTTATCTTATCCTCTTAGCAGTATTCTTATTATGTAAAGATAACTAAGCTGATAAATCCTTACCTTAAGCGGAATAGAACTAATAAGAATTTTCTAAAAGTAACGAAAAATATTATATATTAAGGTAACGAAATGAGCTACCGTTATAAGGCTGATATTTATATTATATTACGTTATAAAGGTTATTATTACGATTACTATTTTACTTAAGATACCTCTTTCCTAATATTACTTATAGAACTAGTACGGAGATTAAAGCTTGAAACTTGCTTACTACTTACTTTAAATAAGAGAAAACTTACCTTTTACTAGTTAAAAGAATGTTAGTAAGCTTTAAACGATAAAAGTACTAACTGTTTAAGAAGGCGGTTAAGGAACTGTCAGATAATAACTAATTTTATAATAAGGTAGTATATAATAAAGAGGAAACTTTAATGTATATAATGTAGTAAAACGTAAGGGAGAAGGTAGAGAAGGACTAGTGTAATAGTATATATATTTAATTTCTAACAGAAAGTTTACTAATACGTTTTGTAAGCTATATAAACATTTAAAAACTGTTAGAAAACTAAAAATATATATATTATATTAACCCTTATATTCTTTAACGTTAGCATTAACTTAAGTTTAACCCTGTTTTTACCTTTTTCCTTACGTTCTACTGCTTTTTAATATATGAGTAAAACGCTATAATCTTCCTGTCGGGTTAGGATAATCCGCTTACCTGTAAGGTAAGAGGGAGATTTAAACTTAAGCTTATTAACATTTAAATCGTCAGCCTACCACCTAATATCCTACTCGATTCTTTCCCATTCTCTTTTAAACCTATATATACTGTTAGTTAAAAGAAGTTAGTAATGCTAGTTTACTTAATGCTTACGGCTTAAAGGGTAAGCTTATCATTATTTACTTTATTAATCTCGTCTTTAACTTTACGCTATATATATACCCTTTCAAAGTGATATTTCTAAGTATATTAACAGTATAAGTCGCCTTTATAATCTTTAACGAAGTAAGGATAACGTTTCTGTTAGTAAAGCTTATACAGTTCTAAATCTGTAAGGACACCTTTGCTGTTAGGAGCTGGGACATAAGTAACATATTTCTTAGCCCATACCAGATTATAAGGCTTTTAGCTACGCTTATCAAAATAACGTTAGGTCCTTCTGAATGCGTGTTTATACTGGATGAATTAATAAGGCTTAGGCTTACAGTGGGCTTCGAACGGAATAGCAGTTCTCTTAAATGGTAGCTGCCGTTTCTTTAAGATCGGGGAATCGGGTATTGTAAACCAAATGCTGGCCTGGGCCATCGTAATAGGAAGTGGGGGTGGGCGTTAATGTAGGAAGCAAGTTGTTACAGCTATCGCTGTCGAGGGGAGGGGAGAAACAGCCCCTTTTATTAACGATAGTCTGGACTGCGCCGCTCCGCAGACGGATAAATAGAAACGCTAACAGTCACGCTTATACCCTAGAGCGAATAAGGGTAAGGAACCTTACAATGTCGTTTATGCGGTTAGATTAAAAGAGCTGGTAAGGCCGCTACCGCTGCCCCTTACGCGAGATGTCCGAGGAGCTGGCAATAGTGTAACGAGGTAAGCTGTAGTTGGGGTTAAGGCGATTAGAAGTAGCGGCTGTAGTACAAACGTGGCGAGATAATGTAGGAGAGAAGTTATTACAGTTATTACCTTCGAGGGAAGGGGGAAGTTACTCCTTTTATCTATAAAGCTTTAGCTCTGACGAAATGTATTATTATGCGGATAGTTAAACAGAAACACTGACAATAAGGCTTTTACTCGAAAACGGATAAAAGTAAAGAGTACTGCACGACGTCTTTATACATATCCTTATAGCTTTTAACTTATCTTTCCTTAATGTTACTTTATAATATTCTTAGATTAACTTAATTAGCTGGTAATCCACAGCTAATCTTTTTTCTCCTTTATATACGACTGTAATTGTCGCTCTTCGAGAGACAACTAATAAGGGGCTTTACTACAGACCTAACTGTTCTGTTTGCTTTTTACTTTGTCGATAATATTAGATTCGCTGTTAGTTTTAGTACCTTTAGAAAGATTATTATTATCATTATTATTATTAGCGTTAGAGAGAGAATCGCTTTGACTCGATATGGTATCGTTTATCTTTTCGGTCTTAATGTATTTAGGTAGCGTTATTTTAGGTTAAAGGGGATGGCTTAACTGTCTCTATACTGTAGGTATTTCCCGAGCGTAGTTACGTATAGATTTAAGGCGTAGCTATAACATAATTACGCTCTTATCTGTGTCTAAGAAGCTAAAGTTACTCTTTAATAAGGTTTTAAAAAATACGTTATCCTTAAGAACCTACCTTTATACCATTTCCATTAGTTAAAAAAGGTACTTAACACGAAAACCGTATACTTTATAATTATCTATTAGGATCTCCTTTAAGGTCTTTAAATTAATAGGTTTTGCAGGTCTTGCCTAAAGGCTTTATAGCTGTCCATTATTATGAACTTTACAGTTATTACCTTTTAGTGTCGAATCTTGTCGGCTCTACAGATAGGTTAGCTCTTACTGATTAGCGTTAGGACTTTTAGTAAAGGTGTAGGTAAGTAGCTAGTAGAGAGGTTTTGTAAGAGTTATGTTGCTAAGCTTATTATCGGCTAATAACAGACTCTGCCTTTTAAGCCTCCTTTTATTAAGAAGGTAAGCAGTACGGCTAGTTAGCATACTGCTGTAAATAGCCCTTAACCTTAGTTATTTAGCAGCCTTGCTGTCGTTTATAACGTCTCTGTCTGCGTTAATTTCTACGTAGAGCCTTTTTTGTGGGTTAGGGTTTTCAGTGCTTAGCTGCTATTGGCTTAATATAGTAACGACAGTATTAACTGTCATTAACTTACGTAAGCCGTTTGGGGTAGTGTCTAGTATAGCTGACGGTAACGGTGTTTAGGAAGGACTGGTCTTATGTTAAGATATTTACTTAGTAAGTTACAGGAAGGGAAGCTGAAAGTAAAATAAGGCAGGTGCGGAAATGGAGATAGGTTTAACTATGTTAATGGTAATCTTAGAAGCCGATAGCTAGGATTCTGGGGTGTTCTTTATGTTCTATACATTTATGTTACCGTGTTGCCTAGGGATCCGTGTGTCGGTATATCACTTAGTATTACGATAATGTTGTTTAGCCTTAACCTCGTAAGCGCTGGGCCGAACATTCCCCTGCCCATTTTGATGAGTGGGGCTTGAACTCTGGATCCCAGTTATCGCTGCTGGAGCGATTTGGCATAGAGCTTAGGGTGGAAGTGACCCCGTCTGTAAGAGCTGAAGCCATTTCTCCGCAATCTCCGTTAGGGTTAATGATGGAGTTATACTGAGATTCAATGCTCTCGGAGCTGAGAAGTGAAGCTTGTCCTGCTAAGAGAATTCTGGAATGGGCTGCGCTGATATATTGTTGATATTATATGCCGTAATTGCTTCGACAAGTTAGCTTGCCCAAAAATCTTTGCTAGGTCTTGCTCTCACCTTTACCGCCCATCTGGTATGGCTGCCTTGTAATAGGGTTAAGTGGCGGATGATTTAGAACTTGGTCGCTTTAACCCTGTCTAGCTGAGGATAAGGGTGTCGAAGCCGTTGCTATCCAGTCTTAGTTGTAACTCGGGCATTTGTCGCGCTATGTATCAGTGCTAAGGAGGTCGTATCTAAATATTTGATTTCCTAAGTATCGTGAGCGGAGGGCTTAGCCTGTAAGGAATTACTTCCCAGGACATACTTAGCATATGGCTCACGTCTCCGATTACGTTACTTAGAGGAATCTGACTGTTTTGGGGTGGTATTGTTTCAGTTTTATGTAGACTGAGCGGTTATGTGGTTGGGTCGGCTTTGAACTTCGCTCTTGAGGTGCTACGCTTAGACGGTCTTTTAGGAGGGGGGTTAAAATTGAGTATTCCCATTCCAGGTCGCGTTTTCGTTGGGATAATCATCGGGGAACCGTTTGAGGCGGCCAGGCTTTGAATCCTGGCTCAGCTTTCGTCGAGATGACTGTGAAACTTTACATCTTCTCTAAAGTGCGGTAGGGGGCTGGGGATATATACCCCAGCTGGAGGCGTCTGCTTTAGGGCAGGACAGCTTATCTATATCCGCTGGTTATTAAGGACGTATTGAGAGCATCTCTGGCGACGAATACCTGCACTTAACTACAGACCGCTGTGATGTGCAAGGGGCTTATTCCTACACTGCTAACACCCATCCGTCCCCCTTTTTGATACGATATATCAGTTGACCCCACCACTAAGCACGCTCCTGTGTCGGCAAAGAAGGGAATACGCTTATAGTGTAGCCCTTAAGTGCGCCTGCTGCTGGCACCTTATCTCCACCCCTTAACCGGCTAAGAAGCAGACTTAAGTCATTTTTGTCGAGAGTAAAGAGTCGGGGGATTCTGCTCCTTTGTAGTTCAGCTAATGGGAATCTTTTAGATACGTATGCTTGCTTGCCGGCTCCTTTATTGGCCCTTCGTTTGTCTATAGGGACTGACTCTCTTAGACGGATGTTATGCTTGGCTGATTGCTGTCATGCTGGTGTGTGCCTTAGCTTACGAATCCGATACTCTCCTTGCCTTGATCGGTTTGGTTAACCCTGGTGCTATCTTTGCTATCTCCGCTGTCCGTGGATTGCCTATCGTCCGGTAACTTCAGCTTGCAGTTATCCCGTGCTATTCTTGTCCCGCTTAATGCTTTGGCCTGGTCGAGCCGGTCCCCTGAGCCTTTGTGGAGGTACTAGACCTTCCTTGTCGGGCAATTCGGAGACTCCACTGCGGCGTTGGCTCCAAAGCAAGCGCCCTCTCTCCTGAATCCTGCATCTAACAGCGTTCTCGTCACTATTGCTCGGTCGAACGGAGGCGGCCGAGTTAGGCAAGTGGTCGACACCACCGTCGAACCTGCAATTTGTATCCCCGAAATGGAATATGGTTCTTATCTTGCCGTGTTTGGTGTTGTCTGCCTGGCCGTCTCTCGATATTACGCAATCCTCCGTGCCGTGTCTGGAAAGTGTGAGTTGCCTAGCCCCCCTCCCTTTTTATACCTTTCCCTAATGGGACGTACTCTTGGTGAGCTATCGTGGACACGTAATTGCCTAGTGCTATGTTAGGAAAGTGTGAGCTATGTAGCTCCTTATGCTGAATCTGAAAGTGTAGTCGTCTGTCTATTCCTTCCAAGTTGTAACGTACTTAACGGCGATGTGTTCCCGTTGTGGCTTACTCTGACGTATCGAGAGCATCTCTGGCGACGAATACCCGCGCTTAATCACAGCCGGTGTGACGTGCAAGGGGCCTATTCCACTGCGAATCCTGCCCCCTTTTTAATGCGGTTTGTCAGCTAATTGCCCCATCAGTAAGCACGTCCCTGTGCTGGTAAAGGGGGTGCGCCTACGTCGCAGGTATCCCTCGAATGCGCCAGCTGTGGTATCTTTAATCCCTATCTTAGCTGGCTGAAAAGCAGACTTAAGTTATTTTGTTAAGAGTAAAGTGTCGGGGTTTCTGCTCCTCCTCGGTCCTCTTCGCTCCTTGCCTGCCGTGCTTCCTTGGTGGCTTTTCGTTGGTGCTGACGGACTGGCTCCCAGACGGATGTTATGTTTAACTTTCATGCTATCCCGTGTGCCTTAGCTTACGAATCCGATGCTCTCCTCCTGGCCTGTTGGTTGGTTTCGTTAACCCTGGTGCCGTCCTCGCTACCCCACTGTTTGGACCGCTGCTTGCTGCCCGGTAACTTGGGCCTGAAGCTATCCCGTGCTATTCTTATCCTGCTTAGGCAGTCCTCGGCCTTAGTCGAGCTGTAAGGGGGCCCCTAAGCTTTCTTAAAGGTACTAGACCTTCCTTATCAGGCAATTTGGAGACTCCACTACAGCGTTAGCTTTAACGTAAGCGTAATTCTCCTAAATCCTGCATTTTATACTTAGCGTAGATTAATAGCGTTCTTATCACGATTACTAACCCATCGGTCGAACGGAGGCAGCTAAGTTAGGTAAGTAGTTGACACTACCGTTAGATATGTAACCTGTATCTCTGAAATGGAATATAGTACTTGTCTTACCGAGTTTGGAAAGTGTTACTTACTTAGCCGTCTCTCGATATTTCCCCTAAGAGAACGTACTATCGTAAGAACGTAATCTTCCGTACCGTGTCTGGAAAATGTGAGTTGCTAAGCTGCCTCCCTTCTTATACTTTCCCTAATAGGATGTACTTTTAGTAAGCTATTGTAAACACGTAATAGCCTAATGCTATGTTAGGAAAGTGTAAGCTACATAGCCTTATACTGGATCTGGAAAGTGTAGTCGTCTCTATTTCCTGCTCCTCAGAGCCTTGCCCTAGTTAGCACTTTTTCCTTCTTCTCCTACACTTTCATCCCCCTCACCAGTGCTGATGCGTTTTGGTACCCTGGTTTAATTTGTGAGAATGGCGGATTCAGATAGCACAAGCGCAACACTCGTTGGATCCGACGACAGAAGCTCCGCTCCCCAGGTGAATACAGACGCCCATTCCAGACATTTTCGCTCCGCTCACTATACCGTAATCAGCTATGCCAGTCTTGCAAAAACCTTGACCTTAGCATCGACAAATTCGTTATCAGTTCCAACACACCGACCGCTCCGGATAGCTCCCCTGCCGCGGCAACCGAGACACCGCGCAAGGTTCGTTTGACGTCTGGAAATGTCAGCAAGATCTTTGCGAGAGTTGGGCAGGTCCAGGAGCGACGCAACATTTGTCGCCTCTGCGAATTGACTTGCATGGCCATCGATCGGTACAGTGGCCGGGGTGCGGTCGAGACAAGCGCTGACATCTACCTCACTTGGGAGGTTGACGGACGGCAACGAGCTGCCGAGTCGGATCGTCTCATCAACCGGACTCGGAGAATCCGGCTCACATGGAAGGAAAAGGACGGAAAGGAAGAGACCGTCTACCTCGTCTTTGTCGCCCCAACAGGTGCTCGTAGGCTCAACTCGGATGCGTACGCCAGCAAGGCAACCGAAACGCATTTCCTAGGGCGGGGCCTCTTTGATACGCGGGAAAAGCAGGCACTGATGAAGAGCTGGATCGATCTTTGCGTTGAGAAACACGGTTTAGGCTGTCAAAACAAGCACGGCAAGTCGTCTGAATTCCGCCAGCTCGTCAAGAGCACATACTTTGGCGTCATTGACGTCATTGACATGCAACTCAAGCCATTGCCCTTTGTCAACGGACAACCGGAACGCTACGTGGCCCTCAGCTACGTGTGGGGCGGGGGCCATCCGTCGACGAGTCAGAAACCCTACACAACGACGCGCGCCAATGTCATGGTCCACATTCAGCACGGCGGTCTTGAGAAGGCCTGGGATAAGTTACCCCGGACCATACAGGACACCATCCTCTTGGTCAGTCGGCTGGGGGAGCGCTACCTCTGGATCGATTCCTTGTGCATTGTGCAAGACAGCGATAGTTCCTGGGAGCTCAACGCCAAATCCATGCATCTCGTATACGGCAACGCCCACTTCACTATTTGCGCGGCTGATGGCAACGCCGAGACGGGACTGCGCGCTGTGGACACGGTGCTGCGGACGTTTGAGCACGGCGACCATAGAAATAGCCGAACAACTACGCGTACGCCGGTTCCCGCTCCCAGCAATACCTCGCCAGTGGCCCAGACGGGTCGTGCTCGACACAGAGCGTCCTCGCCCTTTCCTACTAGTAGCTCAGCGAGCAGTATTACTAGTAGTAGTCAACAAGCTAAGACTGCTATTAGTTCTACTACTGCTGCTGGTGGTAGTGGTGGTGGTGGTGGTACTCCCCGATTGAGCATGGCGGCTCAGGAGATGCGACAACATCGGAGAGCCACAGATGAAGCCAACCTGCCGCCGTTGACAGCCGAGTGCTTGCCTGGGATACGTCTCCTGGTATCTCGGCCGACCGAAGCCGTCATCCAGGATTCTCCCTGGAACCAAAGAGGCTGGACCTTTCAAGAACGTCTCCTCTCCCGCCGATGTCTCATCTTTGCAGAAGGCCATGTCTACTTTCAGTGTCGCTCCGCCGTCATCTCGCAGCACATCTTCACCGACGGCTGGTCGCTAGACTGGACCAACTCGCCTCTGCGAACGCTTGGCGAGCTCCGACGTCGTGCCTTTTGGTTCTACATGAAGTGCATCCAGCTGTACACGGGGCGGGACCTGACCAAGCCCAAGGACATCTTGACGGCCTTCCAAGGCACGTCGTGGCTCCTGGAGGAGCGGATGAAAGCGCCGCTACTTTACGGGCTGCCTTCATCGCATTTCGATCTCGCCCTGCTGTGGACGCCTCTCAGCAGGCTGGAACGGAGACGACAGAGGACGTTGCGTCATAGCAGCGACGCAACCGCTGGGGGGCCATCCTCGTGCACGCAGGACGACATGGGTAACTGCAACTGCCGACTAGAATCGGATGGCTTCGGTGGCAAAGACTTTCCAAGTTGGTCATGGAGCGGGTGGATGGGGGGCAAGGCCGAGTACCAGCTCAGCATGGTAGAGGGCTGCCTTCAAAACGTGCAAGAGTGGCTGCGCGATCACACCTGGATCACATGGCACGTTCGCGACTACGAAGGCAACCTCCGGCCACTCTGGAATAACGAACGGCTGCTCCAAGACGCCAGCGAGGAGGCCCGATGGAGGGGATACGCAGGAAAGCCGGTGAAATCGGGCCCCATATTTGCACATGGACGCCGCGAGAGTCGACGACGGATCGTGAGCACCACGGCTACCGTGGGCGGCGGCCGTAGAGACCGCCATGAGCCCCACACAAAGCCAAGGCCGGCTGACGTATACGCAGAGAGACGGCACTCGCAGCGCCCTCCTCGGCCAGCCCCGGCGGAGTTTTCCCAGTCCTACATCCCTCCTTATCCTCCTTATCCTACTGTTGGCGTACCCAACACCGCGCATGGCAGGCGGCGGTGGTCAGAGGGGACGGGCTGGCATCGCTCGTCCAATGCTGCATACCTGCAGCGGCTTCCTACTGGGTACTACGAAGACGGGGCTGACAACGATGACCAGGGCGACGACCACGACCGCGACGATGGCGACAGGGACGGCGCCAGCATGCGACCGGAAAGGCCCCCAATAGGGCGGGCGTCGGCCACACTGCGACCAGCTAGCCAAATCCCGGTTTCCGTCAATGCGACGGCGCGTAGGCCTTCCATCGTCCAAGGCTATGCCAGAGAGACGGTTCGTCACGCGCAGAACCCCCGCCACGATCCGCCACGTCCGTCCCGCAACCCTCGACCGCAATCACCGCCTCCTAGACGCTCCTACTACGAAGACAATGATGAGCTCGACCCAAGCGACTTGGATGATTCGGTCGATGCCAGCACGGTCACTGCAAGTACTTACTCTACTGGCAGTAATGATGACGACGACAACAGCCGCGAGACCGAGTCAGCAGGAACGCAGGATGTGTATGGCCCCCCCGTACGCCCTAGCCTCGCTGGCCTCAACGGTACCGAGTTCACCGGCATTCTACCAGACAATCCGTTTGGGGTGATTCGTGGACCTTTTGCCGCGGATGACAATAGCACTGGTGGTGGTGGTGGTGGTGGTGGTGTACGCACAGCCATGCCCATCCTTCAGTTCTGGACGTGGCGCACAGAGCTGCTGGTGACGATCCGGCGCGAGACGCAGGAGACGTGGGCGACACAGCTGGGACCGGGGCTGTGTAGGTGCAGCGTCGTCGACAGGGCGGGCGACTGGTGTGGGGCCGTCGTGTTGCCGCTCAAGTGGATTGCGGCCGGGCGGGAGGGCGTGCCGCTCATGTTCATCGCCCTTTCGGACGCCAAGGGGCTGACAGCCGACGAGTGTCCGGTGTGGAACTATTACATCCCAAAGGAGAAGGACGAGAGCGAGTGGGATCTCTACTTTGTCATGATTGTGGACCGAAACAGGGAGCGTGCCCTGTGGGAGCGCGTGGCTGTTGGTAAAGTCTTTCAGGCGGCATTTGGCAACGCCGTCTGGGATGAGATCAAGTTGGGATGAAGCCCACCTGCCTGTTATATAGGTCGGTAACGGTTTTTTTTTTTTTTTTTTGTCCCCAGCAGACCTTTTGAACTTCGTTTTTCCTTGATTTCAACAAACATGTATCACAGGTGGGTGGGTGGCCAATCTACCACTTCTTGGCTTCTTATACAAGTGGATCTGCTCACACTTGCCCAGTCTTCTCTGCTCGGGGTAACTATTCTCCCTTCTCCAAACCATCTCAAAATTAACCCACGTCTTATATCCGCAGCTTCCAGCAAAATGAATGACAGCAGGAATCGCAAAAATAATGAGCGTCTTTATGACGTTGATCTTGAGCCTCAACCAAAATGTCGTTACCAAGATCCCATCTACTTCCGCGACCCATCAGGCTTCAGCGCCTATCTGACCGCGATGACACCATGCCAAGCAAACAGCCGTGTCATAACTCTGGAAGCTATGGATCGGGACTTCATCGGGCTTCTCGGAGCCCATTCAGCATGCCCCCGGCTCTCTTCGCGCAGCACGACCGCGTCACACCGCCAAGCATCGACTCGAGGCTGGAGAACGACAGCATAGTTCTGCCCACGTCTACTTCGGCTTTGCACATGGCCACAAATTATCTCAGGACAACTTCAAGCTATTTCGTTGTTGGGGACTTTACCAAAGTTCGCAAGCCGCGATAATGAGTCTCCCAAGAAACGCGCCGTTCTGGACAGGACAGTTGATCCAAAATGTCGCCCACCAAAGTTGATCGATGCTCAGGCCACGGCGCGCCCCCAGGAAGAGCTAACTGCGCCATTTCAGAGCCTCGTTAGGCATCATATCTGATAGCCATCACGTTTGGCGGGATATAGAGGGCACATGCATGCACGGATGGGTTGTCTTATGTTGAATATGGCGGCATGCAGACCCTTAGTCTAGCTTCATCTCTGTTAGGTTCTCAGGCGAAGCAGCAATCCCACCATATGATACACAACTGCATCCACGTCGAGGACTCAGCCATGTCGCGACTGTCAACTATGGTACCAATACTCGTCAACGCTGTTGGTCCCACTACCCAGGTCCGAAAAAACCAACCTGTTCCAAAAGAGAGCATTAAACTTCTGGAGCCTTTTCGGTGGGTACAACTTCCTTGATGGGCCCTTCATGAACACCAGTGATAGGGTCTTCACCTGTGTGCTTGAAGCCAAACCCAGGATGACCGACAGTTAGACAAAATACAGCGAGGACGACCATGCTAAGGTGCTAATATCAGCTCAGGTCGGTATAACAAGGATATCACACTTACAAACTCTCCAACCCATAAAAAACTCCTTCGTTGTGGAAAAGGGCGCCCGAATAGCCATCACTCAGCTCGCCAATACGATAGGAGCACCGTATCAGAATGACAATGACAGCCAGAGCTAGAAGAGCTAAAAAGATTTTGAACCGAGTTCCCATGGGCCGTACCGCCCTCCGGCTGAAGCGAATAAGGTAGTCGACTGACACGAGGATGAATGCGACCAGAGTAAACACCTGGAGCGATAACCCACAGAGGGATATGTCGATCCCGATTTGGTTGGACCCGGTAGATGTGGATGATGTAGCCCCACCGCCGGCTTGAAGTGCGAGGGACACGATGTCGCATGGGATAAAGAGCCAGGAGAGCAGCTGAGGACGGAAACGGGAGATGCTGGCGTCGAGGCGAGCAATACTAAAGGGCAATACTTAAGTTAGTATTGGATTCCGCGGTGTTCATTACGTCCCGTCACCTACGTCATTGAGAGTGTGACATAGATGGCAGCACAAAAGAAAACAGGCGCCGTTGTAATGCAGACTACCTCACGGTCAGCCAAATGGTACGAAGCCGGTTTTTTTCGGCAGTCTTTAAACTTAGTCGCTCACCAATTTGCATCAAGAAACCCGCGAAAGAGAATGGGTTGCCGTTAAGTATCATCCTGCCAACATATCCCATCATCTCATCAAGACATCCCAGGACCATGCAGATCATGAACCACCACTGTCGCCACCAGATGCCTTCGATGATGTGAAAGACCATGGCAATGGCAAAAAGAGCAATGAATGCACCATTGGCTGCGAGTGAAGGCTCATAGCCCAAAATACTCCACTCGACCGGGCAGAGTTCCACGGTACAGTTTGTGTCGGGCCCGTACGCGATTAAACCGTCAGGGAGCTGGTATGACATGGCGGGGAAGAAAGAGTTTGGATGGATTGCCGAGACGGGATATTGCAAAGTGTCTTGAGGATCAAATAGTGTAGACTGCTGAAACAATGTGATGGAGCTGATTAAAGAGAGGAGACAATCACCAACACGAGGTTTTCCATGAATTTATATATCTTGTTTCCCCTTTCAAGGATGGTCTTCAAATTTCATTCTCCAACGTGCCAGGCAGCCGTTGCACAAGGTTTTGTCGGATCCAACCCAGTCCGGACGTTTCACTCATCACACAGGGCGCACTCGCACGGGACTCATAAAGATATTTTCATCTTGAAATGCATGCTTTGCCGTGGAGCGGCGTTATCAGTCTTACCGGGGGGCTTATCTAGACGCGCCTCTGCACTTGATTGGTTGCGGCAACGGGATCATCTTACTGCATAATCAGTATTGCGTGTCAGCATCGACTCTTGCGATCCTCTCCAACAACCACATCTCTATATCTAAGCGCACCGTTTGCTGCAATACGACAGCCAAATCTGTGGTTTCAGACTGCACAGACCGAACCATACTGCAGCAGCAGCAGCAGCAGGATGGCATCTACCACACCAGCTAAGTTTCCGACGACTTTCCGTCTCCGTCATACACGCGGTAAGATGGGCTGCCTGACGTGCCGTCAACGGAGGAAGAAGGTGAGGCAGAACTAGAAGCTGGGAGTTTTTTTGGAGTTTTTTTGGAGGTTTGTTTTTTAACAGTTCTTGGTGTTTCCATTACTGACAGCACTGGTGTTGTTTGAAGTGTGATGAGAACCGACCCGTTTGCCTTGGTTGCCAACAGCATCAGTTCCCTTGCACCTGGCCTGCAGAGAAACTGGGCACGCCCCGGCAAGTTTCCGAGGATCATGCAACACGGGCAGACTCTGCTCGGACACGGGACGGGTCAGGAGGCAACAGGATTGCCCCTATCCCCTCTGGAGTCGAAGTCTACCTCCCGACCTGGTCTGACACGTTGGGTGCTTTTATTGGCCCAAAGAGGAGAGAAATGCTCACCTCCTATTCCGCGCGGTTCCTGCAGCATTACATTGGGGGGACACGCAGAGTTGGCTCTGGTAGCCCAGCGTCAAGTAACCCGTACATGACAGTGGTGTTACCTCTAGCTCACGTGGATGACTTGTTATTCCACTGTGTCGTGGCAGTCGGTGGAGCCCACCTAAGTTCTCGACAGTCTGTACCCGCCGAGCTGCACGGTGCTACCATCCGTCACTACTCGTTCGTCTTGAGGATTTTGCGGACGGTAATACACGGACTCCAGCCCGGGAACGTCAATCAAATCTTGCGGATACTTCTTGCCCTTGCCCTTACAGGTTCTTATGAGGTATGTATTCCCGTTATCTGCATACTTCTGGCCCCCTCTCCCAACTCCAGGGTTGAGAGAGGGGTTTGGGGGGGGGGGGGGGGTGGGGGGGGGGGGTGGGATAAGATGGAATCTTATGACGGCTAAACGTTAATCTACTAGTAGAGTTTGGCACAGACATCCCTTCAAGGAGCCCTCTTTCCCCATCTTCGTGCCATGACGCAGGTTCTCGAGTGGTCATCTGACGACACCCGGAAGCAGTTCGACAGTCCGGAGAACAGGCACTTATATGGTTTCATCCTCGAGACATATGCGTATCTGGTCATAGTCAACATCATCACCCCCCATTCGGTCTTCCCAGCTAGAGCGGTTCCGTATCTTGACACACTGATGTGTCTCGACCCCCTGCGCAAATACGATAGCTTTGGCATTTTGTTCTGCGGCTATCATGGGCTGTTTGAACTCATACCTAATATCTCACAGATGGCCAGAGTCGACGAGGAGAACCAGTTACGAGTTGACACGTCCCGATACTATTCACTCCGCACAAAAATTCAAGAGTGGCAGTTCCCTGGATCCAGGTATCCCGAGCATGTCGACATGGCGCAGCGATTGGCCGCCGGAGAGGTGTACCGTCAAGCGCTCTTCATATTTCTCGAGACGGCTATGCTAGGGTCCTCTGTCCCCACTGAAGCATTCAAGCTAGGTATACAAAGCTATGTCGGAACAGTCATATCTTCCATGACTAAAAGCGGGGTTCTGGAATGTGAGCTCGCTTCTATAATGCTTTGGCCTACGGTGATAACAGGATCTGTGCTGGTTGACGACAGTCATCGCAGAATCTTCTCTGAAGGGCTACGAAGTTCCACTTATGGGACTTGGAGCACCATCCGCGCAGCAGAGCTCCTGGAATTATTGTGGGAAGACGACAGCGGGGAATTTTTTGGACCATACGGCTTATATAGGACGATGAAGAAGCGCGGAATCAGTCTCTGTATGTCTTAGAGTGACTTCTGTGGAATAAGAAGTCGTGTTATATATGAATTTGAGGAATAAAAACCACATCTATTCCTTCTTAACTGACCCAGCGGCACCAAGAGACATCCCACCTACTCTTTTCACCTGCAGCTCATGCCGGCAGTCCCGCCCTTCAAGCCACGAGAGCTTCGTCAAACCGTGGACGATGCGATAGTTTACGGTTGGCCCGAAGGTAGCAACGCTTGGATAGGCTTCCACCCTGGTAGACTCGCCAGTATCCGAACCCGTGTGGCGCGTTGCTGGCGTAATGTGTGAGGCCTTGTATCTTTCCGCCAACATACAAGAAACTCTACTGCTAAATGTTCAAAGACTATAGCAACTTTATATACTGGTGTTTCGGGATTCGCCGCCACACTCAGCTAGCCTGGATCGTCCATGTCTGGACAAGCTTCATCATCTCTGGCGCCGTCTACGGCCTTGCCATGTCTATTAAGCCAAGTAATTCCGATAGGTATGTGCTATTTTGAGCAATCTTTACGAGGTCGTACTGGAAGACGAGAGGATTTTGGGGAGGATATGGACATTTGCATGGCTTCTATTTTCATTTTACTGGGCTGTGGATGGTTGGGTGGAGGTCAGTTGGGACATGCTATCAATATTCGACATTCTGCTAACGATGCTGAGGGGGCCTCGATATGGCAACATGGCTCCCAAATCGTCGTAAAAGAATGAGCTATTAGATAATAGGACAAAGCAAGAGATTACACTTCTCCTCATATACGGAGCCATGGTCCCAGTACACGAAAAAGAGGGACGGACGCCAATGCATTTGGCAGAACTCAAGGATGATGCCGAGACTGTCAAAGCCCTCCTGACCGAGGAAACCAAAGAAGAACGAGCAAACAAGTCCATTCCGTGTTGTGGAAGTACAAAAGGGGCTACTCCGACTACGAGAACATGTTCAAATCCCTGGACGAATTGTATAAAGATTTGATTCGTCACGGGGCAGATCCCACAGCTCACGAAGACAAAACCGAAGTGACCCGATCATCCACTGCGCTGCAGCAGCCGGAAAGCTTAAGTTTTGCGAGACGTTACTGGACCTTCATGATCCGCATACTCCGAGCAAGCGAGTCGTGGATGTTGATGCGAAGGAGAGAACACCGCTTATAAATGCCGCCGAGGCCGGAGACATCTCCGTCTTGTGTACGTGCTTGTGGTTAAATACTACGCCGACGTCGGGTTGGGAGATGGGTTTGGCCATGATGCGTTCATGGCGGCTTGTTGTGGGGGTCATCTCAGTATTGCCTCGTTTCTCTTGGGGCGGCGGTTCCTTCGTGATGGGAAGTTGCGTGATCGCGACTTGGACGAGATGAATAAGCAAGAGATTTCTGTGTTACATATTTGCGGTGGGACTTGGGCATGTAGAGGTTGTGGAGTTTCTTGTCGAGCTGGGTGCAAGTGCGGAGAATATAAAATTGGAGGACATTGGGGCATTGATGGGGAGCGAGGAGTCGTGTATGTCTGGCCGGACACCTGCTATTCTGGAGCTACTTGGGATGGGACCGCTGGGACCGGGTTCTACGGTTTCCCCACCGAAGTGAAGTGGGTTAGGTCTTCGTCGGTACACCACTGCCTAGTTTTTCCTTGGGACTTCCAAATAATGCGGACATTCAAGCGGATTGCATCATCTCCATCTGCTGGCCGCACCATTTATTACGAAGATGCCCACAAAATAATAACCGCTCGCCGCTGCTACTCTTGACGTCGCATTTCTGGCCGTGGATCCCTCAAACCTTACCCCTTGACTCACAACCTAAGTCAATATCTATCGAACGAGTTCTAGTCGCTTCCTCTCATCGAATGAGCGGGGTAATTTGTTTTGCTCAAATCAACAGATTAAAACCGTTACACACTAAACAAATGGTGCTACGCTGAGATTAAGGGGGGGCGGGGGGGCTCCGCGAACATAGTAGGCCCCCACATCAAAAGAAAGTAGGAATGTGATGTATCGCGTGTCGACTGGTGGGTTGTCCATTTCTTACGTGGTTCGCGCTTGCTCCTTTCCATGGATTCCCCCGCTTCGAGCTCGGTAGGGCCCACCTGCCGCGCCTGTCAGAGGCTCACGCTTGCCCGACTTCGCGACGCGTTCAGGGTGCAAACTGCTGGAGACATCCCCGACGGTGTGGTGATCTCCTATCCGCACATTCTGACGTCGGCACGGTCCTGAGGCGTGTGTGCGATGATCCTCGCAGAGATGGGTCCCCGGCGGGGGTCCCGGATTTCTTCTCATCGACCATCACCACGCGGTGGCGGTCCGAGTCCTCGCCGAGAGTGCGCTCTTCTTTTAGGCCACCGGACCTTAAGCTTGTAGACGCCATCATGCACATGGTGCAAGGCGAGAGAGGATCGGAACGAAGATTTAACGCCTGCACCTTGAAGCTTTCCGCTGATGAAGGTAAGATAGGATTCTTGGGAGCGACGGACGGTGCGCAATGCGGCAAAAGGCTAACGCATTCAAAGACACGCACGCCTCTAAATTAATTCCCACACGACGGGTTCCACCTCTGGCATCGCAAGAAACCCTGGCCCGGCTCAGGTGGTGGCTCAGCCAGTGCGACGCAGAGCACGCCGACTGCTCAGTAGGCCTCTCGGGAGAGACGGTCGGGTCGACGACGGCACTGCCCACATGGCTCATAGACGTCGGCCCCACGCCACCGCACGGGACGCCCAAGCTGGCGGTGACGAAGGGGAGGCTTGGCCGCTACGCGGCGCTGAGCCATCGCTGGGGCGGTAAGAACCCCCTTAAAACGACGCAGGCGAATCTGGAACAGCACAAGCGGGGAATCCCGCTCGCCGACCTGCCGCAGACGTTCCTGGACGCCATCCACCTAGCTCGCCAGCTCAGGCTCGCCTATATCTGGATTGACTCGCTCTGCATCGTCCAGGACTCGCACCAAGACTGGGCACAGGAGTCACAGCAGATGGGCGCCATTTACGAACGCGCCTATGTGACGGTGGCGGCGACGAACGGCACCGACGGTGATGCGGGCCTCTTCGATGGTGCAGGGCAGGCGACCAGCTACGTCAAGGTTCCGTGCGACGCCGAAGCCCCTGAGCTTGGTCACGTGTATTTCTCACGCCCGGCAGTCCAGGCACAGCGCGACCCCGGCGTCCGGCTGGAGCAGAGCGCGCTGAACCAGCGCGGGTGGGTGTTTCAGGAGCATGCCCTCTCGCGGCGGCTACTGCACTTTATGGGTTCGCAGGTATACTGGGAGTGCCAGTCGGGCATCGTAGATGACTGGGAGGGCATCCATCATGGCACCAGGACCTACAGCACCCCTTGGCCCACATGAACTTGCCCAGCAGCCCGTCGCTCGTCCTCCATCCGGACGACGTCCGCCCTGACCACGTGTTATTTGGCTGCCCGACTCTGCCAAACCACTTGTCATTCGGCGATCCGAGTTTGCCAGGCTCGACAGACTCAGGCCCGGACGAGCAGCACTACGCAGACAGCGAGTGGCACCTCCTCTTCCATCATTACTGGGAGCAGGCCATATGTTACTACTAACGCGGACGCTCACGTTTGCAGGAGACCAGCTCGCAGCGCTGCAGGGTGTGGTGGAGCGGCTGGAGCAGAGAGCGGGTGTCGGGTGCCTCGCGGGCCACTGGTGCGACTCGGAGTCCTGCTTTGTCAAGAGCCTCGCGTGGGCGGTGCACCGGCCCGTCGACCCCCCGGCAGCCTTAGCCAGAGCACCGTCCTGGTCGTGGCTCGCGCAGGAGCGCCACGTATACTACCCCCAAGAGGCACACTACCTACGGGGGCCTTGGATGCACGTGGACTGGCCCGTCTTCGGACGAAGCCACTACGGATTGTGCCTGGTGAAGCCGCTCCCGGGCCCGGGGTGCTTCACGCGTGGCTTGGAATTCCGGATCGCCGTCACGGAGTTGCTAGCCAAGGGGCTCCGGGGCGAGCCTTTACCCGATGACATTCCGTGGGCCGTGAGCACGCCGGCCGGGAACTACGTCTTCGCAGTGCGCGTGGGGTTTTACCGGAGCGGAGACCAGAAGGCCTGGCCCGACGCTGCCGATCAGAGGACATTTGCACTGCTCACGCTGGCGGCCAAGGTAATTATTGGCTGGCTGAGGTTCGACGATATGACGCACCGCCCGCACTCCTTTACCTGCTGTCCCATGTATGCGTCGTTGGCGGCCGTTCCCTGCCTCGTCTTGGCTCCTCTGACGGGCCACTCACACACGCACAAGGCTTTGCCATAGTTTGCCGGTGGCAGCGTAGCTGTGCTCCCGGGCCTAGGGGGGAGGGGGAAATCAATGTGGTACATGGCCCGGATGCGGCAACCGTGGCATCTTGGCTAGACGTAGATAGGCACGAATTTGAGATGGTCTAACTCTTAGCAATATAGAGAACTTGTCATGATAGAAACCAGATGGAAATTCGATCTTCTGACTGGTCAGCAGTTGGCCACCAGACTACTTGCTCCTTGTTCATATCGAGATGAAATAAGTTGTCTCTCTCTGGGCTCGTCACAGATCTATAAGAGATAACAGAGGATCCCTGGCCTCTATCTCCCCCAAGTCTAGCACCTTCCGCGCCACCACCCAGTGCTCCTTCACTTGACTGGCCAGATCTTGTATTGCTGGTTTCTGACCCCTTTACCATCTAAATCTCTATCCCGAGCCCCGAGTCGTATCACATCCCGCTGTTACCCGCCCCCCCCCCATCTCGACACCCTCCAGATACTTGCACAACATGTGCTTTCAGGTTTACCTGCGCCGCGCGTGTGGTTCCGTTTTCGCTTCCGGCGAGTACATGTTATGTGAGGCCCAGAAAGGCCAAAGCTAGTGCGTCTCGAGCGGCGCCGTGTTGGCGGGAACAGAAGGCTCTGCCGGTCGCGGGGCTTTATTTCGTTCAGCGATCTCTTCCAGAGGCCCATTGATCGTAACGAGAGCAAAGGCCGTTACGGTTCCCTGCAGCGAGGGGTGCGCTGCGATCTTCATGAAGTTGTCGTCCGAGATTGAGAGCGTCGATGTTGGTTGTGGGATTTGGTTTCAGGAGCTGTCTCAAGAGGCGTCAGGCGCGTATTTGAGCCTGGCCTCTTGTCTGGGGGCCAGGAGACCTCGGCCGGGTCGGGAATTTTGGCCATTAATGCAGTCGGACGTCTCTCATCTAATCGGGCATGCTGTTCTTGGGCACATTGGGTTGGCGATCTGCATTGGCAGAGGAAACATGATGCAAGAAATTTCTTTGCCTTGGAGCGGTGTCGGATAGAAGGTTGATGGAACTTCACTATTGTCTTTGATTAAAGGAATCTGCCTAGGCGGTACGAATGCAGTGTCACTTGTGACTTGTTTCATATTGCCCAAGTTTGGCAAGCTCCTTATTCGCAAGACCTTACTCTGCCCTTGGGGTGCCGAAACAACTACTAGTCGCTGTCCTCTCCTGGTGATGAAATCATGAGCGTGGTTTGTGATACAGCGATTCTCCCCAACTCGAACGTTCTTTCAGCTATAGGAGGTTGCCCGTTAGTTAAACATCTGCTTCTCCATGGGCATGTAACAATGATGGCCTGACTTGCCATAGGCACTGTGTAGGTTGAGGAACTTGAAGCCGTTTGGGTAGCGATACACCTTGTGTTGACCACTCCTTCCACCTGCAAGCTTCTTATTTTCGACAATACAGTACATAACCACCAGTTTGCTTCCTGCGGTCACAATCCCCTCGTCTTTGCCCAGGCGTTGACCTTATCCTGAAGCTCTTCGATTGTAAAGAAGTTTCTCTGCAAATTCTCTGCCGGTTTCGGCCACCTAAAGGTGTGCGATTAAACAAACTTCAAATCAACACCCCACCCTCACTCGCACCATTAGCGCCTCCTGTTTATTTTCTGAAAATCTTCCACTTCTTCGCCACTCATTTTTTTTTTTTTTTTTCTTTAGCATTGATACGTCTCCGTATCGCCAAGAAGGCGGCTGACCGTTTATACATTACTCATACCTTCCGTTTCTTCACCGTCTCATGTGGGCAATGTTTATGTGGTTCCCCTTTACCCCAACCACACATCTTGAATACAGGTAACGGCTAATCGGAAGTTTTAAACATATTTTTCGAGAATATTTCACTTTAAAAATAGCTTTTAAGTCTCCTGCAAAATCTATTCGCCCTTTCCCACAGGAAGAAGACCTCAGTATGGTTAATATTATCCAGTTTAATCCGTACTGTAGTAACGTCTTTGTCTAAAAAGACACTAATTTCCACTAACTTAGACAGTTGTTTTAGCCCTTCAGCTATTCACCTTCTCCATCTATTTAGGACAGGTGCAACCGCTCTCCAAGTCAAGCTCCCAGGTCAGTAGTGACCCCGATATGTCGCTAACAATAAATCCAGCTAAAGGAATGGATCTATCGGATCTTAATAACAAAATCCCGGCGTCAGCCCCCAGTAAACGCCTATCTCTTTATAGACAATTACAACAGAAAGTATAACTGGACAATATTAAAGAGGCTAATAAATATTTAAGTTACAGCAAACGGAGTGAAGGAGACGTGAAGACATACAACCCGAAGACAATCGCCATGACCGGTGCCGCACCTCAGGCAACGCGCAGAGTCTGCAAACAGTCAGCAAACAACGCGCAAACGGAAGGAAAAACCACTCACTCCGAACAGCAGAGCACTCCTCGTGATCAACAGGATCACCCGGGCGAGTGCGATGCTGAAGAGCGTTCATAAGACAGGCAGGGCAAGTGGTTAACGCCGTTACTAAACGAGGTGTTAGCGACACGAAAGAAAAGCGGTAGCACGGCTTAACTAACGGAGTCTTCCGCGTCAGGTACATATCCAGAGGATGGTATTGCGGCAAAGTGCGGCACGGCGGTAAAGTCAATTGAACAGTGGCTTACAGAGGTTACAATGCAGGATCGGCCTGGAGCGACCGAGAGATCGGAGCTTTCCACCGGAACGGAACGACCTTTGCACCGAAGAGCCAACCAAAATGTCCGCCAAGTCGCCAAAACAGGGCAAAATCCTTACCAAGCCAGACAAATAACCAAGGCAGGGAATGCACTCAGAATTGCCTTGCCTCGCGGAAATCTGGGGTCCCTCGCTTGGCTGCATTGAGCTCCCTCATTTGCCTCGCCCTCGCTTCCTTTGCCTCGTGCGCAGCGTTGATCGTGCTACACAAGGTTGGTATAAAGGAGGTTCTGGAGTCACATGTGTCATGGCTCGAATCAGCGGCTGCGATCTAACAAGATAGTTTTTGCATTTTGTGTGTGCTTGGCGATTGTCGCGGCCCGCCGCTGATCCCGACGAGCCCCTGCAGAAGGCCGTTATCTTGGGGAAATATTTGGGCATGGCAGACCACCTGCAGCTCTGACACTACTACTTGCTGACTCCCCATCCCATCGCTAAAGCCTACCGCTGCAGAATTCCTTCCACTCCCAAAATCGCAAGGCATCTGCCGCCACCCCTGCTGCGGCCTTCCATTGCTCCCGTGGCGGATACGGAGACGGGTTGAACGAGAGGCGGAAGGCGAACCATTCGGTATACGAGTCGAGATAGGTAGCCGGTAGCATTGCTTGATCAGCCGTAACAAACCGTCCATGTTCCAGCGTCAGTGTGTATTTCTTGGGTACGAAGGCCTCGTCGGTAAGCACGGCCTCGTTGATTTTATATCCTCGCTTAGGGATGGCTAGGTCCCAGCACCGCTTTATCAGGGTGATTTGCATGTCCATCTGGCCAAGGACGCTTGGGTTGCCGGGATACAGCATGGTATCGAGGGCGCTTCCCACTTCCCATTGAAACTCGGCGGCAATCCAGAGGCTATTCTCAGACCCGCAAGCGAGCTGATAGCGATTAGCATTTTTGTTTTCTCTCTATCGTCGAGCGTAAAGAGTTACCTTTCCAGTGCCATCGTGCTGAAAAGTGATGAAGCTCCGGTGGTCTCTATCCAAGTACCAATCTTGGTTACACAAAAGGGAACGTAAAGACTGGGGGGGCGATACGTTTGGTGTTTCTTTTGACGCTGACAAGCCCATGTTTTCCACAATGAATCGTAGCCAGATTGCGAAAATGGAGAGGTTGAAGGGACCGTTTCGGCGAGAGTGGAGGGAACCGGCGCGACGCAGGTGGATGGATAATCAACTGTGGGGCAAGTGGGTGGTCGACCAGTCACACTCTTTGACCGGCTGCGGCTGTCAGGTACGACTTACGGCAGGGGCGTGTCACAGCATTCGAACAGCTCCTTCTGATGACCGCCACATCTCTTTCTTCCCGCTACTGCAACGCAACAAAGAAGCACCAACGCGACAGAGACCTGATCCTCATTCCGAAAGGTAAATTGCGGCAAAAGGTAATTGAGACGACGGCCTGGGATCCTCGCAGAGCTTAGGCTCCTTTCGACACTTCCCTCTCCACTGCCATATTCAGAATGAATAGAACGCCCCGCTTCATCATGG